>Ga0116226_10002077_pt1 | contig 17385 bp, 15 predicted proteins | sample S1TSphfallax_FD_89692 | JGI IMG/M metagenome (GOLD analysis project Ga0116226, IMG submission 89692) | Host-associated microbial communities from peat moss isolated from Minnesota, USA - S1T2_Fa - Sphagnum fallax MG | ecosystem: Host-associated > Plants > Peat moss > Unclassified | place: USA... | reverse complement strand
GGCTTCGATCACATCGACGACTGCCGTGCAGAGTTCTTCGGCGGTGTAGGCGAGCGGCATGCGGTAGATCTTGGCGGAGTCGACAAGGCGGGCCATGTGTTCGGGCAGGCGGAAGACGCCCGCGGAGTTCGGCTGCGCGTAACAGCGGATGCCTTCAAAGACCGAAGAGCCGTAGTGGACGACATGGCTCATGACGTGGATGTTGGCCTTCTCCCACGGGATGAGTTCGCCGTTGTGCCAGATGTAGTTGGTGGTTTCGATGGGCATCTTCGCTCCTGTTTTCTTTCTGAAACTTAGACTTCAGATTATAGGCCGACAGGCGCGCCGTAACGCATGTAAGTTGAAGGAGGAATTCGTGATTTGCGGAGTCGAAGGATCTGCAGTCCCCGGGTGCCCCATGTCTCGATTCTGCGACTTGGGACGAACCACTGAGACGCCCGGGTGCCCATCCATCGCGTCTTTGTCTTACGCGATGGGTGGGATCGGCCTCCGCCCGGACCGCCGCCTCACCAGCAGGATCATCCCAGCCGCCGCCACGAACGCTACACCAAGCATCCCCGTTCCGAATCTCGTTCCGCCGCCGTGCTGGATCGCCCAGGCCATCCAGTTCGGCCCGACAAACCCGCCGATGATGGACATCATATTGATCGCCGCGATCCCCACCGCCGCCGACGGCCCATCGAGAAACGTCGTGCTCAGACTCAGCGACGGTCCCTGCACAGCGTAGTAGCTCACCGACGCCACCGCCAGCGCAGCAACCACCACCCACGGCCCCCTCGCCAGACCGCTGACCGCAAACGCGGCCGCCGTCACCAGCGAAAGGCCGACGATGTACGGCACTTTCACGCGCATCCGGTCGGAGTGCGCGCTCGCACCCAACATCGCTGCCGCTCCTGCCAGCGCAATCCCCGCGATCAGCATCCCGACGTGGTTTGTGCTCCATCCCGTCTCCGCGAGATAGATCGCCGGGGCCGAGAACGAAAACGCGTAGTACGACCCCAGCGTCAGAAACATATACACGCCGATCATCCCGACGCGCGGCTCCTTCAGGATCGCCGCCAGCGCGCCGAAGACGCTGCCATGGCTTCCCGCATGGCCGCCCGACCGCTGCATCGCCTCGGCATCCGCATTGAGCTGCCCGACGAGCCACACCCGCTCTTCCGGCTCCATCCACTTCGCATCGGACGGGCCATCGGGCAGCGCAAACCAGACCACCGCGCTCAGCACAATCGCCGGCAGCGCCTCAACCAGAAACAGCCACTGCCATCCCTTCAGGCCAAGGCGCCCATTCAAACTGAGCAGCGAACCGGCGATCAGCCCCATCAGCACATTGCTCAGCGGAAAGGCAATGTAGAAGCGCGCGATGGCCCGCGACCGAATCTCCTGCGGAAACCACAGCGACAAATAGTAAATCACTCCCGGAAAGAACCCCGCCTCCGCCATGCCCAGCAGAAACCGCAGCGTGTAGAAGCTCGCGGGGCTCCGCACGAACATCATCGCAGCGGCCAGTACGCCCCAGGTCAGCATGATCCGCGCAATCCACCGCCTCGCGCCGAACTTTAGCAGCAGCATGTTCGAAGGCAGCTCGCACATGGCATAGCTGACGAAAAAGACCCCCGCGCCAAATCCATAGACACCAGCGTTGAAGCCCAGGTCGCGGTTCATCTGCAAAGCCGCGAAGCTGATGTTCGCGCGGTCCATGTACGCGACCATGTAGCAGACCGAGAGGAGGGGAATCAGCCTCCACGTCGCCTTGCGCAGCGTCCGGCGGCCAAGCGCCTCGTCTGCCGCAAGCGACACTGCCGCCAGATCGTCGAAGCCAGATACCGCCACGCGTTCGCCCCACGAAGAGAATTTTTGCAGAGAGTGTTTGCAGCTATGCTACCCCCACGCTATCCTTTCCGCGTAGCAAAATCGATTCGGCAATCCCTCCCACACCCTGTCCCCTACACCCTGGACGCTGCCTTTATGCTCTCCGCCAGCCCCATCATCGGCTTCATCCCCACCCGCGACGCGGGCGCCTCGCGCGCCTTCTACGAGAAGGCCCTTGGCCTCGCCTTTATCGCCGACGACGGCTTCGCGCTGGTCTTCCGGTCCGGTTCAGGTCAAGTCGCCAACATGGTCCGCATCGTGCGCGCCGGCGAGTTCACGCCAGTGCCTTACACCATCCTCGGCTGGGAGGTCGCCGACATCGCCGCCGAGGTCAGCGCCCTCACCGCCGCCGGCCTCGCCTTCGCCCGCTACCCGTTCCTGCCACCCGACCAGGTAGACGCCCTCGGCATCTGGACCACCCCCAGCGGCGACAAGGTCGCTTGGTTCCACGACCCCGACGGGAATACGTTGTCGCTCTCGCAGCACGTCGGCTGACAACGCCGCTCCACCCGCCCAACTCGGGTGGTTGATCCGGCAGCGATGATCCCTTGGTTTACAAGCAACGGTAACCGGTCGCGCTTCGGCGAAATCACGGCGCGTCCATCGGCGAATTTTCACTCGCTGGCACTGTCCGAACCGTGCGAAGATGGCACCAGTTATGCGCACCGCCTCCGTTGTACTCCTCGGGGTTTTTCTCGCCTCGCCGGCTTTCGCCGCAAGTTTCGATTGCGCTCGGGCCTCTACGCCCCGGGAGAAGGCCATCTGCGGGTCGCCGCGCCTAAGCCAGTTGGACGAACAACTCGCCGCAACATACGGCACACTGCTGGCGACAGTACCGACTGAGGCCCGCGATACAGTCCGCCAGAGCGAGCGTGGCTGGCTGCGCTCCATCGAATGCCCAGCTAACCTGGGCCGGCAAGCGCTTGGAGATTGCCTCGCACTCTCCTGGGACAAACGTGTCCGGTTGCTGCAAACGACGATCTCTTCCTTCAGCCAGCCCGGCGTTGTGCCGTTCCTCTGGGATTCAGTCCACTTTACACACGCTGACACTGGCGACGTGGCAAGCAACGATGCTCAACGTGGAAAGCCGCAATCCTCCACACTGGATGCTGAGTGGCCGCAGGCGCTCTCGTCAGAGCCGGACTGGCAGGCATGGAACCGGGCCATCGAACTGGAGGCGCGCGATCTGGCGTCGCAAGGTCAATCCCGTCCTGGTGATACCTGGGCGAAGCGCGAGTGGATGGATGGCATGGACAACGATGTCTCCGTTACATTGGGAACCGTGACGCGCGTGTTCGTAGGCGCATCCTTCCAGAACCTCTGGTACGGCCACGGTGCCGCCCATCCCAACTACGTCAAGCTCCAGTTCAATTGGCTTCTCCAACCGCGGCGCGAACTTGCAGCCGAAGATGTCTTTCGCGCCGATTCTGGCTGGCAAGAATTTCTTTACGTCCGCGCGATGGACTCGCTCAAGGCCCAGATCGACCCGAAGTTTCCGGAAAGCCAGTGGGTTCCGGGTTACGGCGAGGAATTGGTCCGCAAGATCGTCACAGACCCGCGCCACTGGATCTTGACCACAGATGGCCTGACCCTATATTTCCCTCTGGATTCGATCAGCTGCCATGCCTGCGGCGAAAACAGGGTAGCGCTCTCCTGGAAGGAATTGAGACCCTTACTTCAGGCAGGCTTTCATATCTGAGCGATACCTTAGCTTTGCAAGGCGCGCATCCCCATCGCAGCTCCAGCAATATCTACGGGGGAAACCGGTCCGTTGCGGCCGATGCCGACTTCCATCATTGCGAACATGCCGATTGGCTCCCTGTGGTCGATTCCGTTATCCGTGCAATCGCTTCGCGCACTTACTACTCAAACCGCGGCAGCTTCTGCAGGTCCGTCTCCGGGACCAGCTCCAGCGCGCCGCCGGCCTTGATCCACGCCTTCATGCCGCCCTCGATGACCTGCGTCCGGCAGTTCTCCTCCGCCAATGTCCGCGCCACGCGAACGCTCGTCGTGTCGCGGATGCAGCTGCAGTAAAGATAGATCTCGCACTCCGGAATCATGAACTCGCGCAGCGCCGCCAGCTCGTCCTTCAACTTGTGCGGTTCCACTCGGATCGAGTTCTTGATGCGCTGCATTCCCGGGTCGTAGTAGCCGTGGCTGCGAACGTCCGCGATCACCACCAGCTTGTCCGGCGTCGATGCCTGAATCCGCTCATGCAGGCTGGCGGCGGAGATCTTCTCGATGTGCTTCGACTGCCGTGCGCGCAGCGTGAAGACCACCAGCACCACGCCATAGACCGCAACGCCCAGCAGCACCAGCAGCAGCACCGCGTGGCCGAACCGCTCAAGCTGGCGTACGATCAGCTCAATCATTCCGCTGAACAGGTACCCCGTGGCCCCGAAGAAGGTGCAGTAGGCCAGCGCACCCAGCGCGTCCATCTTCAGAAATTGCCGCGTCTTCATGTTCAGGCTGCCGGCGATGGGCGCAGCCATCGCTCCCAGCCCCGGGATGAACTTGGCAAACAGCAGCGTCCGCGGCCCGCGCCGGTAGAAGTACCCCGCCGACGAGAATATGCACGCCTCCGGGTTCACCGACGCCCGGCATAGCAGCGAGAGCAGCCACCATCCGCTGTACCGCCCGCCGAAGAAGAGCAGCGTATCGCCCGACACCGCACCCGCCCAGGCCAGCGCCAGCGCGGCCCACGGATTCAGCCCGCCAGCGTGCGCCGCCGCTCCCGCCAGCAGCAGCACAGTCGAGGCCGGCAGTGGCAGCCCGATCGCCGCAAGAAACAAAGCCGCTGCGCAGACCGGATAGCCGTGGTGGTTGATGAAGCCGATCAGATCCATGCCGAGAACGCCCTGACTTCCTGTCTGACACTGCTTGCTGGTATTTCCCGCTAGTCGCCGGCATAGGCCGTTCAATGGACGTGCGATGCGTGCTCGTGTGGGCTTGCCCCGTCTCGTTCCGACTGTCGGCTGTTCGACATTAGGATGCGCGCGTGCGTTTCGGGGACACTCAGCCGCGCGGAAAAGCAGCACCGGCGCCCATGTCAACGGTCCGCAGTTCGCGCCGAATAGCCGAGTACTGGGTGTACATCGACAGGCCGGGGCGGCGTCTTTACGAGCTGCCTGTGGAAGACGTGTGCCCCCCAGGGCCTTCCGCGGGGGATTCCCGGAAGACGAGCCGGATCGGCCGAACCATCCACTCCATCTCGAATCCGGGGATCCAGACACAGGAGACGGGGCTCGGCGGGCGGCAGTAGACGCGGCGGAACTGAAACAGCCGCGGATCGATCTGCCAGCGGTAGGTCTCCGCTATCTCCGCGACACAGCGCCCGGCGAAGTGCGCCGCATCGATGCGGGTGAGAAGCGCGAGTCTTCTCGCTTGCAGTTGTGTAAGCGGAATGCGGTCCAGGCCAGACCTGGCAAAGACAATACCCTCTGCGCTCAATGTGCAGCTCCTCTATGGCGATTCAGGCGAGATCGATCCTACACCTGGATTTGCCTGGCGGAGTGTTCCGTGCAGCACATATCCGTACACACATCGACACCTCTCCCGGCGAGGGTGACCGGGAGATAGTGCCCCGCGAAGCCGGATCGTTTCAGAGGGGCGGCCAAAAGCTTGGCCCGAGGGAGGGTCGGACCCGCGGAGTCAGCGGCCCGAGTAGATCTGGAACGGCGCCCAGTAGAATGGCCGCGCAAAGTTGCCCCCGCCATGTAGCAGCGATAGCTTCGCGTTGCGCAACGCCGCCGCGGGCGGCTCGCCCTGGCCGAGCCCCGCATACAGCCGCTCCATAAGCTCCGGCGTGGATGCGTCGCTCACGTCCCACAGCGCGGCAATGGTGTTGTGTGCCCCGGCGCGAAGAAACGCCCACGATAGTCCCACCGCGCCCTCGCCCGAGTACGACTTCGCCCCGCCGCTGTTGCACGCCGAGATCGTCACCAGCCGCGCCGTAATCGGATGCTCCAGAATCTGCCGCGCGTAAAGCTTGTAGGAGCCTTCGCCCAATCCGTCGGCCGGTGCGGCCTGGATGTCGCGAGAGAGGATCACGGCTGACTCCAGCGGATCGGTCCCGCTCGCCGTCGCGTGAGCGACAAAATGGATGTACGCGAACTGCTCCGGTCGGCTCATCAGGTACTCCGCGGGCGTCGCCTTCGCTCCGGAGAAGACCGCCGCGTCTCCCGCGTGAAACCGCTCGCTCACCTTCTGAAGTTCAAGCCCAGCGAGCGGCAGCGCCGGGAAGCTCGGGTCGGCCGAGGGAGAATCGCCCAGCAGCAGCAGCCGTTCGTGCGCCGGACTGGCCGTGCGGGGGTGGGCCGCAGGGTTTCCGGACACGGGTTTCCGGGCCGCAAAAAGCCGGATCGACGGCGCCGACGAAATGGTCGCGTCCTCGATCCAGTAGTGCGGCGCTCCGACGTTCGGGGCTACAGCTCGAGAGTTCCCCGCCGGCACCAGCAGCGTCTCGAAGTTCAGCTGCGTCATCTCGCCATCGGTAAACAGCACCACCGGCCGGCCGGGCGCGATCACCGCTGCAACCGGCGCAATCAGCGTCTGGTAGAGCTCCCGTGCGTCTTGATCTCCCTGGCCGCCACTTTCGCGCAGCGGGTCCTTCAGCGCCAGCAGCGTTCGGCGATAGCGCTGCATCTTCGCCGCCAGCTCCGCCTTGGGCGGCAGCGGCAGCAGCGTCGTCATCTCCGGCGAGACCGCCCACAGGTACGACTGCCGCTCGCCCATCCAGTAAAACAGCATCGTCGAGCGCGTCCGCCGCGCGATCTCAACCGCCCGCAGCGGCGGCGGCTTTACGCCCGCGTCCGCGTTTGCGGGGATCAGCCCCAGCCCCTGTTGCAGCGTCCGCGCCCGGCTCCAGTCCGCCGCTTCGAGCGCCTCATCCGTGCGCCCCTGCGCGACGAGGAAGTGGATATAGTCGTCGTAGATGCGCGCCGCATTGGTGAGAAAAGTAAGCTGCGAGAGCTCCTGGTGCAGGTCGCGCCGCGCGCCCTCCACTAGCGCGATGGCCGCCTTGTACGCCTGCTCCGCCGCGACCGGCTGCCCCTGCTCCTCGTACATCCGCGCCAGCGTGTGTTGGGAGTTCCACCGCATCCGGTTCTGGCTCTCCGGCGCAAGAATCACCTCATGCAGCAGCGCGTCGGCGCGGGGAAAGTCGTGCCGCAGCGCGGCGGCCTCGCCCTGGAGCATGTGGCAGTACAGGATGTCCGGCTTGTTACCCGCCTGCTGCGCGAGGGTCAGGGCTTCAGCGGCGTAGCGGTCGGCGTCGTTGGGCCTTCCTTCCTCGATGTAGACCTGCGAGAGATCTTCCGAGGCGTTGACGATCTTGTCCTTGCGAGAGAACTTCTTCGAGAGCGCGATTGCGTGCAGATCCGACTCTTCCGCAGCGGCAAATTGACCCGTCCCTGTTTGTGCTGCGGCGGCTAAGATAAAGGTTTCCGCCGCGCTGTCCCTGTCTCCAAGCTTCGCGGCGTCGGCAGCGGCCTCAGTAAGCTGGCTAAGGGCCTTTTCCGGATTGCCCAGGTTGTAGAATTCCCATCCCTCACCGCTCCAGGCAGCCTGGGCGAGATCGTTTGCGCCTATTTCGTTCGCGACTCGATACGACGATCGGTACAGGTCCAGAGCGCCATCATGATCTTCTTGAAGACTCAGGACGGAGGCCAGGTTCAGCAGCAATGTGCCTTCCAGCATCTTGTCTCGATGCTGCCGGGCAACGCCTAACGCGTAACTATAAGTCCCCCTCGCTACTTCGAACTCGCCGCGACCCAATTGCATGAGGCCGTGCGCGCGCAGGACCGATCCGCATTCGCCGATCAATGGTAAGGATTGGCATAAGCGGTCAGCATGCGCTAGCTTCGCATCGGCCTCGGAGACGCGTCCGAGATGGATGAGCGCGGTAGCCTCGAGCGCATCCTGTTCGATGTCCTCGGCACGGAGGTCTTCACGCGACCGAGCATCCGCCGGGGGACAGTCCGACAGAAGTTGAAGCAGATCGGTGTCGGAACCTCCCCACACCATGGCGGTTGCGTCGAGCAGCTGGAATCGGCGGGCCCAGGTTGGCGCTGAGGCGAGAGACCGGCGATAGCATCGATCCGCGTCTGCTTGTGCCGCTTCCAGGTATCCACTTGTGAAAGTGCGCTGCGCCCGAACGTACGCAACTTCCGGATCAAATGGACTAGCATCCGAAAGAGATGCCAGCAGCGGCAGAAGAACCAGGCTCGCAAGCAACCGCCACGGTAGCGATCTGGCTCCGGCGGACGTAGAGCCAGAGCCTGCGACTAGGGCTTTGTGGGTCCGGTCGTGATCGTCGAGGCCGCGCTCGCCGTTCCCGTTATCGCGCAGCCTAGCCTCGCCTCGATCATCGTCAAGGCCACCGTCGTCTCCTTCGGGATGCCCTTTTCGTTGAAGTCCTCGCTGGTCACCTTCACTGTTGCCAGGTAGATGTCGCCGAAGTCCGGGATGTGGATCACGGGGCCGCAGTAGATCCCGGGATAGTCGCAGGCCGAACTGGTCACGAGGGAACATTCGAGGATCTCAGTCTCCGTCGGTTTGCCTTCTTCATCATTCCCGATGATCTTCCGCGGAACCTCATTGTAGCGTTCGCGCGCTTTGCCGGGGAGTCCGTCGTAGCGGAGGATGCGGCCCGAATGGCTACGCATGCTCTCCAGCACCTTCGCGTCGCGGCTGTAGCCGGCATCGTTCTCTGGTTTGTGTCCCAGGACGTGGCGGTCGAGTTCGAGGTCCACCTTGTGTCCGGCAATGCGGAGGTTCTCAAAGCGCGTCGCCAGAAAGGAGATGCGCGGCACATAGCCCACCAGCGGATGCTCTGTGAAGATCTGCGCCACCAGCCGGTCCGCCGTCACCACTTCGAGGATATTCAGGTTCACCACCGCGCAGGTGGCCAGCGTGCACCAGCCGCCGTTGGGCTTGGTCTCCAGGCTGCCCGAGACATGCGTGTACGCCGAGTCGTAGGTGATCGCCCGCTCCGCGCCAAAGGCCTCGCCGTCCTGGTCGAGATACCCGCCCGAAGGATGCAGCTGCGCCAGCGCCTGCGGCGTGATGACCTGTTTGAAGGGGCGATGCAGCTGGCCATGCAGGGCCTTGGCCTCGGCATGGTACTCGTGGGTGCGTCCATCGACGACGACATCTTCCGGCATGAACTCTCTTCTCCCTTGCTGGTTGCTTTGGCGATTCCTTTGATCCGGTTCTCTTCGGTACCCGATAGTAACGCTACTTCTTCACACGCAGCTCAAATATCTGCTGCTGCAGCGGAATATTTTCGCCGCTCGCCGTGATGCCCGTGATCGCGAGTTTGTAGGAGTCCTGCCTCACCCGCCCCGGAAGCCAGATGGACGCAATATCGTCCGTAGCGGCGACCGGCAGGGTGCGCGTCCACACCAGCTTGCCCTTGGAGTCGTAGAAGTCGAACCGGTACGAGGCATAGCTGGTGCCTTGCGGCAGCGGCACGGAGATCGTGCTGCCCGTGATCAGGTCCGCGTACACGATGGGCAGCCCGCCGCGCGTCTCGCCCGCAAGCGCCGTCGCCGGCGGCAGCAGACGCGGCTCGCTCGCCGCCGTCTCGAGGCCCGGGATCACGGAGAGATTTTGATACGCGACGATCGCCAGCAAACAAGCGAACGCCGGTGCCATCACGGCCGGCCGAAGCCACGCAAACCAGTCGCCCTTCGCCTTCGTTTCGGAGGCGGAAGTCTTCACCGCCCGCGGCGCGAATGCCGAAGAGGATGCCGCCGCCGTAATCGTCAGGCCTGGCAGGATATCCTTCGCATGGTCGATGAACGCCGCCCCCAGTTTCACATCCGCCGCGCACTCCACACAGCCGAAGAGGTGGTCCTCATAGGCGTCGCGGAGTTCCGGTGTCAGTTCGCCGAGGAGGTACCGTTCCGCTGCCATCGTCTCTACTGCTTCGTGGTGTTCCATGGCTTCACTTGCCTCTCCGCCCGCGCAATCAGGGCTGTTTATCACTACGATCACCGGGTTCATGCCTCACCAGCCGCGGTGGAGAACGGGTCGCGGTCTCCGCTGCGCTTCAGGTACGCCGTCTTGAAGACCGCCTTGGCGCGGTGCAACAATACGCGCAGGTAATCGCGGTCCACGCCGAACTCGCGGCAGACCTCCTCGCGGTCGCGCTCGTCGAGGAAGACCGCCTTCAGCAGCGACCGGTCGTGCTCGGGCAGCCCCTCCAGCACCTCGCGCACCTGCTGGCCCATCTGGCTCGCCTGCGCGGCATCGTGCGCGTTGGCGGCCTTAGAGTGCGGCTCGGCTGCGCCTTCGTCGTCCAGAGATTCGTTCCGGCCAGCCTGCCGGTAGTGCTCCAGAAGCACGTTGTTGCATACTGTGTTCACAAAGGGGCCAAGCCGCTCCGGCTGGCGCAGCCCATCCTTTTTGCGAATCGTCGCGAACACCCGCGCGAACGTCTCCTGGCGCACGTCCTCGATCGCCTGCGGGGAACGCAGACGCGAGCGCAATTTCAGCTGCAAAAGCTCAGTAAAGTAGCAGACGAAGTGCTCTTGGACCCGAGGGTCTCCAATGCGAAGAGCCTCAAGGTAGTCTGCATCGAACGCTTGAAGTTGCAAGACAGGCCCCATCCTCTTCAGAGGCCGCAAGTATAACATTGCAGACGGGCGTGCCGGATACCCATCGGAAACCGCACTCTCATGGTCCGCGCTGCGCGACCGGCACCCCCTGCTCGATATCGCCGCGAACGCCGAAATCTCCGCAGCGGAGAGTACCGGCTTCCGCTTCGCGGCCTGGGCTGGATTCATTGCGCCGCCTCCTGGAGACCGCCGCGAACCTCGCCGTAAGCGGCACCCTGCCCGGCACTGTCGCCTGCTGCTGTCACCAGCGATTCGCAGCCCTGCGCACGGGCGGCAAGCGCTCGCGAAACTCCCGACGCCGCAACCCAGCTCACGAACACCCCGGCAAACCCGCACGCGACCCATACAGCGGTCTGCGCCGAAAGCCACACATGCAGCCAATAGAAAAGATCCATAAAGCGGCCGCCCAGCAGGCTCTCCGGTCCTCCCCGCACGGTGCCCCGACCGCCATCCACTCCGCCGCCCTGCATCCCTGGGCAAACCTCATCTTGAAAGATCAGGCGGGCGAGCCGCCATACCGTCAGCCCGGCCACACCCATCCGCCAGATTGTTCCGAACTCTGCCATGTCCATCCTGCCTCAGATCTCGCGCCCCGCACCGGGCGGAGAAAGACGCGGTGCGGGAACGCTGTCTTGCCGGAGCGGCGGAGTCTGCCCCTGCCGCCAGCCCCGGCTGCCGTGTACCTCTCCGGTCGGCCGATGCAAGGTAGTGCGCTGCGCTGAGCCAGCGTTTCAGAGAGCGACAGATCTTTCAGGCAATTGCCGGCCCGATCCTCCCCGAAGGCCAGACCCGTTCAGATGGACGGCCTGCCATCGAGCTGCGCCACCGGCTCCATACCATCCCGTGAGCCATCCCCAAAGCCATGCCGGGAACCATCACGCGAACCATCCCCAACGCCATGCCGGCGCGCGATAAGGCTCATGTACTCCGGCATCGAGCGCAGCGGTGTAAAGGCGGGATCCTCTGCAACCGACAGGAAGCCCGGCTCGCGGCGATCGCAGGCCAGTCTCAGGTAGTCGATGGCCCTCCCCGGTTCCCCGGCGAGCCCGAAGAGATGGGCTTCATCATAGGCGGAGACCGCGCCACGGTCCGCCAGCGGTGCGAGGTCTTCGGCCAGCCGATGCAACATCGGTGCCGGACCCCGCGCAGCGAGGGTTCGCCGGGCGCGCTCCAGGATTGGAGTCACAGCCGCTGGGTCCGCCGGATGATGGGCGATCTCCGCCGCCTGCTGGAGTTCTCGCAAAAAACCCTCGTAGTCGCCCAGCCGCAGGTACGCCTGTGAGAGATAGGTGTGGGTCGACAGGAACCCCGGCTGCGCCTGCTCCACCTCCTGAAGCGCCCTGGTCCCCGCTTGAGGATCGATCTCCGAGAGGATCAGGCCGCGGTCCGCCAGCACGGACACCGAGCCCGGCTCGAGCGACCGCGCAAGGTCGATCTGCTCCAGCGCCTCGCGGTTGCGCCCCGAAGATAACAGCGCGGTCGCAAACCAGTGGTGCGACTGCGAATCGTTCGGGTTCAGCGCGATGGCGCGGCGATACTCCCTCTCCGCCGCCGCCATGTCCCAGTTCCAGAAGCGAAGGATGAAAGCGAGCGAGCGGTGGGCCTCGGGTGACGAATCATCCAGCGCGATCGCCTGCTTCGCCGCCGCCAGCGCGCGCGGAAACGCCTCCGAGTTCGGCATGTGGCCGTACTGCCGCAGCAGCAGATACGAGTCGGCCAGCCCGGCATACGCCGCAGCATACTTCGGATCGTTCACGATCGACTGCGTGAACAGATCGAGCGCGCAGTTCAACCCCTCCTCCGTGCGCAGGTTCCAGTAATATCGACCGCGCAGATAAAGGTCCTGCGCCTCTGGACTCGGCCGATGGACTGCGGCAACAACCGGCCTGTTCGCCCGCAGCCGCACAACCCCGACGGAGATGCCCGCCGCAAGCGACAGCAGCGCAAGCAACGAGACCGCCTGAAAACTGCGCACCCGCAGCGAGTCGTGCAGCAGCGGGGAGGCAGCAGGGCCACGATTCGCACTCAGCCGCGTCCCCGCATCCGGCGACGCGACAGAAGCAACCCCTTCCGTCGAAGCCGCCACCGGAAAGCTGTTCAGAGACTGGAAGGCGGAGACTGCCACCGCCCGGCCACTCTCCGGAACAACCGCCACGTCTGCGTCTCCGGCAAGCGCGGACAGAGGAACCGGAGTCGCGGCAGCAGAAGACACCTTGGGCGGCACGACGCCCCCGGTCTGCCCTGCCAGGCTCGCGGCCGGAGTCGGCTCGGCCGCATGAAGCCAGCGCTCAATCTCACCAACGTAGGCAAACACTCCGCTGCGCTCGCCCCCCGGCACACGATGCACCGGCAGATGACGCTCCCGCTCCCAGCGCCGGACCGTGCGTGCATCGCGATGCAGAAAAGAAGCAATCTCTTTCCAGGAATCGAGCCGGATCGAATCTGTCCCGTGAAGCTGTGGATCGTGGCCCATGGCCCTGAATCTCCCTCGGCGCGTTCAGACCGATGCGTGGAATACATTCCCGAGCTTGGATGAAGTATATGCGGCGCAGACAGCAGGCGGACTGCGCGTCGCGTCGGCTGTCGCCCACCGTGATCTCGAGGTTGTCTGCCAGATAGTGTCGGCGCGTTTCAATCCGATGAAGCCTGCGGGACCAATCCGCGCCGTGGTGGAGACGATGCAGGCAACCCAGTTGGATTGCGTGGGCCGCTCCAACGCGCCCGATTACTTCGCGAGAAGCCCTCGCAGCGCCCGCTTCGCCGCGAGATGGCCGCACATCCCATGCACACCCCCGCCAGGCGGTGTCGACGCCGAGCACAGAAACACCCCCGGATCGCTCGTCCCGTAGGTCCGCCGCGTCGGCCGCAAGACCAACTGCCGCGGGGTCATCGCCCCGCCCGAGAGGTCGCCCCCGATCAGGTTCGCGTTCCAGCTCTCGAACTGCTTCGGTCCCGTAGCGCTGCGGGCGAGAATGCACTCGCGAAAACCCGGCGCGAACCGTTCCACCTGCGCCTCGATCGCGGCCACTCCCGCGTCCGCCGAGATGCTCGACCCGTTCGAAACGTGGCAGTAGCCCCACGCCGTATGCTTCCCGCCCGGTGCGCGCGACGGATCGAAGAGGCTCGGCTGAACCAGAAGCACAAACGGCCGCGCGGGCGCGCCGGCTGCGGGGTGCTTCGCCCACGGCGCGGCCTCCGAAGCCGTGATCTCTTCAAGCGTCCCGCCCACATGCACCGTCGCCGCCCGCATGCACTCCGATGCCGTCCAGGGTATCGGTTCGCTCAGCGCCCAGTCGATCTTGAACGTGCCCGGCCCATACCGGAACGCCGCAAGCTCCCTCCTGAATCCAGCCGTCAGCCGCTCGCCCGCAAGCGTCAGAAGCTGCCGCGGCGAGACATCGCACAGAAACACATCCGCCGGGTCTTCAACCGCAAGACTCGTCACCGGATGATTCAGCCGGATCGTTCCGCCCAATTGCTCAAAGTGCCGTTCCAGCGCGTTCGAGAGCGTCTGCGCCCCGCCGTCGGCGATCGGCCACCCCGTCGTATGTCCAGCGGCGGCCAGCACCAGGCCCACCGCCGAGGAGAACGCGCTGGTCAGCGGCAGCACCGAGTGCGCCGCCATCCCCGCGAAGAGCGCGCGCGCACGCGCCCCCCGGAAGGCGCTGCGCGCAAGCGTCGCCGCCGGCAGCATCGCATACAGCCCGAACCTCGCCAGAAGCAGCGGACTGCGCGGAAGATGGATGACCGGCCCCAGAATCTCCCGGCAAAGGCTTGGCCAGTCCTCCACCAGCGGCTGCAGTAGCGCCCGGTACGACGCCGCATCGCCGATATCGCCAAATCCCGCGCAGGTGGCGGTCACGTCGTGCTCCAGCATCACCGCCGTGCCATCGTCCAGCGGGTGCGCCAGCGGCGCGGAAGGCTCGATCCACCCATGCCCGTATCGCGCCAGCGGCAGGCTGTTGAAGAACGGCGACGCCGCGCCCATGGGATAGACCGAGGAACCGAGATCGTGCAGGTAACAGGGCAGCGTCGTCTGGGCCGTGCGCGCCGCGCCGCCCACGGTTGACCCGGCTTCGAGCACTGTCGTCCGCACGCCAGCCTGCTGGAGCGTGATCGCCGCGCTCAGGCCGTTCGGTCCCGCGCCGATGATCGTTGCGCTCGCCATCCTTCAGTTGAGCATAGCCTATGACCGCTCGGGCGCCCCATTCATCGAGTTCTTGTCTTTCGCGATGCGTGGGACGCCGGACGTTGGGAGCTCGCATCGTCCGGCTGGGCCTCGCCTACGGCCGCGACATCCGCGCCGCCTCCTCCAGCGTCGTTCCGTGAGGCACCGGCGAGTACTCCGACTGGATCTCGTCCTGCTGTTCGCCGATGCTCTTGAAGAGCAGCGCCCTGCCGTCGATATGGACGTGCGTCTCAGTAATCTGCCACAGACCCGGTGCGAGCTCCCGCCGCTCCACGCGAAACGTCCCGCCCGCGCGCAGCCGCCCCAGGAACCCGAACCCAAACACGACATCCTGCGTCAGCCGCCCGCTGATCGTCTCAATCCGGTGCTGGGCCCGATCAATTACCACGACGCCGTTCATCGCCGAAAGCACCTTCGCCTGCAGGTTCGGCGGACGGAAATCCGGCCGCGGCTCGAAGTGCAGCTTCACCGCCGCCGCGTTCTCGCTCTCGACGCTCCAGGTAAACGCGTCGGGCAGCATCGTCAGCAGCTCCCGTGCGCTCTTGTCGTCCTGTTCGCCGTCCTTTCTCTGCTTCACCAGCCGGGATGGGTCGTGGATAAAGCGCTCGATCCGCGCATCCTCGGCGCGCGCATCCGCCGGGCTCAGCGGCTGGCCGCCCCGCGAGATCAGCCGCTTCACCGCGCCAGCGTCGGTCTGCACCACAATCGAGACCGTGCCAAGGTCCTGCTGATCGTCGCGGTATCTCCACCGCGAGTGGTCGTTCGCATCCGCGTCCAGCTCCGTCTGCACCGCGGCCCTCAGCAGCCCGAGAGCGTCCGTCGTCGGCTGGGCAGCGTCAGCCCGCATTGACGACGCGAGTGAAAGGCAGAGCAGCAATCCCGAACGTTGCAGCAGAGGCATCACCCAACAACGGATGCAACCGCCTATTGGAAGGTTTTTTTCCGGCACGAGCGCCATATGCCTTTGAATATATTCGAGTTTGTCCGCCTGCATTGGACGCGAGATGCCGCACCTCGATGCGGACGATAAGATATTTGTATGGAGCCGACCGAGATTCAGGAGTTCGCAAAAGAGATGAAGGAAGCCGGCGAGGCCTCGCTCACCCGCATCTCGCTCGCCATCAGCATCCTCGCCGTGCTCGTCGCCATGGTCACCGTGCTCAGCCACCGCAGCCACACCGAGGCCGTTCTGCTCCAGTCCCGCGCCAACGACTCCTGGGAGGAGTACCAATCCCGAAAGCTCCGCACCGAGAACCTTCAGATCGCCGTGGACCTGCTCACCCTGCAGCCCGTCAGCGACGCGGCAGCCGCGAAGAAGAAGATCGACGACTACAACGCCAAGATCGCCAAGTGGAACGGCCAGCTCACCGACGACCTGAACAAGGCCAAGGGCCTCGAATCCGAGGTCGAGACCGCCGAAGCCCGCGCCGCCAAGTTCGACCTGGGCGAGGCCCTGCTCCAGATCGCCGTGGTCCTCTCGTCCATCACCCTTTTCACGCGGAAGAATGCCTACTACTACTTCGGGTTGGCGATCGGCGCGACCGGGATCGCCGTTACCGTGCTGGGGTTGCTGATCCACTAGCACCTTGCGACGATCCGTCAGGCGGTCCGCCGCCCCACGTCGAGTACCGGACCCATGGTGCCTGCGCAAGCAACGCGGACAGTTGCTGGTTCGGGAAGCGCCGCACATACGGCACTGCCCAACCGATGTCTCCGCCCGCGTAGGGAAGCTGTACAACCTGCTTCACGCCCACTTGCTTCTCGACTGTGGCGGGATCTTCGAGCCCGGTGAGGCAGAAGCCGACCAGCCGATGGATCGCGCCCTTGTCTTCGGCATACAGATCGAGCCCGTTGGCCTCTCCCAGTTCGGCGAGCATCACCAAAGCTCCAAGCGCGTAGAGGTGGTAATGCAGGGTCATCTGGCCGCGCCGTAGCTCCTGCGGCAGGCTGCCATCCGTCTGGATCGCGTCGACGCCCATCTTGTAACCCCGGAGCCCCCACTGGAACTCCGCAGTATCGTTTCTGGCGACGCCCGCGGCGGCGACCGCGAGCCCCGCCCAGTAGATGTGGTTGTTCTCCCGGCTGATGCCGTTCTCTTCTCCCAGTCGCACCACCTCTTCATCGAAGTAGTCCGTCACGCGATGCGCCAGCAGACCAAACCATCGCTGAATCACGGTATCCTCGTCCGGCGTGCCAACGCCGCTCGGACGGACCTTCAGATACGAGATCGCGACGGCGCTCAGGAGCCAGTTCTGGATATATACGCCGTTGAAGTCGTGCATCTTTCCGGACCACGCCTCAGCCTTTGCGGCGGCATCGAGCAACGAGTACACGCAGCGTGCCGCAGGCCTACTGCCTTTCTCGAGATAGGCGTCCGCCGCGAGCGCCGCAGACCGGCTCAGGCTCGTCGATGCCTCCGATGCCTTCTGGAAGGCGGCCAGCTTCTGCGGATCGGCGACCGAGGCGTTCTTGTCGACATAATAAGCCGAGATATCCATCGTCTTGGCGAAGGGCGGAGCAGCGGGACACTCGTCAGCGGCATTGGTCTGCACGATCCTGCGGTCGTCCCAAGGCGAGACCAACTTCTCCGCTCGTGCGAGTATCCCTGGCGACAACAATGTCAACAACCCAAATGTCAGAACACGACGGCTCATTGCAGAAGCGTAGCAAAGGCATCGAAGACCCGTCAGTCCGCCGGCTTCG
>Ga0116226_10002076_pt1 | contig 17387 bp, 16 predicted proteins | sample S1TSphfallax_FD_89692 | JGI IMG/M metagenome (GOLD analysis project Ga0116226, IMG submission 89692) | Host-associated microbial communities from peat moss isolated from Minnesota, USA - S1T2_Fa - Sphagnum fallax MG | ecosystem: Host-associated > Plants > Peat moss > Unclassified | place: USA... | reverse complement strand
TCACAGCTTCCTGACAGAGAGGTGAACCTGAAATACAATCAAGCTCTCTATCACTTGAAGAAGGAGCTTTTGGATGCTCTATCCGAAAGCCTTGGGTTGCAAACTTCCCTTCTTGATGATGTCCTAGGAGAAGGTCAGATCACAAACATGATTTACTACCCACCATGTCCTGAGCCATCCTATGCATTTGGAGTTAGGCCACATTCTGACCCCAACAGTATAACCATCCTAGTACAAGATGAAGTTGGAGGTCTTGAAGTTCGTGATAAACATGGAGAATGGGTTCAAGTTAAACCTACACCATATGCCTTTATTGTGAATGTGGGTGACCAACTGGAGGTAAGAGTTTGAACTTTCTTTCAACTTCAAATTGAAATTTTAGTTCTACTTGTGAACAACCCTTAACATCAAATTAGATACTCTTGGAAAAGATGTGGTTACTTATATTTTCTTGATATTTTAAATAATATATTCAATAGATCATTGTGATCATTTAAAAGTTCTCCTTAGGTTTAAAATATTCACTGAAAGGTTGGATTTTGTCTTGTTGCAGATATTTAGCAACGGGAAGTACAAGAGTGTGCAGCACAGGGTTTTACCTACCCATGATAAGGCGCGGTTGTCAATAGGATCCTTCATTGCTCCAAGTTTCACAACATATGTGAAACCTCCCCCTGAACTAACTGCAAAACAAGGCCACTTATACAATGGGTGCGTGTATGCTGATTATATTGTGAGGTTCAAAACTGCTCCAGTTTTCCCAACATCAGGACACAAGTTCATAGATCACCTCAAAATCCCGCAACTTCCCCAGAACTAAAGTTCACAGACACAAACACTATTGTCATTATAAGTTTAAATTTGGCATGCTTGGATTTTAAGGTAATTACAAAGTGTCAATTCTTGTGTCATTATTGTGCAATCACACCAAACTTTGAAATCAGGTTTACATTGAATTCAAATATTGGAGGAGAATTCAACCAGTGCCACGATCCATCACATGCATGAACTGATGTTTTTTGGGGTTATGGGAGGCCAAGATCTTAGGTGTAAAAAGGTGTAAAAAAAACAAAGGCACACCCAATTGTCCATTAAATCAATCCAATATGAAACAAATATCATCATACACTTGGTTGTAGCAGTCTTCTCCAAGTAATCACCATAAACTAAAATCTAGAAAAATTCATGTTTTTTACACAAGTAATCAATAACTAAGGGTTTCTAGTGGTCAGATTCTTCGATCTCACTCTCTTGAACTCAACAGGCCATGTTCTGTTTTTTTCATTCATAACAAACGACAGAACCCCATATTGAGAACTTCCCTTCCCAGAGCAAACCATAAAAGAAAAGGAAACACATACCTTAAAATTCCCTTGGCACATCAATTCCTATGACTTTATCACATTCAGGGATGTAACAATTCAGCTATTGATACAAACAACACCAACCTTAACACTCACAAATGAACATTCCATAGTCCACATTGGCCTACTCAAGAGTTTGACAAAGAAATCCATGTTCCTCAAATGCCTGACACCAACAAATTTTGGAGCTTAACGAACAAAAAAATTCTTTCAGAATTCCCAACATTGAAAATATTTTTTCACACATTGAAAAAATCAGAATGACTGCTTTTGAAATCCCTAAGTCTTTCATCATTCCCCTAGTCATCAACCTTCAAAGCTATTACTATAACTAAATCTAGTATGTTAAAACACACAACGCAACAAACATTACATTGCCTCTACACAAAAAAGCCATAGTACACAAAACTACACTCTAGGTAACTCCTCCTCCATGAGAATTGAAATTCACTTATCTACAACATCCTTCTTGAAACATGCAAAAGAAGTGGGAAAAAATTCACTTAGAACAACTCCTTCTTTTATCTTGATCTTCAGCTACTTGGGGTCAACATCCATCAAAGCACTCAAACAAACAAAGCCGCACCACCAAAATTGCATCCAACAAAACCACAGCAACATAACAGGCACCGTAAAAAATGAAAGCTCATAGTGCACATTACCTATAAATATACAAATAGTGTAGAAAATAGCCTTAGCAAAAAGCGCCTTACTTTCACATCACTGTCACCCACTCAATAACCTATCCTTTTCTTCTTTCGGCAATTCACAACAATTTTCCATCCTCTTAAAGGTTCAATCCCAGTAGCATTTGTCACAAAGACTTGACACAAAGAATCTAGAATGAAAATAATATTCTGAAAATGTAACTTCTTTTAAAAGCTTTGAAAAGATTTTTCAAAAACTTCTAAAATAGTATTTCAATTCAAACCCCAGTAAATTTCCAAAACATAAATCACATATAGATGGATATATAAATACATAAGCCATTATGCTTTGACATGAAAGAAGGGTGTCATAGGCTTGGACAAAAAATGAAAAATGATTCAACTTTAAGTCTATTGATGTAGAACAACCGATTGTTCTTTTAGGTCTTTCATGTACAACATTATTTCTCTTTTTTTTGCTTCTAAATTTGTACAAGGTGGATAATTCCACAATACAACAAACTCATTGGGCCCAACCAATGATTTTTTTCAGCTTTCTAATGTTGCATCATTGGCTAGCATCCCAAGAGGGATTTAACATTAAATGCATTAGGTTTAAATCATAAAAAATCTATTAAAAAAATGCTACAAAATTCCCATTAGAGTCCAAATGTGGTGAATTTTTTTCTTTTCAAAATTTGGCCATTTTTTTAAAATTGGAATATTGCAACAAAACCTTTCACTCTTATTTCATTTTTCATATTTAGCAAACTTTCGCACAAAGAAAAAACATTACATGCAACTCTAATTCGCCAAGGATTCGAAAGGCCTTCAATGATTAGCAAATTTGTATAACTTGAAGCCTCTTCCACTATTGTAACCAATGTTTGACGAATATTTGGATTTTCGAAAATTTGCCTTGGATATTAGTTCAAATATCAAAAATGACAACTAACAAATATCATTATGAGTGATATCTGGGATAATATATGGGATGCTAGATATCACCCGTCATGATATTCAACACTTTAATATCTTGAAATTATGTTGAATATCAAAGATGTTAATATCTAGTTTAAATATCAAATCCAAGGCTGAATATCATTTTTAATAGTTAGTAAGTAGGTTAGGTTATTAATTAAATTAGATTTGTAAGGTCACACCTAGCGTTTTTTTTCATTTTCCTAATGCAGCTAAGGTGGTGAGAATCCTTAGACAATTTTATATTGTTCTTGTGACAAATTTTCAAAGGTCTCTTCAAAGTTTTAATCAATAGTAGTTGGTATCCCAAAAAGATATCGCAAAAAGGTGATATCCACCCAACACTAGTTGTAACTAGAATAATTACACAAATTTAAATGGCCTCACAATGAATTGAACCTAAAAACATTGAGTGATCGTGAGTTTTGGTCAATGCATTGCTACTATTAAACTTTGAGCATAATCAACCTAGCATTTAGTGAAGGGAAAGTTAAGGGCTAAAAAATAATACCATGATATGGTGAGGTAATGATATGCCATGTTTAGCACTAGAGACAAAATTTTGAAAACACATCATGAAAAAAATTTATACAATTTTTTTTTTCAAATAGGTTAGTATGAAAGTCTTGCAAAATAGAATATGACATAAAATTCAAAGAAAATTGTTACATGAAATCATATTGGTGAAAGGATAAAGGGTGAAACCCTTTGGCCTTGGTCTACATAAGCTCCTAGTACCCTACTTGTTGGATGAGACCATGGGAAAACTCATGGGCCATGATTCAAGGACATTTGTTTCTTCTATAACCCCAACTTGGACCAAAGAACAAACACGTGATTTTTTCATGGATCATCTTTTTTTCTTTTAACCCTCACAATCTCTTTTATTTTGTCCACAAAATTTGAACATTGTAAAGATAAAATTGTGGTATTCTCTCCAAGAAATTTTACATTCTTTTCACTATAAAAGATTTTCATGTGCGAAGGTTGTGAATTCCTTCCTATTTGCTAAAATGCACTATATTTGGACATTTTCAAGCAAAGCCCATGAATTTTAATTTGAAACATAGAAGGAACAACCCAAATTTTTTAGGAATTTTGATTCCACCTTTTTTATTGTGAATAATCTCCATCGTGTGGATAACCTTCCATGGCCAAAAAAAAACCCATTCAAAGAAAAGTGGATAGCAAATGACAATATCAATAAACAATTTTAATGCAAGCTCAACACCTTGAAAAGCTTTAAAATATGATTAGAGGATAGAAATTACCTTTCTTATTATTGTGTTTAGGGGTCAAGGAACAATAATCTAATATATTATTATTATTATTACTATATAATTATACAGGGCAATAATTTTGTAGGGAGGGGGTTGGGGATGGAGCCACCAAAAAATTGTTCATCTTTACTTTTCAAATATATATAGATATTAATAAAATATCATAAATGAATGGTTGCAATTTTTTGGGATTTGTGGGCTATCATTATTTTCATTAGGCCCACCTTTTTAAAAATACCCAAGGGTATAAACGCAATATCCATAACAGTTCATGTAGGATTGCAACAAGTTTTTTCATATAAGGTCATTTGGTTGGGCATGGGCCTCAAACTATTCGAATATAAATTCAAACTAACAAGCCTTCACACTTTGGACCAATGAAAGATTTTAGATTTTGGTTGTCCCAAGCTCAAAGTTCTAGTGTAAACTATTTAAAAATTCAATTTAGTGGTTTTTCTTTTCAAATTTTTACTTTGGCATCAATGGTTGGCATCCCAAGAAGGATGTAACATTAGATGGCAACTAGTTAAAGGACTTAACCCAAAAAAATCCCTCTAAATTTCGGTTACATTCAAGAATAAAATTGTGATGAACTTAACCCCAAAAAAATTTGACAATTTTTTTTCAAAAACACAAATCTATTGTGATAAAAATATCCATTTTTCACAAATTTTTCAACAATTTATAACATCTAAAAGAGTTTTTCAATCAAAACAAAGACATTTGTTGACAAAAGATAAACCTATAAGCCACATAATGCCTTAGGCAACACCAATAATTTCTTGTGAAGTGCGAACTAGTGAAGCATAGAGGCACACCAACAATTTGTAATAAATTCCAAGAAAGAAAAATGTTAGATTAAAAATGCAAACTCATAAGTTGAATTTAGATGAAGAAGTTGGGAACCTTGATAGAAAGTTGTGTTGGAGTTAACATGTTTAATGTAACAACATGACTTTAATGTTTTTGTTGCAACCCCACTTTGACCAAGTGTGAAGATGAAACTCACACTCCCAAAGTTGGGGACTTGGAGTCCTCCGGGACTCCCGAACCTTTAGAGCTCGACAGCAGGGGTCAAAACACCTCTCATTGGGGTGTTCTTTATATCAATGGAAAGGTCTTGAAGTGTAGATGTCCAAAATGGCCTCACATGAGCCATTTGGACATCTGTAGCTCAAGTTATGGGCAAAAGAAGGGTCGGGAGTCAAACTGGCAGTTTGACTCCCGACCACTAAAAGTCGGGAATCGACCTCTTCCCAACGTCTGCAGATAGAGTGCGATGGGGCATTGGAAAGCTCTCGAGAAGAGGTACAACTTTGGTTTAGACGTCACTCCAATCGGAGGTCGGAACCAGGAGTTGTGAGTGTTCAAAGTCCTGGGAGTCCAACCCGGGACAGTTTCGGGACTCCTCCTTGGGAATCCCGGGAAAATGTGCCATTCGGATGTTGCTCCCGCGGTGAGCTACAAAGAATACTATATGGGGGAAGGTGGTAGCTTCCCCCGAGTCCGGGCCGTACTGAGTCTTATGTGTCAAAGTGCCCGTGGCTTGTCCCAACACCTAGGGGTGTTCCCGAATGCTAATTAACCCTCTTGTGGTTGGTTTTGGATGCAGATTCAAGCTTAATAATCTAATCCCTCTTCCTAGTCTAATCCCGAGACTTCTAGCATGCCCCCTCTACCCCCTTTTAGTGCTGGAAGTCAGGAGCGGCCCCTAAGTCCCAACTTTTCGCAACTCTACATAGTTGGACCCTCAAGTGGGTTCAACAAGGGACTTAGGAGTGCGTCAGTTTTACTACATGGAGAAGAACAGAAATTCAATAGGTCAAAAAAGGAATAAGTAGTTCCAAGGTACCAATTTGCTTCACCTCCTTACTATTAAGAAGAACAAGAGGATGAAAAGCTTGAAGAAAGAGCTCATAATTATGAACTTCGGATTCATTTTGTGGTTGAGTAAAAAGCCACAACTTAAGGCATCAAAATGTCCAGAGGATTTGAGTCAGTACTGTAACTAAACAAGAAACTGTAATCTTACTAAGAGTAAAGCTAATAATAGTAGAAGGTTTACATATGGTTATTAGAGTAAGGTATAATGAACCTAAACTCAATCAGCAAAATGGAAACATTGTTAAAGGAGTCCCAAGGGATTGGAATAAAAGAATTCATAGTGTGAACAAAGTTCCAAAACCTAACCCTCCATGTTGCACACATTGCCATTAGATTGGACATCAGATTAATGAATGTCTATTTATTGAAGATAATCTAAGGCAAAAATTTGTTGAACATTTCCAAAATCTAAATCTAGAATTCACAAGAACAGGGGACCATGGAGATTTTGAGCTAGAGGATCTATATCATGAGAGGATCAAAATTCCAGATAAACTCAGAATACAAATTTAGAGAAATAACATAGTGGAAATGAGAGCTTAGACTGTGGCAAATGTAGCACCCATTTTTGTAGCTCCTACACCAAATTTGTTACATCACAACAATGTTGGAGTTACCTATGCAAAAACTTCCAATTTTAGTGTGGAACCAGTAAAATTTGTACCATTATATTTTGTGGCAATGCTTCACTCTATGGTTACAGTTACTGAAGTTCCATTTACAACAACACCAACTCATATTATTGTTGGTATGATGTCCAAACCATAGACTCCAAGGGGAACAAACCTTGTGAGTGTGCATTTAAAGATGCCTAGACAAGTGGGCGAGATTTTTTTTGGACAACCATTAGATCCAAGAGGAAGAGGATCAAGACCTTCAAGATATTTTGGATTGCCAATGGTGAATCTAGGTAAACCACCATTATCACCAAACAAGCCTTATTGTTGACCACTTAACTACCTTGAATATGTGAAGGATTCTAACCCAAATGCTCATGTCACAGTTTTTAACGTTGCCATTAAATCAAATGGTGAAATAGAAGATGCAAAAATGGTTAATTTGTTTAGTTTTACCTTTAAAGACATTGTATTTGATTGTTGTAACAATTACATGGGAGACTACTAAAATTGTATTTTTGTAGAATTGTAGGTAACTTTCTGTAATTGGTTTAAAATAGTTTATAATGATGAATAAAACCATCTAAAGTTAAAGAATGTGAAGCAAGAGAAGAATGAAAGGGTGGAAATTTATTATGAAAAATTATTGAAGTTAACTAGTAATCTTCAACACAAGACAACAGATAATTTCATGTCTTTAGATATGGATTACAACCATATTTGTGTGGAACAACAACAAGCATGAAGATAAAAACCTTGCAATAGCACAAGGAAATAGCTTTGGTTTCTAAAAGAGGAATTTTTAAAGTTGAGGCAATAAGCAATTTATCAATACCACAAAACAGTAAGACAATATTAGCTCAAAAACCTTGGGACAATTATAGAAAAAACAGGAATGTAATATATAAATTTTCACATGACAAATTGTAACCTTGAAACATGTAAAGTCAAAAGAAAGGAAAAGTCGATTCATATAGTTTTTGAGGTTAACACCTAACATATCAAAGTATAGAAACCTATGAGGTATTCTTGTCATATATGTGGTGAGACTAGACATAAGATTATATATTGTCCTAATTAAGTACAATGACATGCATAATATGTTTAAGAACAAAGGAGTGAAGACTATAAATAAACCATACGTGGTAAAACCCAAGGTTGTTAATTCTTCAGTTCATATAGTGGATGTCAACATGGCCATTGCCGAGAACAAGGTTATTGAAAAAGAAGTGTTCAAGGATAGAGAGCCAATCAAGAAAAAGTTTGTTGTTGACTAAGAAAAGGAGTAGAGACTACAACAATCTTTTGTCAAGATTATACAAAAGATGCAAGCAAAAGATTCCCCAAAAATTCTGAATCAAAAGGAGAAAACACAATGGAATACAAGTTGGGCATGATTACTAGAGACTGAGGTATCCATAGAACCAATTGCACCACAAAATTTGTCTATTATTCCTAACACCATAATTATGTCTATGGAACAAATATTCCAATATATTAATAAACAAATGTTGGAAACTACTATACCATGAGGTTAGGTCAATTGCTCAAGATAACACCAAATCTTAAAAAACATATGTGACAGAAACTAAAGCTAGAAAAACCTAATATAACTACTAAAGTGATCTTAGAGCCTAGTGTAGCCATAGTGATTGAAACACTCTAAAGTTTACACTATAACTATAGAGGTAGATAATACATATGGCAATTATCCAAGTACAAGTTAAGAAGGACACTATTGAGGATGTTTTATTAAATGGAAGAGCAAGTGTTAACATCATAATAGAAAACCTTAGAACAAAATTAAGTTTACCCAAACCAAGACTAGCCCCATACCACTTAAGAATGGTAGATTAGAGTATGACCAAACCTTTAGGAATCATAAAAAAATTTAAGATTCAAATGCATGGCATACCATATGTAGCCACATTTACTATTTTGCGAAATAGTATGGTAGATTTTAGCTATTCCATGTTGTTGGAAAGACTTTGGTTTAAAGATGCAAAGGTTACACATGATTGGGGGAACAATGTAGTTATTGTTCAAGGCAATGGAACAGTTAAGAATAATATTAGTTAACAAAAAATTGGGAGCAAAAACTAAAAGGCCCCAAGTATTTGTTTGTTATGACCTGATGGAATGAGGAGGACGATCTAATTTTTGAGACAGAACCATAGTTGTTTTCAATTGGCACAATCACTATTTTAGATGAAACAATTTCATTGCTGAATGTTGGAGTTTCAGATATCAAAATCAATGGAGAATCTAAACTAGAACAAGGGATATTAAATCAAGGAACAACAAAAGTAATGGCTTCAACAACAAAAACAACAAAATTTAATGTCAAACCAAAGTTATCATTAGAAGATAAGGTTTATTTAAAAACCTATTATCATCATAGCTAAGCTAATATGAAATGGATGAACACTAGCCAATATTCAAGTACAAAATCTTTGAATAGTAGATTGGACTTTGATTAAATTGAATGTTGGCACATAAGCAAATCCACAATGCATCAAAATTAATGCATAATTAACAAAGGAGAAAATTGAGGAGCTTTAAACTTTATTCAAGGAGTTCAAAGTTGTGTTTGCTTGGACTTATAAGGATTTGAAAGGCATACCTCCAAAGTTGGCTCAACACATAATTGAATTAGACACTTCAATCCCACTAGCACATCAAGCAAGGTACAAGTTGAACCCCAATTATGCTGCAGCTATCAAATAGGATATTGACAAAGTATTAGCAACAAGATTCATTCAACTAGTAGAGGAGGTTACATGGTTATCACCTATAGTGGTAGTACCTAAGAAGAATGGAATTTTGTGTAGATTTCTAGAAGTTGAATAAGGTAACCAAAAAAAATCCTTATCCTTTTCCATTTTCTAATGAAATACTAAACATTATAGCAAGGTATGAAGTTTATTCATTTTTAGATGGATATTCATGATACGATCAGATTTCTATAGCCCTTGAAAATAGATACAAAACAACCTTTATAACATATTGGGAGCTTTTGTTTGGATGGTGATGCCATTTGGTGTTAAAAATGGGCCACCAACATTCCAAAGAGTAGTTAGTAGAACTTTTAAAAAGTACTTGGAGTAGTTCATGAAGATATTTTAAATGATTTTACAGTCTATAGTGATATGGAGAGTCATTTGATGAAATTCAAACTTTGCTTTCAAAAATGTAAAGAATACAAAATTAGTCTTAACCTAGAAAAAATGCCTTTATGGTATTTTCAAGATTAATAATGAAGTTCATAGTTTCCAAGGAAGGAAAATACCAGACCCTAAGAAGGTTCAAGCAATAGTGAATATGCTAATACTTACAAATCCACATCAGATTCAAGTATTTAATGGTATGGCTCAATTTTATAGATGTTTCATTAAAAATTTCGCCTTTATCATGACACTAATCACAAAGTTAATGAGGAAGACAAATCCCTTTATTCGGACCATAGAGTGTCAAGAAGCCTAGAACTAGATCAAGTAGAAATACATGAAAACACTAATTATAATACTTCCAAATTGGCAATTGGAGTTCCATGTGCAAATAAGTGCATCTTTATTAGCAATAGGTGTAATGTTAGCACATAACCCAATTGATAAGTATGCCTAGCCTATAGTATATGCCTTTAGATTGTTAAATGAAGCAAAACTGAATTATATTACTATAGAGAAAGAAACCTTAAACAATGGTTTATGTTTTGCATAAATTCAAACATTTTTTATTGGGAAAAAAATTTGTTTCATACGTAGACCACATGGTTTTTGTATATCTAGTCGACAAACCACAATTGTTTGGAAGGATAGCCAAATGGTTGTTGTTATTTTTGGAGTATGATTATACAATAGTCTACAAACCAAGTAAAACACATGTGGTAGTTGATGCTTTATCTATATTACAAGATAACTTAAAACCATTCGGAATCTCACATCATACTGTAGATGCATCACTATTTTCTATAGAGCCTATGTGGATGCAAAAAGTGAAGAGTTATTTAAAGATAGGTTAGATGCCAGAAACTTTGAACCTAATTCAAAAATAAAAGTTAGCCAAAAAGGTAGTTCCCTTTATTCTGAAAGAGGGAAGAATGTACAAAGTGGGACAAGACAACAAATTGTGCATATGTTTGACCACCTTAGAAGCATAGATTGTTCTAAAGGAGCTATATGAAGGAACAACAAGAGGACATTTTGCTGCAGATATTACTGCAAAGAAAATTTTGGATGCATGTTATTGGTGGCCAACTATATTCAAAAATATTAATGCATTTTGCAAAAGTTATGACAACTTTTAGAAAATTGCAGGATTAAAAAACAAAAAAATCTGGCAAAATTGATTTTAAAAAAAACTTCTAAAGGAACCTTTTACAAAGTGGGGTCTAGATTTCATAGTTCAAATTAAACCAACACGAAGACTAACACGAAATAAATATATATTTTTGGTAGTTACATATTATGCAACCAAGTGGGTAGAGGCAAAGGCATTCAGAACCAATATTGTAGTGGTTATAGTTAAATTTCTATATGAATATATTCTAACTAGATTTGGATGTCCTCTAACCATAGTTACAAATCAAGGAGTACATTTCATCAAAGATAATCAAACATCTAATAGAATAGTTTATGTTGAAACATGTTAGTTCTACTACTTATTACCCATAGGGCAATAGACAAGTAGAGTCTACTAATAAAGTGATTGGTAGATTACTGACCAAGTTAGTTAATGAGAAGAAAACAAATTTAGTCCACAAATTTATTTTCATATAAGATAACTTACAAGGTGGTAACAAGATGTACACCTTACTAATTAGTCTATGGTTTGCATCTTCTAATGCCAAAAGAATATGTTATTTCAGACATTAGTGGAGACCACAAAGATGTAGATTCCACTAGAGTACTAACTGCTAAAATTATAGAATTGGAGAAATTATAGGAAAACAAATTGGAGACAATGTTGGAGTAAACCAATGGAACATATTGATCTAGAGTTGACAAAAACACACATAGAAGAAGTTCCGATTTGGAGATTATGTTTTGTGGTATCCCAAGGGAAAAAAACACACTTGGGAAAACTCAAAAAAAGATGGTTTGGCCCATTTAGGTTACAATATTATTTACCCAATAACATTATTCTTCTTGAATCTATTAAGAATTTTGAACCAAACCCAATATTGGTCAATATTAACAAGTTGAAACCATACATATATGTGGATCAAACATTAAAGGGGAGTTAAAGTTTAGAGAATTAAAAATCCTTAGAATCTATAGATTTTGACCACAAAAAAGAGAAATTTGATGAAGATTTAAAAGATGAAAGAACGTCAGAAATCATAGATCATGACTAGATAATCGCATAAGAAGAAACCTAAGTGAATATAATGATTCAACAAGTTATGATATTATTCAAAGACAATAATTATATAGTTTCACAACCATTGGGCTATAAGTTAAAAAGAACAACAAAAATTATAAAGAAAGTTTGAAGAAATACAGTTTTAGAAAGCCCAAAAAAAAGGTAGGCATAAGTGAGTAGGTTGCTTCAATTTCCATTTCTAATTTTGAAGAGGAGAAGGAATGGGACGATTTGTAACAACACCATGAAGGACCATCACAATAAGAGGAGCCTACATAGGAGTAGACTCTAAAAAAGGTCCAAATTCTAAACAAGAAACTTAACAAAAAAAAAAAAACTCAACAAACAATGGTTGCCGACCTTTGAGGAAAGAAAGTCCATACTCAACTAGATGATGAGGTTAGGTGTATTTTTACTCTTACATAGTAGAGTTACAATAAAAATCTAAAGAACATTTTATTATATATAAGTTCTAGAGAGGAGGAGAAAAAATGGGTAAATAGAGCAGGTTTGGTAGGTCTATTTAAGGTTGAATGGAGGACTCCATGTCATAACATTTTGGTTGAATTTTTGAACAACTGGAAACTGGATTATGAGCACAACAGAATCAAAGTTATGATGGCAGAGGAATAGAAAATTATAGATAGACATCTACTAGTAGAAGTTTTTAAAATCTACCATACATGTGAGACAAAAGTAGATCATGCAAAAATGTCAAATGTTAAAGTAGTTATAACAAACATAGTTGATAGGGTTCCGGATACTTACAACACCAATGAAGGATGGGTTGTTAAGAAAATGAAACCAAAGTATGTCAATAGGGTTGCTATAATTTTGCCCATTATCTATCAAAAAGATAAGGTGTAATATTTTGACAATAAATTTGTCATGATGATTTCCAAATCAAATCACAGAAAATTTGTCAATTGGGTTACAATCATGTATTTTTAGTTGGTCAAAAAGTTGGTTAGATGGGAAGAGTGTAAGAAGAACATGATTGAAAGAATTTCCAAGAAAGAGCCCAAGAAGAATATACCCCATTCTATTATTGTCCTAGAAGTTATAAATGGTTTCTAGTTAAAGGAACAAAACCACAAGAGAATAAGAAGCATACATAACAACCATAAAAGGACAAGAGGAGGAATGAGACTATGAGGGAGAGGTTCATAAAAATAAGAGACCTTTGAACCCTGCACATATTTTTCTTAAACATGAAAAACAACCAGAAACAAGGACAACTAAAAGAACAATTCTAATGTCCCAATTTGATGATGAAGAGGAGAAGGAAACTTTACTAAATAGGTAGAAAAGACAAGAAGACACTACAATGAATGGTAGTGTTAACCCTCAATAGGTAACAAAATTGTTGAAAAAACAACATCATCAACAACAAAAACAAAAAGAGAAGTCCATGTCTTCGAGGTCCAATATAAGACCATAGATCTCTCCAAAACAAGAAAAGCGGTCAAATGGGTAGGAGCACTAGAGATGCCCTTAAAGGGAGCCACAATCTCAAGCTTAGGAAATGGTAGAAGAGTAGAAATAGGAGCTAGAACTAGATCTACCAAATGTGCAACAATCTGCTCCAATACCACAAAATAATGAAGATATGCTACCATCAAGACCAAGTTCTGCTATAGGAACAAACATTTTTGGAGATATCTGGATTTCACACAAAATTTTAGGTTATTTTGATATTAGTTCTAGGGGACAAACTCTTAGGTTTCATACACTAAGGTCTATACAAGGACTAGAAGTAGAGATGGATGAACATAGGAGAACTACCAATATGTTTCAACATGCAACAAAATACAACACACACATGACCAACATTCTACTCGGACTTTTTGATATGGAAATAAAAAATAAACAAATTGTAGAGGAGAAAAACAAATATGTTCTGAATTTTCAAAGGGTTTTGGAGAAGGAGTAGAAACTCAAAGCAAAATTATAGGTGAAGCAAAATGAGAATAATGAAGTATTGGCAAAATTGCAGACAACCATACAAAAGATTAATAACATGGAGAAACACAGTAAGGATTTAGAGAAGATTAGAGTAAAGAAGGATTCTTTATAGGTAACTCTAATGTAGACGGATCTTAATTATTAAAAGTTGAAGACAATAAACTTCATAAAGATTACAAGAATATGGAACAAACTTTTTCAAAGCAATAGAAGGAGTTAGAGGAGCTTAAAGAAGATATTGGTAATGTATACCAATCCAAAAATGAAATATAGAGGCAATCTGAACAGAGATAGGTTGAGATGGACAAAAACTTGTAGAGGTAGAAGGTTGTTTATGAAAGGTTGTAGCATATTTAAAACTAGGCCTAGGGAATCAAACCCTTCAATTATGACAATGTCTTCAATGAACTCAAGAAGTAGCATGGTTTGTTTCATGTAAAATTCAAGGCATTGAACATGGAAGAAAAGGATGCAAATCTTTGGTGGGATGTAGTGCATGATATGGTCTAGAAGGATATAGAGAAAGCTTGTAAAATGTATGAGAAAAATGAGAAGCTTTATAAGCATAAGATATTTTAGATGGAAAAGGTTATACCATCATTCTAGTATGAACTTTTAATCTTGATTCTAAAACCAAAAACCTTAGATGAAGAAGAAGAGAGAGGATAGATTGATGGTGTAAGACCATCAAGGACAAGAACAAAAGAAGAAGGGATAATTCTTAGAAGGAAGCTAATGGTATGAAATATGTATTAGAACATACTCTCAAACCATTACAATTTGTTCCACACGAAGTTAATTCCTAGGAATATGGATCTACAACTATACAAATAGGAGAGCAAAATCCAAACTAAAAGAACATAGAATTGAAAAAGTATAAGAAGATTAGATTAATCCAACATCAGAGCCGCAACAATAGGAGTAGACTTAGATCACATCAAATTTGCAGTTACAACAACATATATAAATCACATAAGAGTTGTAGTCACAAGAGTAGATAACAACAAATCAACAAACAAGTGCATAGTTGCCCACAAAAGTACAAGAAGTACAACAACATATTCTGAATACAACAGAAAATCAGCCTTTGATTCAATTTGAAGTATAACATGCACAAATATATCAGATTGTAGTATAGATAGAACAACATGTAGTATAGCAAGATCAACATCATATTTTTGACCCACATGATTAGAAACAACATCAGATTTAGTTTTCTTAACATACTTTGATCTAGAATTCCGAAACATAATTCAAAATACAAGTGGGGTAATGATAAGGAAGTAATTACTCATTGTAAATAATTAATTAGTTAATATTTACTTACCTGTTTACTTTTCTAGGATTTACTAGCTAGTTTACATAGTTTTTATCACCATTTGAATTTGAATTTAAATTGATCACTTGACTTTTTTAAGATGATCATTTTTGGAAGACAAATTACTCATTGTAGAACGTTGAGTTTTGATGAGAGTATGGAACAAGAGTATTTTTTTTTTGGAAAAACTTCAATTCCATAACCATATTTGTTGTTTTGATGTCTTCTTCATACTTTTGTGATTGGATTAAAGTTTTGAACCTAGATATGAGTATATTTGAATGAAGAGATTTTATTAGTGTTAGTTTCATGATTTTTTAAAGTCTAGAATTAGACCAAAATATATAGTAGGAATTTTTTATTTACCAAAGCAACTCAAGAAGAGGCAAAACATGTCTCTTTATCAGAAGAGGATGAGACAACACCTATCAGGAATTTGATAAGAAATAGAAAGTAGTGGTAGATCCTACAAACAAGGGCAAAACAAAAGAACAGAAAGTGGAAAACAAAGATCATGCTACCAACATGGATGGAGAATGGGTAGAGACCATGATTACACCTCCACATCATGCCATTCCTTTTTGAAGTAAATGCTTTTAAATGATGTTGACCTTCAAAACCTATGATGCACCATGATTTCATTCCAAATGATTTTTTGTTGCTTTTGGTGCGTACACCATTCTATTATTGATTTTCAAGCATAAATTACCATTACCTATAGGGTGAATGTGAAATGTAACCTAGTGAATTGCGACCCCATCACCTTCTAGTGTGTGCACTACCAAGCTATATAGATCTAGTTAGGCAACATCTTTTTCACATTAAGATTTTTTTGCCCTGCAAGTTGACAAATAGACAAACCATGATGGCAAACCCCATTGCCTTATAGTGTCCATGCAACCAAGCTACATTAATTTAACTATGTTGCACCTTTTTTTTCACATCAAAATCAATCCCATCTTGTAAACTTACAAAGGAACAAACCACAACCGTAAAACCCACCACCTTTTGGTGTGTGCAATACCAAGCTACTCCAATTTGGTGTTGCTACACCTTCCTTCTTCATGTCAAAATCAAGAAATTGCCCTCACAAATTAATGAAAAGATGAACTACAAATGCAAACCCCATCACCTTTTGGCGTGTGTGTTAATAATCTAGACTACACCTTTTTTTCCCACATCGAGATTGGGTGCCTGCCCTTGTAAATAACCAAAAATATGAACCATGATTGTAGACCCCATTGCTTTTTAATGTGTGTCACCAAGTTACATTGATTCAACTCACACACAACATTGCACCTAACCAACTCCTTACTACACCACGTTTTTTGCCCTTTTGTACTTGCACAAATATTTCGGGAAGGAAGGCAAAAACTGTGGGTGATGTGCCATTTCTCATTAGTTCTTACTTTTACTTTATAAATCTCAGTTTTGTTGCATGAAGTTTAACAATGTGTAATCAAGCCAACTCTTTTGCAATCTTGTAAATCATAATTCCACCCCACGAATGATGGCCGATGTGAGTAAAAACCCAACCCATCATGCACCCATTTCTTTCTACCTGATTGTTTTGGGGCATCGATTTTTAAGCAAAACAAAACCTGCATCGACATTTTAATCATTTTTTGTGTCCAAAATTTTGTTGTTTCAAAAGTGGTGAGGGCGATCGATTGTTTGTGAGGGTGGAATTGGGGTTTTGATATGCACATACATCCCATGACACAAATATGGTCACCCGATGACCACAAGGGTCCTATTCATTTTGATGTCATGTTTTTCCATGGTTTCCAATTTGGGCAAGATGCACAAAACATGCGGAAAACCACAATTGACATTAAACCACTTGGAAATATGTTGGCCCCAAGAATGGTTAGGACCAAAATTGGGTCACAATGTCTAAATCTTGTTCCTATCGTATGATGCATGTGCCACCAAATCAAAGTCGCATGGATTTGGGAATACCAAAG
>Ga0116226_10002075_pt1 | contig 17393 bp, 9 predicted proteins | sample S1TSphfallax_FD_89692 | JGI IMG/M metagenome (GOLD analysis project Ga0116226, IMG submission 89692) | Host-associated microbial communities from peat moss isolated from Minnesota, USA - S1T2_Fa - Sphagnum fallax MG | ecosystem: Host-associated > Plants > Peat moss > Unclassified | place: USA... | reverse complement strand
GCGGCGACGTAGTCGGGACAGTTCGCCATGAGCAGCGCGACGACATCCCCGGGCTGCAAACGTTGGCTCAGCCCCCAGCGTGCATAGCGACGGGCACGCTCGGCGAGTCCTCGATAGGACAGATCGCCGTGCGCGGACAGCAGCGCCGGGGCCTCACCCGAGCGATCCACCCATCGGTCGACGAGCACGGGCAAGGTGACCGTCGGCTCACGATCGATGGCCGCGGTGCGCTCCAAGGCGCGGAGCCAGGCGTAACGCGCGAATTTAGCGTCGGGGTCAGCGTTTGCACTCATAACTTGCGAACCGTACCACGACGCTAGCGGTCGTTCGCGCTAAACTGATTCTCTCTTTTGGTGGCACTGCGAACTCATGAAACGAGAAACGATCGCGATTCACGGCGGCTTCGACTGCGATCCGGCGACCAAGGCGGTGGCGGTACCGATCTACCAGACCGCGGCCTACGCGTTCGACAGCGCGGAACATGGTGCGGCCTTGTTCAACCTCGAGGTCGAGGGCTATCGGTATACGCGCATAAGCAATCCCACGACCGCGGTACTCGAAGAGCGCGTCGCCGAACTCGAAGGCGGCGTGGGCGCTCTCAGCGTGGCCTCGGGTCAGACGGCGCTCTATTATGCGGCGCTCAATGTCACCGAGATGGGTCGCAACATCGTGTCCGTGCCGCAACTCTACGGCACGACCTACACCTTGTTCGCCCACATCCTGCCGAAACTCGGCGTCCAGGTGAAATTTGCGAAGTCGGATCGACCCGCCGACATGGAAGCTCTCATCGATGCCGACACGCGCGCGATTTTTTGCGAGACGGTCGGTAATCCCGCGGGCAATGTCTGCGACCTCGAAGCGCTCGCCGAGGTCGCGCACCGCCACGGTGTGCCCTTGATCGTCGACAACACGGTCGCGACGCCGATGCTCGTGCGTCCGGGCGAGTACGGCGCGGACATCGTCGTGCACTCGCTGACGAAGTTCATGGGCGGCCATGGCACGACGCTCGGTGGCATCGTCGTCGACATCGGCAAGTTCTCCTGGAATGCGCACGCAGCGCGCTATCCGCAGTTCACCGAAGCGGACGAGTCCTATCACGGCTTGATCTACACCGAACATTACGGCGATGCGGCCTTCATCGGCCGCTGCCGCAGCGTCTATCAGCGCACCATGGGCGCGGTGCTCGCGCCGATGAATGCTTTCCTGTTGCTCCAGGGCATCGAAACGGTTGCGCTGCGCGTCGATCGGCATGTCGATAATGCCCGCGCGGTCGCCGAGTTCCTGCGCCGCGACGCACGCGTCGAGTCGGTGAATTACGCCGGGTTCCCCGACAGCCCCTACTACTCGCTCGTGCAAAAATACATGGGCGGGCGGGCGTGCTCCCTGCTGACCTTTGAGATCCGCGGCGGCTTTGCGGGCGGCATGCGCTTCTACGATGCCTTGAAATTGTTCAAGCGTCTCGTGAACTTGGGCGATGCGAAATCTCTCGCCTGCCATCCGGCGTCGACCACCCACCGCCAGATGTCGCCGAGCGAACAACTCGCCGCCGGCGTAGGTCCCGGCAGCATCCGCTTGAGCGTCGGCATCGAGCATATCGACGATATCCTCGCCGACCTCGACCAAGCATTGGCCGCCGCCGTCGCCGCATGAGCGCGTCGCTGCTCCCGCCCCCGGTACCGGCGCTGTTTCCTGCGCCGGAAGAACGGCGACGCGTCGAGGATGCGCTGACCGTGGAACTGATCGAGGTCTTGGGGCGCCTGCAAGCCGGTCCCGCGACACCGACGATCGACATCGCGAGCTTTAGGGTCGAGTTACAAACGCACGACTTCTCGAGGGTTCGGCCGCTCGACGAGGTGCTGCGTTGGACGATCGAACGGCTCGAGCATGGCCTCGTGCAGATGGCCAACCCGCGCTACTTCGGTCTGTTCAACCCCGGAGCGAATTTTCCGGCCCAGTGCGCGGACCGGATCGCGGGTCTGTTCAACCCGCAATTGGCGAGTTCGGCCTCCTCGCCCGTGCCGGTGGAACTCGAGAATCACGTTATCCGCGCGCTCGGTCGGCGCGCGGGCCTGCCGGAGCCGATCGCGGGACATTTCGCGACCGGCGGTTCGGAAGCGAATTACACGGCGCTGCTGTGCGCGCTGACGCGTGCCCACCCTCGTTTCGCGGCCGAGGGCGTGCGGGCATTCGCCGGGCCGGTGAAATTCTATACCTCGCGTGAGTGCCACATCGCCTGGCTCAAGATCGCGCACCAGGCGGGCGTCGGACGCGAGGCGCTGCGCCTCGTGCCGACCGACGGGCGGGGCCGGCTCGACCCCATCGCCTTACAGCGCCTCGTGAACGAAGATCGTGCTGCCGGCGCGGTACCGGTCATGATCGCGGCGACCGCCGGCACCACGGGCGGCGGCATGATCGACCCGCTGGCCGCCTGTGCGAAGATCGCGGCGACGGAGAGTCTCTGGTATCACGTCGATGCCGCCTGGGGTGGAGCGGCCTTGGCGTCGAACCGCCTGCGGCCGCTGCTCGCCGGCATCGAGCGCGCGGACTCGATCACCATCGATGCGCACAAGTGGTTCGCGACGACCATGGGCTGCGCGATGTTCATCACCACGCACGGTTCACTGTTGTCGGAAGCCTTCCATTGTTCGACGAGCTTCATGCCCTCGAGTCTCGCGGGACTCGATCCCTACCTCAACAGCGTGCAATGGTCCCGCCGCTTCATGGGGCTGCGCTTGTTCCTCGCGCTGGAGGTCGCTGGCTGGCAGGGTCTCGGGAGCCACGTCGAACGCGGGGTCATGGTCATTGAACGGATCAAGGAGCGACTCGTCGCCGCCGGTTGGCATGTGGCGAACGATTCGGCGCTCGCGGTGCTCGACGTCGAGCCGCCGCCAGCCCTCGGTGACGTGCGCGCGCTCGTCAAACGGGTGGTCGCTTCGGGCCGTGCCTGGGTCGCGCCGACGAACTTCGAAGGTCGCGACGTGGTGCGTATTTGCGCCACGAACGGCGAAACGAGCGAAGCGGATATCGAAGAGCTGGTCGCGGTGCTGAACGGCCGCTAACGCCGACCGATGCGGCGGTCAAGCCGCCGCGTCGTCGACCGGCAGGGTTCGGGTCAGCAAGCGCGCGATCGCGCCCAAGCTGTGAAAATTTTCCGGAGTGATCTCGGCTTGCGGAATCGTGAGGTCGAACTCCATCTCGATCGACAGCATGAGATTGACCATCTTCAACGAATTCAAGCCGAGATCGCTCAGCTGCTGCTCGAACGGAAACGGCTCGGGCAGCGTCACGTTCGCGCCCAATAGCTGCCTGACGAGTTTGACGAGCCGCTCATGGAGGCTCTTGTTCGACATCATCAAAATCTCACTCTCCTCGCGGGGGTGCTCGATCATACGCCGGCCCTGGCGGGCGACACTGCTACGGGCGACACATTATGATCATTCATCTCTTTGACATAATCTGAGAACCAGTTCACATTAACTTCGCATTCTGCGGCCTGTTTCGCAGAATTTGCCCACGGTTAGGAGCACTGTCGCAAGCCGGTGACAGTATAATCTTAACGTTGTTTTCACAACCCTGAAGGACACGCGTGAGCACCAGAATCGAGCCGGTCAGAATGGGACCCAGCAGCGTGCACGTCCTCGGTGGACGGAGCACGGATTTGACCGCGCGCGCGCGCGCCGCCGCACAGGTTGCCCGGGAACGGGCCACGGCGGTCGATGCCGAGGGCCGATTTCCCAAGGAGTCGTTCGCGGAAATCCGTAAGCAGCGTTTGCTCGGCATCATGGTGCCGCAAGCGCTCGACGGCGACGGCGCCTCGCTCGCGGAGATCATCGACGTCTGCTACATCCTCGGCCAGGCCTGCGCCTCGACCGGACTGATTTTTGCAATGCACCAAATCAAGATGGCCTGCATCGTGCGCCATACCAAGGGCAATGCGGCGCTCGAAAAGATCTTGCGCCGCATCGCGAGCGAACAATTGCTCATGGCCTCCTCGACCACCGAGGGCCAGGCGGGCGGCAACGTCCGCTCGAGCGAAGCGGCTATCGAGTCCAGCGGCGAGCGGGTCAGCCTCGAGCGCAAGGCAACAGTGATCTCTTATGCGGTCGAAGCGGATGGTATCGTCACGACGGCACGGCGGTCGGCGGAGTCCGCGGCCTCCGACCAAGTCTTGCTCGTGCTGCTGAAAGCCGATTACACGCTGGAAAAACTGCAGGTCTGGGACACGCTCGGCATGCGCGGCACGCACAGCGAGGGCTTTACCTTACGCGCTCAGGCCGCCGCCGATCAGGTGCTCGGCGAGGCGTACGAGAAAATCCACGCCCATACGATGGTGCCTTATGCGCACCTGCTCTGGGGCGCGGTCTGGGCCGGTATCGCCGCCGCCGCCGCCGGCAAGGCGCAAACCTTCATCCGCCACGCCATGCGTCACAACAACGGGCAAACGCCCCCCGGTGCGGCCCATTTCACGCAGGCGACGTCGAGCTTGCGCACGCTGCGCAGCGTGCTCTCCGCCGCGCTGCATACCTACGAGTCCGCGCAAGACGATGACAAGCAACTCGCGTCGCTTGAATTTCAGTCGATGATCACGCTCACCAAGGTGCAAGCCTCCGAGCTCGCCGTCGCGACCGTGCTCGCCTCGATGCGCGCCTGTGGTTTGTCCGGCTATCGCAACGACACGGAATTCAGCATCGGCCGGCATCTGCGTGACATTCTGTCCGCACCGCTGATGATCAACAATGACCGGATCCTCACGAACTTGGCGACGACCTCGCTGATGACCCCGTTGCCGACCTCGATCAGCGGCTGAGGTTCGAGTCCCTTGACCAGCGAACTCGGCGACGCGCTATTCCGATCGATGGGCGTCGACGGGGTGTACGCCCGAACCGCGCTTTACACGCGGCTCGTCGAGCACCTCGAGGCCTACATCACGCGCCAGCGCGAACCGGATGTCGAAAGTCTGCGCTTCCCGCCCGTCATGAGCCGCACGCAGCTCGAGAAGTCCGGTTACCTGAAGAGTTTCCCGAACCTGTTGGGCTGCGTCTGCGCCCTGCATGGCTCGGAGGCCTCGATACGTTCGGCGGTCGAGCGCCATGAGTCGGGCGGCGATTGGACGAGTTCTCTGAGCTCGTCGGATTTGGTGCTCTCGCCGGCCGCCTGCTATCCCGTCTACCCGATCGTCGCGGCCCGCGGCCAATTGCCCCCGGGCGGGCTGCAATTCGACATCGAAGCCGATGTGTTCCGGCACGAACCCTCGAAGAGCCTCGACCGGCTGCAATCGTTTCGCATGCGCGAGTTCGTGCGCATCGGCTCGCCCGAGGAAATCGTCGCGTTTCGCGAGCGCTGGATGGAGAAGGCGCCGAAACTCGCCGCCGAGCTCGGACTACCCTTCCAAATCGACGTCGCCAATGATCCCTTCTTCGGTCGCGTCGGTCAGGTGATGGCCGTAAGCCAGCGCCAGCAGGCGCTGAAGTTCGAACTCTTGATCCCCTACACGACCGGGGCGACACCGACGGCCTGCATGAGCTTCAATTATCACCGCGAGCATTTCGGCGCCGTTTGGAACATCCGTGACGAGCACGAGGCCTTGGCGCATACGAGTTGCGTCGCGTTCGGCATCGATCGATTGGCGGTCGCATTGTTCTCGGTTCACGGACTCGAGTTCAAACACTGGCCGACCGTGACCCAGACGGCGCTGGGCCTGTAACTCCGGGCCGGCGGCGCCATGTCGCTGGACCCTCGCGTCAAACGCTTTCTCGACATTCTCGCGGCGTCGCAGCCGCGACGCACCTCGGAAACCAGTGTTGCGCAGCGCCGCCAAGGACTTTCCGAGCTTCTTGCCTTCGGTGGTCCGCCTTGGCCCATGGAGCGGGTCGAGGACCGTGTGATCCCCGGGCTGGCGGGTGCTCTGCCGGTGCGGGTCTACACGCCGCCGGCAGCGACGGATGGTCTGCTTCCCGGCTTGATTTATTTCCACGGCGGGGGCTTCGTCGCGGGTTCCATCGACACCCACGACCCGATCGCGCGCGCGCTCGCGCACGGCGGTCAGTGCCGCGTGGTTTCGGTCGGCTACCGGCTCGCACCGGAGCATCGCTTCCCCGCGGCCATTGACGATGCGCTCGCGGCCACGCGCTACCTTTGTGCGCATGCGGCCGAGTTCGGCATCGACGGCGCGAGGCTCGGCATCTGCGGCGACTCCGCCGGGGGCACGCTCGTCGCGGCGACCTGCCAAAGCTTCGCGCGCGAGGGACATGCGCCACTGCGAGTCCAACTGCTTTTGTGCCCGATCGTCGACTACAGCCGGACCACCGCATCGAAACGTGAATTCGGCGAGGGTCATCTCGTCGAACTCGCGACCTTGGAACATGACATCCTGCACTATCTGCCGCCCGGGGTGGGCGCGGCCGATCCCCGGGTGTCGCCCTTGAACGGCTTGGCGGCCGGGGACGCTGCGCCCGCGAGGGCGCCTTTGCCCGCGCCGACACCGATGCGCACGATCATTCATACCGCCGCCTGCGACCCGCTGCGCGACGAGGGGGCGCTGTATGCCGAGCGCCTGCAAAGCCTAGGTCATGACGTGCGCTACCGATGCCACGCGGGCATGGTGCATCTTTTCTATGGTCTCGGCGGCGTGATCCCCTATGCGCGGACAGCGCTTGCCGAGATCGGTTTGGAGCTACAGGCTGCACTCGCTGCGCAAACGCCTTAGAATCCCCGGCATCGACATGCGCGCACTGGACTTACCCATGGATCCCCAGAATGTTTGAGAACATTCGGTCGGACTTCCGCGCGCATGGTCGGCACTGGGGCGCGCAAGGCTTCTGGGCACTCGTCATTTATCGCTATGGCCGATGGCGTTATACGGTGCGACCGAGTCCGGTGCGCAAGCTTTGCTCGTTCGTGTACCACATACTCTACAAGCTCATCCAGATTTTGACGGGGATCGAATTACCCTGCGAAGTGCAGATCGGCAATCGATTCATCATCGAACACTTCGGCGATATCATCGTCAGCGGCTATGCGCGCTTCGGCAACAACTGCCGTATCCGCAACGGCGTCACGGTCGGCTTGCGCAATATCGAGGACCCGGTCGCTCCGTGGATCGGGGACGACGTCGACATCGGCGCGGGCGCGAAGGTCTTGGGCCGAATCCGCATCGGGAACCGAGTGGCGATCGGCGCCAACGCCGTCGTCATCACGGACGTGCCGGACGACTCCATCGCCGTCGGTGTCCCGGCGCGCATCTCGCCGCGCCGCCCGCGAAACCCTATCCCGCCCGCATCCCCGCCGGAACCCCCGGTCGAAACTCCGGCGTCATCGTGAAGTGATTGCGGCTCAATAGATTGAGGCCGGCGATCATCTCGGGCGGCCGCGCGTCGTCGTTACGCAAGCGTAGCACGCGCGCCACCATGATCAGATGCAGTTGCATCTCGACGCGGGCGAAGAACTCGCCGATGCAATTGCGCGGTCCCGCGCCGAACGGACAGGTCGCGAGACGGGGTCGGCTCTCGGCCTCGCCGCCCGCGAATCGGCCGGGATCGAAGGCATCGGGCAGCGGCCAGAAACGCGGCTGGCGCTGAATGAAGTACGGCGAAATATAGATTTCCGTTCCCGCCGGCACGAAATACTCGCCAAGCCGGTCATCGGCAAGCGACCGGCGCGTCATGAGCCACAGCGGCGGATAGAGCCGCAGCGCCTCCTCGACGACTTGCTCTACATAGGGAAAGTTCGGCAAATCCTCGATGCTCGGCGCTGCACCCAAGGGTAGACCTTCGAGTTCCGCGGCCAGACGCCGATCGGCCTCCGGATGACGCGACAACAGGAACCAGGTCCAGTTGAGCACGCTCGACGTCGTCTCGTGACCCGCGACGATCAAGGTCATGATCTCGCGCGCCAACTGCGCATCGGGCATCAACTCGCCGCGGTCGCGGTCACGCGCCTGCATGACCCAGCCGAGGGTATCGGTCGCCTCGATCCCATTGCGGCGACGCTCGCTGGCCACATCGACGATGACTTTGCCGAGCGCGCTGAACATGTGCGCGAACTCGAGATCGCGGGACTCCTCGGAGACGATCTCGAATAACGGTGCGACGCGCGCATAATCCTCGCCGAAGATACTGAGCAGCACGACTTTCAGCACCATGCGGCTGACGTCCCGCGTGACGTTGACGGCGACGCCGCGACGCGCGGCCTCGGTCCAATTGGCCAAGAGCTCGCGATTCGCGGCAACCATGACGTCGCTCTGCGCGGTCACCGCTTTGCGACTGAACGCGGGTTGCACCATCCGGCGTTGTTTGACCCAAAACTCGCCGTTGCTCGAGATCAGGCCCGCACCCAGCAGCATCGAAATGCGCTTGATCGCATAGCCCTTGCGGATGTAGTTCTGCCAATTGGTGAGCAGCACATGCTCGACGTCCTCCGGCGAGGCGATGACATAGACCTTGTTGCCGTAGATGTCGGCGCGATAGATGTCACCGTATCGTTCGAAATGGACTTGCATCCAGGTCAGCAAATCTTCGGCGGTGTCGAATTTCTCGTCCGGGCCGGGCGGAAGCTTGAGATCAGAACTGAGCAAGGCGATCCTCGAGAGTGCGCGCGAGGCAGCGAATATGCGCTCACCGAGCGACATCGTCCAGGGAAAGGGCAGCGTCGCAGCATGCACCGGTCCCCATGGCGGCGCGCAGCCTTCGCTGCCCGCCGCTTTCGATGCCGTTGCCCTACCGATGCCCTTTGCTGCGGTCGAATGCCTTGACGTGCTCGGCGACGCGCTGCTTCGCCAAGGTGGCGTTATTCACCGCAGCCAGCGCTTGCCTGCCGCCGCTTGCGTAGTCGGCATTGAACGCTCTCAAGGCTTCGCCAAGACGCGCCCTATCCGCGCCACCATTGGCGGCCAGGAGCCGCGCATCGGCGCTGGCGGCCGCCCCGGGGAAAGTGGATCCCCCCACGTGAGGCCCGGGGACTGCCACCACCGTCAGCAGCACGTCGGACTTCTGATAGGTGACGGTGTAAGCCTCGGTCGCGTTGATGCTCAGGCCGTTGACGGCGGCGAAGGTGCCGGTCTCGGAGTTGTAGTCGAGAATCTTGAAGGTGGAGCCCACCGTGGGCGTGAACCCCGTGGTGAGATTCAGCGTGCCGCCGAGGACCGCCGTCGTGGACTTCAGCACATCATAGGTCGAGCCCGCCCCCGTGCCTGCGATATTGATGTCGAGGCTGCCGCCGGCATTTTGGGTATAGACACCGACGTCGTTGAGGGTCCCGATCTTGGTCGCGCTGCCGGGCGTAACGATGCCGTTCGAGACGAGATTCCCCGCGATCGTACCGCTCGAGAACAGCGAACCGCTGCCCACGTTGACCGCGCCGGTGACCTTGCCGCTGTCGGTCACGGTTGCACCGGACACGCTGAGCGGGCCAGTGATGGTGCCGGTATCGGTCACGACACCACCCGATGCGGTGACGGCGCCCGTAATGGTGCCGCCCGCGGTCAGCGTTCCAGCCGATACGGCGACGGGGCCGGTAATGGCGGCGGTCGAGGTCAGCGATCCGCTCGTCAGCGTGACGCCACCGCCCACCTTACCGCTAGCGGTCACGGTTGCACCGGACACGCTGAGCAAGCCGGTAATGGTGCCAGTATCGGTCAGCGAACCGCCCGACGCGGTGACCGGGCCGGTGATGGTGCCCTTCGCGGTCAGCGTTCCGGCCGACACTGCGACGGGGCCTGTGATGGCGCCGGTCGTGGTCACCGCTCCGCCCGACGCATTGAGGGCGCCCGTAATCGCGCCGGTAGTGTTCACCGTTCCGCCCGACGCGGTGAGGGTGCCTGCGATGGTACCGCTTCCGGTCAACGTCCCGGCCGATACGGTGACGGGGCCGGTGATGCTGCCCGTATCCGACAGCGTTCCGCCGAGCAGTGTGACGCCGCCCGAAGCAACCAGCTTACCCGCATCCGTGCTAGCGCCCGCCGTCTGCGTGAACGCACCCGTGCCGCCCACGGTGAAGATGCTGCCCGTTGCGATGCCGAGCGTGCCTGCGTTCGCGAAGTTGCCCGCCGTGGTGATGGTGGCATCCCCGTTCAAGCTGAAGCTTCCCGCGTTGCTGGCAAGTCCCGCCAGACCGTTCGCGCTATTCGTGGAGTTCGCGATCAGCGCCTTGGTGCCGGTGAGGGTAATACTGGCATCGTTCGTCACGATGTTCGCGCCCGGAAACGCCAGCGTCCCCGTCACATCGTACGTACCGCCGGTCAGCGTATCGGTCGCGCTCGAGAAATTGCTGAGGCCGCCGCTGGCAGTGAAGATGCCGTTCGCCCCCACGGACAAGGTCCCGTTGTTGGTGAAGGCTCCCGCCGTCGTGAATTTCGCACCGGTCAAGCTGAAGCTGCCGCCGTTGGTGGCGAAGTTCGCGAGCGCGTTGGCGTTGTTCGTGGAGTTCACGATCTCGGCGGTGCTCGCCGTCAAGGCGATGTTCGCGTTGTTGGTCACGATGTTGGCGCCGGCAAATTCCAGCTTGCCGCCTACGTTGTAGGTGCCACTATTCAGGGTGGTGCCCGTGAAGTTGGTGAGTGAGTCGACGGGGTTGACCGCGAACACGCTGCCGGTGCCCACGTTGAGCGTGCCGAAATTCGTGAAATTAGCCAAGCTCGTGAAATTCGCGCCGCCGGCAAGGCCGAAGCTACCCTTGTTGACCGTGAGTCCCGTGAGTCCATTCGTTCCGGAACTGGAGTTGAGGATCTCCGCGGTGCTGCCCGTCAGCGCGATGTTGGCGACGTTGGTCACGATGTTGGCGCCCGGAAATTCCAAGGTTCCGGTCACATTGTAGGTACCGCCGGTCAGGGTGGTGCCCGAGAAGTTCGTGAGCGAATACTCGGGCACGCCGTTGACCAACACGCTCGGGACGGTAAAGACGCTGCCCGCGCCCACGCTGAGCGTGCCGCTATTCGTGAAGCTGCCCACCGTCGTGAAGTTGGTGCCGCCCAGGAGGCTAAAACCGCCGCCGGTCGCATTGGCCGCAAGATTCGTCAAGGCGTTGTTGCCGTTGCTGTCGACGACGCTTGCGCCCGGACCATTCAAGATGATGTTCGCCGCGTTCGTGACGATCTCGCCGCCGGTGTTGCCGAGCTGGTCGATTTCCAAGGTTCCCGCGACGTTATAGGTGCCGCCCGTCAGCGTCGTGCCGCTGAAATTGGTGAACGGCCCGTTGGTCACTTGCAGCCGATCGCCGTTGATCACGGACAGAGTCCCTAGGTTCGTGAAGGCGCCGCCGCCGTTCAACACGAGGGTTCCGCCACCGCTCGCGTTGGACGCGATCGTGCCGGCGGCCGCGTTGATCACGGCGAGGCCGCCGTTGCCGATGACGCCATTGCCTTCGATCGTATTGCTCGTATTGGTCAGGGTGAGGCCGCCTTCACCCTGTTCGATGTAGGCGCTGCCGCCACCGCCGCCCGTGGAGAGCGTGAGGGCGCCCGTGCCGCCCAGCGTCGTGTTGGCGTTGAGGACGATGTACCCGTTGTTGCCGCTGCCACCGGAGAGCGCGATCGTGCCTTTGTTGGTGATCGCGCCAAGCGTTTGGGTCGTCGTGCCGTTGTTGGCGTCGTAGACGCCATTGATCGTCAGCGCGCCCGCTTTGGTGCTGCCGTCCAAGGTGACGGTATTGATCGACTCGAATGCGCCGCCGCCGCTGGTGTTGAGCGTGCCGCCCGTGACGGTCGTATTGTTCAGGGTGACGACGCTACCGGCGCCGCTCGCGGTAATGTTACCGCCGGCGTTCGCGACGGTGGTGCCGCTGAATGCCAGAGTCCCGCCATTGGTCGCTTCGATTAGGCCGGTGTTGGTGGTACCGCTACCGTTCAGGTTCAACTGGCCACCCGTTACGTTCGCATCGACGAGACCGGCCGGACTGTTGACGAACAGGAGCCCGCCGTTGCCGAGGATGCCCGCGCCTTGAATGACGTTGTTCGTGTTGGTCAGCGTCAGTCCGCCGCTCTCTTGTTGGATGATGGCGGCGCCCCCGCCACCGGCGGTGGACAGCGTGATGCTGCCGCCGCCGGTCAGGGTCGTATTGGCATTCAAGCCGATGTATCCGTTGGCACCGCTTCCGCCAGTCAGCGAGATCGCACCATTGTTGACAACGGAACCCAGCAAGTTGGTCGCCATGCCGTTGTTGGCGACATAGCCGCCATTGATGGTGACGGCGCCCGCTTTGGTGCTGCCGTCCAACGTGACCGTATTGATGCCGTCGATCACGCCGCCACCGCTGGCGTTGAGCGTACCGCCCGTGACCGTCGCATTGTTCAGGACGACGACGCTACCGGCGCCGCTCGACGTGATGTTGCCGCCGGCGTTGGCGACACCGGTGCCATTGATCGCCAGCGTGCCGCCATTGGTCGCTTCGAGCAGTCCGGTGTTCGTGATGCCGGCTCCGTTCAGCGTGAACTGGCCGCCCGACACATTCGCATCGACGACGCCAGCCGGACTGTTGACGAACAGGAGCCCGCCGTTGCCGAGAACGCCGGCGCCCTGAATCGTGTTGTCGGTATTGGTCAGCGTCAGCCCGCCGACGTCCTGCTGGATGAATGCCGAACCGCCGCCACCCGCGGTGGATAGCGTAACGGCGCCGCCGCCCTGCAGCGTCGTGTTGGTATTGAGGCCGAAGTAGCCATTGTTGCCGCCACCACCGAAGACCGCGAACGTGCCGTTGTTGGTGATTGTGCCGCTGATCGCCGCCGTCGAGCCGTTGTTGACGGTGAACACGCTACCAGGGGACAGGGTGATACCGGTCAAAGTGGCCGTGTTCGTGGATACGATCGAACCGCCGTTGGTGGTCGTGAGCGTGCCGCCGGTGATCGAGCCGTTGTCCACGTCGACGACGGCGTTCGCGCCGTTCGCCAGGATCGTGCCGCCGGCATTGGCAACACCCGTCGAGATTTGCAACACACCGCCGTTGGTCGCTTCGAGAAGCCCCGCGTTGGTGACGCCGCCACCGCCGTCGAGCAGCAAGGTCGAGAGGAAATTTCCGCCCACGGGTGAATTGGCATCGACGACGCCGCTTGCCTCGTTGACGAAGGTCAAACCGCCATTGCCGAGGTCGCCCTCGCCCTGGATCGTATTGTCGACGTTCGTGAGCGTGACGCCACCGACGTTTTGATTGATATAGGCTTGCCCACCACCGGGGACGCTCGTGAGGTTCACCGTGCCGCCGCCTTGCAGCGTCGTTACCGGTGCCGTCGCACTGCCCAAGCTCAGGAAGCCGTTGGCGCCGGCGCCACCGCCCACGGTGATCGAACCCACGTTGTTGATCGTGCCGATCAATACGGTGGTGTTGTCATTACTCGCCGTGTAAGGGCCATTGATGGTCACGGCGCCCGCCGTGGTGCTGCCATCCAAGACGGCGGTGCCAAAGGACGCCATCGTGTTGCCGGTCTGGATGTTCAGCGTACCGCCGGTGACGGTCGTGTTGGTCAGACTGACGACGCTGCCGGTGCCGCTCGCCGTGATGTTGCCGCCGGCATTGGCGACGCCTACCCCGTTGAACGCCAAGGTGCCGCCGTTGGTCGCTTCGAGCAATCCGGTGTTGGTGATTGGCCCGCCGCCATTCACATTCAGCGTGCCGCCGGACACGTTCGCATTGACGATACCGGCCGGGCTGTTGACCAATGCGAGCCCGTTTTCGCCGATGACACCGGTGCCCGCAATGACGTTGTCTACGTTGGTGAGCGTCAGGCCGCTTGACCCCTCCAGGATGTAGGCCGCTCCGCCGCCGCCGGTGGTCGTCAGCGTGACGGTACCGCCACCATTCAAAGTCGTGTTGCCAATGACGGTCACGAAGCCGTTGGCACCCGAGCCGCCGGCGACCGTGATCGCACCATTGTTGGTGATCGTGCCTTGCACGGCGGTCGTTGAGTTATTGACCGAAGAGTAGGTGCTGCCGCTGGTGACCGTCACGCCGCTCAAAGTGGTCGTGCTCGACGATTCGATGGCGCCGCCCGCGCTGGTGTTGAGCGTCCCACCGGTGACCGAGGTGTTATTGAGGCTGACGACGCTATTGGCGCCAATCGCGGTGATAGCGCCGCCCGTGTTGGTCACCGGGCTACCGTTGAAGGCGAGCGTACCGCCGTTGGTCGCCTCGAGGAGCCCCGTGTTCGTAATCGCGCCACCGCCGTTCAAATTCAAGGCGCCGCCGGGCGCGTTCGCATCGATCGTGCCCGTCGAATTGTTCACGAGTGCGAGGCCGTTGTTGCCGATGACGCCCGCGCCCTGAATCGTATCGTTGGTGTTGGTCAGCGTCAGCCCCGTGGCGTTCTCTTGGAAATAGGCCGTTCCGCCCCCGCCGGAGGTGGAGAGCGTGACGGTCCCGCCGCCGGACAAGGTCGTATTGGCAAGAAGGTTAACCTCTCCGTTGGCACCGGCGCCGCCGTAGACTTGGATAGTGCCGTCGTTGGTGATCGTGCCCTGCACTGCTGTCGTTGAATTATTGGAAGCGGTGTAGGTGCTGCCCGCGGAGACGGTCACGCCGCTCAAGGTCGTGGTGCTCGAAGATTCGACGATGCCGCCGGTGCTGGTGTTGATCGTGCCGCCGGTCACCGAGGTATTGTTGAGATTCACGACGCTGCCCGCACCGCTCGCCGTGATCTTGCCGCTCGTGTTGGTGATCGCGCTGCCGTTGAACGCGAGCGTGCCGCCTTTCGTCGCCTCCAGCAGCCCGCTGTTGGTGATAGCGCCGCTGCCGTTCAAGGTCAGCGTGCCGGCGGAGACGTTCGCATCGACGATACCGGCGGCACCGTTGACGAGCGCCAGTCCATTGTTGCCGATCACGCCCGTGCCTTGAATGGTGTTCGCCGAATTGTTCAGCGTCACGCCGCCCGTGCTCTCTTGTATAAAGGCTGCACCGCCGCCCCCGGCGGTGGAGAGCGTGAGGGTGCCGCCGCCGCTCAAAGTCGTGTTGGCATTGATATTGAGAAGTCCATTGTTACCGGCACCACCGGCGAGCGTGATCGCCCCTTTGTTGCTGATGACCGGTCCATACACCGTGAGCGTGTTGCCGTTCTCGATCGTCAGGGTATTGCCCTTGTTGAGGCTGAGATCGTTGATTCCAGCCGAGATGTTCAGCGACACATCCGATTTCGCGTCGAAGATATCGACGTTATAAGTAGAACCATTCGGCACCACGCCGCCCGACCAGTTACTCGCGACGTTCCAGACGCCGGAGGACCCCAAGGTCCAAGTCTCTGTTTGCGCGTGTGCCGCCGGCACTCCGGAGAGGACGGCCATGACGGCTGCGGAAACAGTAGTGCTCGAGCGAAGGCCCGGGTTGGAACGCGATTTCATTGGAGATCCCCTCTGCATTGTATGGAGTCGAAATTGTCACCGGGCGGCTTCGAGTGCCCTGGATCAGCCACATCCGTGAGGCACCTATTAAGTCAAGGCGTGGGATGAAGCCAAAACTTATCAGGCAAAGAGAAAAATTTTTTAGGGGAGGACCGGGGGGGGGGCAGAGTGCCGTCGGGGTGCGCTTGCGAAGCCTGTGATTGGCTTGCGATCAATCAAAGGCCGAGTAATCGATGCGCAGGTGTCAGCTGCGCATCGTCCTATCGATACCTCTTATTTGTGCCCCTTGTACCGGTCGATCCCACGCACGTGCTCGGCCACCCGCTGCTTCGCCAAGCTGGCGTTGTTCAGCGTGGCCACGGTCACTCTGCCACCGGCGGCGTAGTCGGCATTGAACGCTCTCAAAGCCTCTCCCACCCGCGCCCGATCCTCACCACCATTCGCGACAAGCGCCCGCGCATCGGAGCTGCCGATCACCCCGGTGGCAGTGGATCCCGACACGTGTGGCCCGGGGACGGCTACCACCGTCAGCAGAACATCGGTCGGCTGATACGTGACGCTGTACTCCTCGGTCGAGTTGATAGTCAGACCATTGACCGTGGCGAAGGTCCCGGTTGAGGACGTGTAGTCCACGATCTTGAAGGTCGAACCGACGGTCGGCGTGAATCCCGTGGTCAGATTCAGCGTGCCTCCCAACACGGCAGTCGTGGACTTGAGTACATCGTAAGTCGAACCCGCCCCGGTGCCCGTGATGTTGATGTCGAGGCTGCCACCGGAATTCTGGGTATAGACACCAACGTCGTTGAGAAGCCCAATCTTGGTCGCGCTGCCCGGTGTGACGACGCCGCTGGAGACGAGATTTCCGGTGATCGTGCCGCTCCCGAACAGCGACCCGCTGCCCACGTTGACGGCACCGGTGACCTTGCCGCTGTCGGTCACCGATGCACCCGACACGGTGAGCGGGCCGGTGATGGTGCCGGTATCGGTCACGGATCCGCCCGACGCGGTGACGACGCCGGTGATCGTGCCGGCCGCGGTCAGCGTTCCGCCCGATACGCCGACGGGGCCGGTAATGGCGGCGGTCGAGGTCAGCGACCCGCTCGTCACCGTGACGGCACCGGCTACCTTGCCGCTAGCGGTCATGGTTCCGCCCGACACGGCGACGGGACCCGTGATAGTGCCGCTCGAGGTCAGCGTGCCGCCCGAGACGTTGACGCCTCCGGGAGCCGCCACCGTACCCTGAACCGTGGTGGTTCCCGCGGTCTGCGTCAGCACGCCCGTGCCACCCACGGTGAGTGTGCTGCCCGCTGCGATGCCGAGCGTACCCGCATTCGAGACAGAACCCGTCGTAGTGAGGCTCGCAGCAGCGGTCAGGTTGAGGCTGCCCGCGTTGGTCGCGAGTCCCACAAGACCGTTCGAGCTGTTCGTGGAGTTCTCGATCAGTGCCTTCGTGCCGGCCAGGGTGATGCTGGCTGCGTTCGTCACGATGTTCGCGCCGGGAAACGCGAGCGTGCCGGTCAGATTATAGACACCGCCCGTCAGGGTGTCGGTCGTGCTCGAGAAATTGGTGAGGCCGCCGCTGGCCGTGAACACGCCACCGGTACCGACGCTGAAAGTCCCGTTGTTGGTGAAGGCACCCGAGGTCGTGAGTATCCCGCCAGTCAACGAGAATGTGCCTCCGTTCGTGGCGAAGTTCGCGAGCGCATTGCTGTTGGTGGTCGAGTTGACGATTTCCGCCGAGCTCGCCGTCAATGCAAGGTTCGCATCGTTGGTCACGATATTGGCACCGGCAAACTCGAGCTTGCCTCCCACCGTGTACGTCCCACTATTCAGAGTCGTGCCCGTAAAGTTGGTGAGCGTATGGGTACTGGGGATGATGAACGTACTGCCGGCACCCACGCCGAGCGTGCCGTTATTGGTGAAGTTACCCACCGTCGTGAAGTTCTGGCCACTAATGCTGAAGCTGTCTGTGGACCCAATGACCGCAAGGTTCGTGAGCCCATTGGCGTTCGTGGTGGAGTTGACGATTTCCGCCGTGCTCCCCGTCAGCGTGATGTTGGCCGCGTCGGTCACGATGTT
>Ga0116226_10002074_pt1 | contig 17399 bp, 16 predicted proteins | sample S1TSphfallax_FD_89692 | JGI IMG/M metagenome (GOLD analysis project Ga0116226, IMG submission 89692) | Host-associated microbial communities from peat moss isolated from Minnesota, USA - S1T2_Fa - Sphagnum fallax MG | ecosystem: Host-associated > Plants > Peat moss > Unclassified | place: USA... | reverse complement strand
GATACCTCGCGCACGCGGGTGACCACGCTGCTGAAGGATGCCGGTTTCACGCCGGGGCAAATCTGGATCCGCCGCGTGGCCGGCGATAGCGCGATCCGCGCGCTGGTCGAGGTGGATGGGTTTCTGGAGGAGGATGACCCGCGCCTTGCGGCGATTGCCGGGCTGGTGGCCCCGCCGGTGGTGATTGGCGGCTACGCCGTGCCGCTGGAGGACGCGGCGTGAGCGCGCCGGTGGCCCGGCCGGAGGTGTTTTCGGTCGCCTCCTATGTGGGTGGGGAGTCCAGCATCCCGGGTGTGGCGCGGGTGATCAAACTCTCCTCGAACGAGGGCGCGTTCGGCCCGCCGCCGGCGGCGATGCAGGCGATGTCCGGCATCGCGGCGGAGCTGCACCGCTACCCCGATGGCGGGATGGCCAGGCTGCGTGCCGCGATCGGCGCCGCCTATGGGCTCGATCCGGCAAAAATCGTCTGCGGCAATGGCTCGGACGAGCTGCTCTCGCTGCTGATCCAGGCCTATGGCGGCCCAGGCACCGCGCTGATCATGAGCGCGCACGGGTTTTCGATCTATGAGATCGCCGGCAAGCTCGCCGGCTGCCTTGTGCATAAGGCGCCGGAGCGGGAGCTGGTGGCGGATGTGGACGCAATCCTCGCGCTGGTGACGCCGGAGACGCGGCTGGTGTTCCTCGCCAACCCGAACAACCCCACCGGCTCGCTGCTGCCGGATGCCGAGCTCGCCCGGCTGCGCGCCGGGCTGCCCGAGCAGGTGCTGCTGGTGATCGACGCGGCTTATGCCGAATATGTCGAGCTGCCGGGCTATGATGGCGGGATCGGCCTGGTCGATGCCGGCGAGAATTGCGTGATGACCCGCACTTTTTCCAAAATCTGGGGGCTGGGCGGCGCGCGGCTGGGCTGGGCCTACGCCCCGCCGGCGATTGTGGACGTGCTGAACCGCATGCGCCCGCCCTTTAACGTCAGCCTGACCGCCGCCGCCGCGGCGATGGCCGCACTCGCCACGCCTGGCTGGGTGGAGCACGGCCGCGCCCATAACACACAGGCCCGCGCGCGGCTCGCCGCCAGGCTCACCCAGGCCGGGCTGCGCGTGCACCCGTCGGAAGGTAATTTCCTGCTGGTGGATTTCACCACGGCCGGGCGCGCCACCGCGGCCGATGAGTTTTTGCGGTCGCGCGGCATCATCGTCCGCCGCGTTGCCTCCTACGGCCTGCCGCATTGCCTGCGGGTCACCATCGGCACCGATGAGGAATGCGGGCTGCTGGCCGAGGCGTTGAACGCGTTCGTCCATGGCTGAACCATTATTTGAGCGGCTGGTGATCATCGGCATCGGGCTGATCGGCAGCTCGGTCGCGCGTGGCGCCAAGGCGCTGGGCGGCGTTGCCGGCACGCTGGTGATTTGTGACGCGAGCCCGCAGGCGCTGGCGCGGGCGCAAGAGCTGGGCTTGGGGGATGTGTATGAGGCCGACCCGGCATTGGCTGTGGCGGGTGCGGATGGGGTGATGCTGAGCGCCCCGGTCGGCGCCTATGCCGCGCTGGCCGCCGCCATCGCGCCGCATCTGGCGCAGGGCTGCATCCTCACCGATACCGGCTCGACCAAGCAATCGGTGATCCGGGATGTCGCACCCCTGGTGCCGGCCGGCGTGCCGTTCGTCCCCGGCCACCCGATGGCCGGCACCGAATTTTCGGGTCCCGATGCCGGCTTGCCGGATTTATTCCAGGGCCGCTGGTGCCTGCTCACCCCGCTGCCCGGCGGCGACCCGGCCGCCACCGCCAAAATCCGCGCGCTATGGGAGCGGCTGGGCGCGCAGGTCGCGGAGATGGACGCCGCACATCACGACCGGGTCTGCGCCATTGTCAGCCATTTGCCGCATCTGATCGCCTTTACCATCTGCGGCACCGCCGATGACCTGGCGGATGAAACCCGCCAGGAGGTGCTGCAATTCGCCGCCGCCGGGTTCCGCGACTTCACCCGCATCGCCGCTTCCGACCCGGTGATGTGGCGCGACGTGTTCGTGAACAACAAGGACGCGCTGCTGGAAATGCTGGCGCGCTTCCAGGAGGACGCGCAAGCCATGGCCCGCGCCGTGCGCTGGGGAGATACCGATTATATCGAGGATAAAATCATGCGCAGCCGGAAGATCAGGAAGAGCTTGATTGATTTGAAGCAGGCGTGAGCAAGGGCTTCTTTTTTGAAAAAAAGAAGCAAAAAACTTTTGATTCCTTTGGGGCGTTGCCTGTGAAACCCCCGTAGCCCAAATTAGTAAAAGTTTTTTTGGTTCTTTTTTTTCAAAAAAAGAACCGCTTTCTTCAAGGAGGAACAACCATGATCGTCGATCTACGCATCTATACCTGCCTACCCGGCAAAATGCCCGCCTGGCTGGCGCTCTACGAGGCCGAGGCCTGGCCGCTGCAAAAGGAATATCTCGGCAATTGCCTGGGCTGGTACACGGCGATCGAGGGCAGTCTGCACAAGGTTGTGCATCTCTGGGGCTATGAGAGCCAGGCGGACCGTGAGGCGCGGCGCGGCGCGATGTATAAGGACCCGCGCTGGAAGCAGTTCATCGCCAAATCCTCGGAACTCGGCGCGTTCATCGCGCAGGAGAACAGCATCATGGCGCCCGCACCGTTCTATACGCCGAAGTGATGCAGAGCACGGCCGTCATTCTGGCCGCGGGGCTGGGCACGCGGATGCGCTCGGCTTTGCCGAAAGCCGCGCACAGGCTGGGCGGGCGGCCGATGCTCCAGCATCTTGTTGCGGCGGCGGCGGCGGCGTTCGACCGTGTGGTGGTGGTGGTCGGGCCGGATATGGCGGCACTCGCGGCACTTGCCGCCCCGCATGAGGTAGTGGTGCAGGCCGAGCGCCTGGGCACGGCGCATGCCGCCTTGCAGGCCGCGCCCAAATTCGGCGAGGGGCCGGTCGGCGTGTTTTATGCCGATAACCCGCTGGTCTCGGCCGCCACTATGCAGGCGCTGCTGGCGCGGCTTGCCGCCGGTGATGCCGGGCTGGTGCTGCTCGGCATGCGCCCGCCCGAGCCCGGCAAATATGGCCGGCTGGTGGAACAGGACGGGTATGTCACGCGGATCGTGGAGTTCGCGGATGCGAGCCCGGCCGAGCGCGCCATCCCGCTTTGCAATGCCGGCGGGCTGGTGGCGTCCGCCGCCGATATGCGAAGCTGGCTCGCCGCGGTGCGGCCGGATAACGCCAAGGCGGAGTATTACCTCACCGACATCGCCGCCATCGCCCGCGCCGGGGGGGTGAATGTCGCGGCCTTGGAGGCGCCGTTTGAGGAGTGCCTCGGCGTTAATTCCCGCGCCGAGCTGGCGGTGGCCGAGGCCGTGTTGCAGCGCCGCCTGCGCGCCGCCGCGTTCGAGGCCGGGGCCGCCATGCTGGCGCCGGAGACGGTGTATCTCTCTGCCGATACGGAACTGGCGGCGGACGTGGTGGTCGGCCCCTATGTGGTGTTCGGCCCCGGCGTGCGGGTGGAGGCAAAGGCGGAGATCAAGGCGTTCTCGCATCTTGAGCACTGCCATGTGCGGGAAGGCGCCGTCATCGGTCCCTATGCGCGGCTGCGGCCGGGGGCGGATGTGGGGGAGGGGGCGCATATCGGCAATTTTGTCGAGCTGAAAGCCGCGACAATCGGGCCCGGCGCCAAGGTCAATCATCTGAGCTATATCGGGGACGCCACGGTCGGGGCCGGCAGCAATATCGGCGCCGGCGCCATCACCTGCAATTACGACGGCAAACATAAGCACCGCACGGTGATCGGCGAGAAAACCTTTATCGGCACCAACAGTGCCCTGGTGGCGCCGGTGAGCATCGGGGATGGCGCTTTTGTCGCCGCCGGCTCGGTGATTACCGATGACGTGCCTGGCGGCACCCTCGCCATCGCCCGTGGCCGGCAGGTGAACAAGGGCAAGCGCAAGGGGTGAGTTGCCCGCGGAATGCGATATATTTACATAGAATATCGCATCATTTGATGCTATATTTGATGCATTATTGGAGCTTGCCATGCGCACCACGGTCACGCTGGATGATGATATGATGGAAAATGCCCGCAAATATACCGGGTTGACCGAAGCCTCGGCGGTTTTGCGCGAAGCGCTGAAGACATTGCTGGCGGTTGAGGCGGGAAAGCGGCTGGCATTGCTGGGCGGCACGATGCCCGGGCTTGAGGACATCCCGAGACGCCGGCCTGAACCGGCTTGATTTTACCGGATATTTCGATTTGGATTGACCATTTCAGGTCCGCCGATCGGCGTTTATCCGCCTTGCTGGCGGCCGGTGCGGTTGTGGCTCATCCCTTTGTCATTGGCGAATTGGCGCTCGGGCATTTATCGCCAAGGGCTAGCGTGCTGGATGCTTTGGCCAAACTTCCGACCGCCCGGCACGCGGATGAGCGTGAGGTTTTGCGCTTGATCGAAGTCCACGGTCTGGCGGGCACGGGGATCGGGTATGTGGATGTGCATTTGCTGGCATCCACAATGCTGACACCCGGCACGGCGTTATGGACGCGCGATAGGCGGCTGGCGGCCTTGGGCGAGCGGCTTGGTGTGGCGGCCGGGGATTAACCCGGCCGTTAATGCCACCGCTGATAAAGCATGAGCGTTGGTATTGGGCGTTATTTCACCAGATCAATCGCGGCGAAGAAGAAGCTGATCTCCTGGGCGGCGGCTTCCGGGCTGTCCGAGCCGTGCACGGAGTTGGCTTCGATCGATTCCGCGAATTCCTTGCGGATCGTCCCCGGGGCGGCGTTGGCCGGGTTGGTGGCGCCCATGATGTCGCGGTTTTTCAGAATCGCGCCCTCGCCGGCCAGTACCTGGGCGACCACCGGGCCGGAGATCATGAAGCTCACCAGGTCTTTGAAGAATGGCCGGTGCGCGTGCACGGCGTAGAACGCCTCGGCCTGGGCCTGGGTGAGCTGCAGCCGGCGGGTGGCGATGATGGAGAGCCCGGCGGCCTCGAACTTGGCGTTGATGGCGCCGGTGAGGTTGCGGCGCGTGGCGTCGGGCTTGATGATTGAGAGCGTGTGTTCGATGGCCATTATCTATCTACCTGGTGTGATTGTTGCGCGGCCCATAGCCTTGGTTGCCAAGGGTGGCAAGGTGGCAGCGCGCACGCCTGCCCAAACGGGGCTTGACCGCCCCCAGGCCCCGGCCCAACCGAATCAAAAGTTTTTTGCGCGCTTTTTTTCAAAAAAGCGCCTCTTACTTTCCGCCCTTTACCGCTAAACACCCCCCATGTCCGTCCTGATTATCGAAAACCTGTCCTATTCCATTGCCGGCCGCGCGCTGATGGAGCGTGCCAGCCTGATGGTGGACCCTGGCCGGCGCATCGGGCTGATCGGCCGTAACGGCGCCGGCAAATCCACGCTGTTGAAGCTGATCGCCGGGCAGCTCAGCCCGGATGGCGGCAGCATCAAGCTCGGCCAGCGCGTGCGGCTCGGCTACGTCGCGCAGGAGGCGCCGGGCGGGGATATCACCCCGCTCGAGGTCGTGCTGGCGGCGGATGTGGAGCGGACGGCTCTGCTGGCCGAGGCGGATGACCCGGCGGTGGACCCGCACCGTGTCGCCGAAATTCATGACCGGCTGCTGACGATCGAGGCGGATGCCGCCCCGGCCCGCGCCGCAGCGATTCTCTCCGGCCTCGGCTTCAACACGGTTTGGCAGGCAAGGCCGATGAGTAGTTTCTCCGGCGGCTGGCGCATGCGCGTCGCACTCGCCGCCGTGCTGTTCGCGCAGCCGGATTTGCTGTTGCTGGACGAGCCGACCAACCATCTGGATTTGGAGGCGACGCTCTGGCTGGAGAGCTATCTGCAGCGCTTCCCCGGTGCGGTGCTGCTGGTCAGCCATGACCGCCAGCTGCTGGACCGCGCGGTGGAGGCGATCGCGCATCTGGATGGCGGCAAGCTCACGCTCACCCCAGGCGGCTTTGCCGAGTTCATCCGCATCAAGACCGAGCGTGCCTTGCAGCAGGGCCGCGCCGCGGAGAAGGCCGCCGAGGCCCGCGCGCATATGCAGAAATTCGTGGACAGGTTCCGCGCCAAGGCCAGCAAGGCGCGCCAGGCGCAAAGCCGCATCAAGGCGCTGGAGCGCATGCCGCAGATCGAAGCGGTGGTGGAGGATAAAGCCACGCGCTTTGAGTTCCCCGCCCCCAACCAGCTCGCCCCGCCGATGCTGAGCCTTGATGGCGTGGATATCGGCTATGACGGCAAGCCGGTGTTGAACGGCGTCTCGCTCAGGATCGATATGGAGGACCGGATCGCCCTGCTCGGCACCAACGGCAACGGCAAATCCACCCTGGCCAAGCTGATCGCCGGGCGCCTTGCCCCGCTGCATGGCCGGCAGTTCCGCACCGGTAACCTGCGCGTCGGCTATTTTGCGCAGCACCAGGAGGATGATCTGGTGCTGACCGAAACCCCGTATGAGCACCTCGCGCGCGCGTTGCCGAAAGCCACGCCGCCGCAGGTTCGCGCCCAGGCCGCGCGCTTCGGGCTGGATGCCGACCGCGTGAACACCAAAGTGGGCGCCATGTCCGGCGGTGAAAAAGCCCGCCTGCTGCTGGCGCTCGCCACGCGGGACGCGCCGCATCTGTTGATCCTGGACGAGCCCACCAACCATCTGGATATCGACGCGCGTGACGCGCTGGTGAAAGCCCTGGCGGAATTTGAGGGCGCGGTGCTGCTGATCTCGCACGACCCGTATTTGGTGGATCTGGTGGCCGACCGGCTGCTGCTGGTCGCCGGAGGCAAAGTCACCGCACTTGAGGGCGACCTCGCCAGCTACGCCGCCAGCGTGACCGAGGGTTCGGGCAGCGCCGGCGGCGGCTCGCGCGATCATTCCCGCGACAATCCCCGCAAAGCCAGCAAGGCCGAAAAGGCCGAGGCGCGCGGCCGCCTGGCGCCGCTGAAAGCCGCGGTGAAGGAGGCCGAGCTGAAACTCGCCAAGCTCGCGGCGGAAAAGGCGCTGCTGGAGCAAAAGCTGGCCGATCCGGGGATTTACTCAGCCGGCAAAGCCCGGGACTTGGCCTATATCAACCAGCGCATTGCCGCGATTAAACGCGAAACGTCGCTTGCCGAGGCGGCATGGATGGAGGCCGAGGCGGCGCTGGAGGCGGCGGCTTGAGGGCGTAATACCAACGGCCCTTGAAGATGACTCATCTTCAAGGGCCGTTGGTATCGCGCGTGGGGCTGGTGGGGCGGCCACGCGCCAAAATAGAGGCTTATACCAACGGTCATTCTTTATGACCGTTGGTATAAGCGGTCGCTTTTTTGAAAAAAAGCTCCGCAAAAAACTTTTATTTATGTTGGGGCGGTGCCGGTGACGCGGCTAAAGCCCAGAGGGATCAAAAGTTTTTTGCGCGCTTTTTTTCAAAAAAGCGCCGCTTACTGTCTTTGCTCAATCATCCTGCGTGATGATCGAGCGGTGCCGCAGATCCTCCAGCAATTGCTTGGATTCCAGCTCCACCCGGTTTTCCACGATGATATTGCCGATATCCTGATCGGACGGCAGGCCCTGCGCCTGCTGGCTCTTGGCGCATAGCATGACGATCGAGGCGCCGTCGCGCTCCACCAGCGGGCGGCTGGCTTTGCCAGGCACCAGGCCGGCCAGGATTTGCTGGAAGGCCGGCGGTGTCACGGTGGCGAGGTTGACCGGGCCGGGGTTGGCGGGGCGGATATTGCCAAGCTGCGCATTATCCGCCGTGATGTCGGCGCAGCTATGCGCCGCGGCGGACATGGCGGCGAGTTTGCTGATCACCGCATCCTGCGCCGGAGTCGGGCCAGCGCCGGAGATCGGGGTTGGGAATGCCGCAAAGGCCTGCGCCAGGGTCAGGATGGTCTGCAGATCGGTCCCCACTTTATGGGTCTCGAGCAATTGCACGATCTCATAGCCGCCCGGCACCCGCACCGGGTTGCTGATCGCCCCCACGGGCATTTGGCCGACGATCGCGGCCACCGCGGGGTCGAGCTGGCTCAGCTCCACGAAGCCGAGATCGCCGCCCTGCAGAGCGGTGGGGGATTGGCTGAACTGGGCGGCGACGATGGGGAAGGGCGCGCCGGCGCGCAGCTGGGTGATCACGGTGTTGGCGAAGTCCCGTGCCGCGCTGTCATTCGCCGGGTCCGGCACGGGGACGAAAATCTCCGCCACATGGTATTGCGTGCTGCCCAGCTCGGCCCGCAAAGCGGTTTTTTCCGCCTGCAAATCGCCATAGGTCGGCTGCAGCCCCGGCCCCAGCACCTGGTGCAGCACGGTCTGCCAGCCAAGCTCGATGCGGATCTGGTTCACCAGCGTGGAAAACGGCACGCCGGCCTGGGCCAGTTTTGCCTGCAGCCCACCCGCCGGCAGGCCGTTGCCTTGCTCGATATGGGAGATCGCGGCTTCGATATCGTCCGGTGCCACTGTGACATTGCGGCGGTTGATCTCTTGCAGCTCCAGGGTCTGGTCGATCAACTGGCTGGTCACCTGCGGCGCCAGGCGCTCCAGCGAGTCCGGATCGGCGGGCATGCCGCTGGAGAGCGCCAGCAGCTTGGCGCGGGCGAGCACGTCCTGGTTGGTGATCACTTGGCCGTTCACCACCGCGGCGATGGTGGCGGAATCCGGGCTGGGCGGCGCGGTCTGCGCCAGGGCCGGGCCCGCCAGCGACAAGGCGGCGAACAGGGTGACTTTAAGTGTATGCTTCATATGGCGCTGAATCCAAAGGTTCCGAGAGTTTTGAAGTTGAACTGCAGGATGACGGCGGTGCTGCCATCGTCCAGGTTGAACGAGGTAAAGCGCTGGAAATAGGCGAGGCTGACACCGAAGCAGTCATTTTGCCAGCCGACATTGAAATTGGCGTTGTCGAACTGGCCGGTTTGGATGTTCCGTGCGGCCCCGGCACCGAGCGACCAGGCGCCGAAATTGGTGGCAATGTTCATCGTGATCTCCTTGCGCGGCGTAAAATACGCCGCCGGCGGGCTGAGATTCACGTTGGTGCTTGGGGGGAGATCGTACAGCACGTACGGGTCGGTATTGGCGTAGAGATATCCGGCCGAGACCAGCAGCGTATGGTTGCCGGCATTGGCGGTCGCGTCGATCATGCGGGCGCCGAGATCGTCATGGCTGAGCCGGGTGCGGTAGGTCAGGTTGAACAGCGGCGTTGGCGCAATGATGGCGCGCGCCACGATGTCGGAGACGTTATCTTCCAGCCCGGAATCCGGCAGATAGTCGAAATCCTTATGCACGCGGTAGGATTGGCCGATCAGCCCGTCCAGATAGGCGCCTGAGGGCAAATACCAGGCCGAATGCAGCGCGTAGTCCACGCGTGAGCCGCCCTCCAGCCGGTCGATGCCGGGATAGCGGTTGAGGTCGAACAAATTGGCGTCGGAGAATTCCAAATCCAAGCTATCCTCGTTCGGGATCCGCGGATTCTGGCGGATGCCGATATTGGGGGCGGCCACCAGCTGGAGCTCCGGCTCGATCAACTGGGTGCCGTATTGGGCCTGGCGGATCAGCGGCCAGCGGAAGAACAGCGCGCCATAGGGCTCGGCGCGCGCGGTCTGCGCGGAATCAAAGCTGCTGTAATCAGGCTGGCTGTTCAAATGGCTGGCGCTATAGGCCGCCGCGACCAACTGGATCCGCGCCGTGCCGATGATGCCGTCCGGCAATGTGAGCGGCGCGCTATAGCCCGGGATCGCCGAGACGCGCCTGGTATCGGCGCCCGCGCCGCGCAATATGTTAAAGCTGTCGGCATCCAGGCTGAACTGGCCGCCGAGCCCGTCCTGCGGGCCGATGATATGATATTGCGCGTGCGGTGTTACGATCGGCAGTTCGCTCTGGTTCACGCTGGTGACCAAGCCCTGGAAGGTCTGCGCGTCGATGCGCGCATAGGACCCCGCGGAGAAGCCCTCCAGATAGACGTCGCTGCTCAGATAGCTGGCATTCGGCAGGATGTTGAAATCATCGAGATAGGTGGCGTTGGAGGCGTGGTTATAGTCGAACCCGGCGCGCCAATCCTGGTTGAGGTCGAACACGCCCGAGGAGAACACGGATTCGCCGGTACTGCCGCGATCATTCCCAGCCGAGGCGTTGATCGCGACCTGCCCGTCATTGAACGCCCGGCGGTATTCCGCGCGCAGCACCGGGCCTTGCTTGGTCGCGAAAATCGGCGTCAGCGTCAGGTCGGAATCGCCGTTGATGACGATGAAATACGGCACGATCGCGAACAGCCCGAGCCGCGAGCTGCTGCCGATGGCGGGGATCAGCAGCCCGGTCGCGCGCTTCACCGACGGGTCGGGCTGGGTGAGATACGGGGTAAAGAAGACCGGAAACCCGTCCATCTCCAGCTCGGCGTCGCGGTACTCGATCATTTTATGCGGCAAATCGCGCGTTGCCTGGTAGCTGCGGATCTGCCAGAGCGGCGGGTGGGTCGGGTCGGTTTTGCAGAGATCGCAGGCGGAATACACCACTTTCGAGAGCTCATCGATCTTGCCGTCATAGCGCCTGGCGCCATTGGCGATCATCCGCGCGTTCAGCGCCATGCGCGCCGAGACGCCCTGCATCACCGCGTTCTTCATGCCCTTGGTGAGCACCGCCTGGTCGGCGAACACGGTATCCCCGCCGGGCTGGATCAGCACCACATGGCCAGTGGCGGTGACGACATCGGTATTGCGGTTCAGCACCAGCCTGTCGGCGTACAAGGTCTGCCCCGCCTGCAGCGCCCGCACATGGCCGGTGGCGGTCACGATGTTGCCGGTCTTGTCATAGCTGATCCGATCGGCGGTGAACTCGACCGGGCTGTTATTGCCGGTCACGGTCTGCGCATCGGCCGGCCCCGCCGCGGAGAGCAGTGCCGCCACGTCCGTCAGGCAGGTGGCGAGCGCCAGCAGGGCGGTGAATCGACTGATACGGTTCATGGCGCAGCCATCTTCCAGATGGAGCAACAAGGCAAGCGCCAGCGCCAAGCCGGCGGCGGCCGGCGCCCAGGCGGCCAGGATCACCGGCAGCGCGCCTGAGGTGCCGAACTGGTTGGCGACCTCGGAGATCATGAACAGCGCAAAGCCGCAGCCAACCCCGCTGACGATGGTAAAGGTCGCCCCGCCCCGCCGCGATGGCCGCATCGAGAACCCCGCCGCCACCAGGCACATGGTGGCGCAGAGCAGCGGCAAGGCGGCCAGAGACTGGAACGCCAGCTCGTGCTGAATGGCGGAGAACCCGGCGTTTTTCAGCAGCCGGATGAACCCCGGCAGGGCCCAGAAGGAGAGCGAATCCGGCGAGGCAAAGCTCTCCTGCACCCTGCTGACCGTAAGATCGGTCGGAAAATCCAGCGTATCCTCGTGCAACGGCGCGGCGCCTGGCTGCAGGATGCTTACATCACCCAGCTCCCAAGCGCCTGGCACCAAAGTCGCCCGGTTTGCTTGCAGCCGGGCGAGCAGGCCGGTCTGGTTATCCAGCCGCAGGATCATGACGTTATGCGCGGTCAGCACATCGTGCCGCAGGCGCACGCCGCCGGCATGCAGCACCGCGACACCGCCTGGCGCCAGTCCGGAATCTGCCTGGCGGACCCACAGATCACCGCCATTGAGCGAGAGCGGGCCGCCACCAGGTTTCAAATAGACGTTATAGAGCGTCTCCGCCCGGCCATACATCACCGCCGAGACCGGGCTGATCCCGCCGGTGGCGAGCGCCCCCAAGCCCGCCGCCAGCAGCACCGGCGCCGCCAGAAACTGCCAGGCGGAAATGCCGGCCGCGCGCGCCACCACCAGCTCGGAGGACCGCGCCAGCCGCCAGAACGCAAAAATTCCGCCCAGCAGCACCGCAAAGGGCAAAATCTGCAGCAGCGTATAGGGCAGCCGCAAAACCTCCATCTCCACGATGACGCCGAAATTGGCGGCGGGGGCGGCGGCGGATTCGCGCAACAACTCCAAAAAATCGAACAGGCTGACCAAGGCCGCCAAAGCCGCCAGCATCGCCAGCACGGCCACCAGAAAATTCCGGCCGAAATAGACCGAGATGGTGAAGGGTAGGGCGATCATCGCGGCCGGCTGGGGCGCAGCAGCAGCGCGCCGGCGGCGATGCCGGGCAGCAAAATGGTCAGCCAGATCAGCGGTAGCAGCCCCGGGCTGCGCGCCGCGAGGTTGTTCACCCCCAGGCTGAGCGCGACCAGCCCAACCACAATGAAACTCGCCCCCACCGGGCGGACGATGCCGCCATGGCGGCGAAACACGCCGCTTAACGTCGCGACCAGGCCGATCAGGGTAAAACTGAGCGCGCTGAGCGGTGCCGTCAGCCGGCGCTGCGCCTCCACCAGCCATTTATCGCGCTCCGGCGGGGTGAGGCTGGGCGGCGGGCTCAACAATGCCGGCAGGCTGGCCTCGGCGCTGTCGGTCTCATCGGGCGTGCCGGCCTTGGCGGCCTGCGCCAGCGAGATGATGTCCCGTTCAAAGCCCAAAATATCAAGCCGCCCGGTTTTCGCGTCCACCGTCTCGCGCGAGCCGTTTTGCAGCAGCACGGCCGGCCCCGCGGCACTCACCAATAGCTCGCCGGAGCGCGCCAGGATGGTGGCGGGGGCTGATTTGTCCCGCCCATCCTGGATGATGATGCCCTGCAGGCTATCATCCGCCCCGCGCGACTGCACATAGACCGTGAAACCGTCCGAGATCGGCGTGAAAACCCCCGGCTGCAGCAGAAACGCGGCGATCTGGTTGCGAATCTCGAACTCATAGTCGCGGAACGCCGAGAGCGAGGCCGGCACCAACCCCAAAGTCAGCGCGTAGCCGATCACCGTGGCCGCCAGCCCCAGCGCCAGCGCCGGCTTGGCCAGTGCGAGGTCGGAGAGCCCGGTCGCGCGCATCACCGTCAGCTCCCGGTCCCCGCCCAGCCTTGCATAGACAAACAATACCACGATGAAACAGGTGATCGGCAAAATGGTGGCCACGAACATCGGCACCAGCAGAGAGGTGAGTTTGAGGAACACGAAGGGCGAGAGCCCGTGGCTGACGATGATCTGGATGTAGCGCAGCGACTGGGTCAGCCAGATCAGCGCCACCAGCCCTGTGGTGACCAGCACCAGCGCAAGCAAAAGCTGACCGAATATATAACGGTCGATCCGGTGCAGGGTGCGGCGGCGGCTCATGGCCCGGAGGTTCTGGCGGGGGAAGGCAAGTCAAGCAAGTGGTGGCTTTTTAAAAAAAGCGCCGCAAAAACTTTTATTGACGCCGAGGCGGTGCCGGTGGCGCGGCTATAGCCTTTAAGTCACAAAAGTTTTTTGCTTCTTTTTTTCAAAAAAGAAGCCCTTTCTCCCTCAATTCCTCCCAAAAATATCCCCCAGAATGCTCCCCGCCACGGCCGCGCCGCCGATTTGCTGGGCCGTGCCGGCGGCCTGCTCGCCGCCCAGATACGGCCCGATGGCGTGCGCCAGGTTCGGCATGGTCATGCTCTGCAGCCAGACCTTGCCCGGCCCGGTGAGGCGGGCGATGAACAGCCCGTCCGCGCCGAACAGCGCGTTACGGATGCCGCGCATGAAAACCATGTCGAAATTCACGGTATCCTGGAACATCCCGACATGGCCGGGATGCGCCTGGATGCTCTCGCCCGGCCGCAGATCATACACCACGCTCTCGCCGCCCAGCTCCACGAAGGCGGTGCAGGGGCCGGCCAGGCGCTGCATGATGAAGCCGTTGCCGCCGAACAGCCCGGCGCCGAGCTGGCGCTGAAAGCCGATGGAGAGATTAACCCCCTGGGTCGCGCAGAGAAACCCGTGCTTATGGATCATGTAGCCATGCCCGGCCGGCACCTCCAGCTGATGGATCGAGCCCGGGATTTTGGCGGCAAAGGCGATCAGCCCAGGGCCTCCGGCCGGGGAATATTCCGTCATGAACAGCCCGCCGCCGGAAAGCGCGCGGCCCAGCGCGCCGAACAGCCCGCGCGCGCCCGCGGTCTGCGTGGTGGTGTGCAACTGCATATTATCCGACATCCAGGCGAACTCACCAGGCTCGGCGATGATCACCTCGCCGGGGTCCAGCCCGATCTGCAGGACGGGCATGGTGGTGCCGGCGATGCTGTGTTTCATGAACGGGCTCCTGATCGTTGTCACGAAACTTAAATTCAGCGTTAAGAAAAATCAAGAAATTTAGTGGAATTAGCGGAATTCCTTAATAAATCTGAAAGAATACATTACAAATACCAAACGGTTACATACGCCAGCGCAATATGTATTGAATGGCAATTTTTCGTCACGACATCTAGATCGAGATGACGGCCATCATGTCTCAGACACTGCAAGAGCGAGGTTTATTATGCGCATTCTGCTGATCGAGGATGACAGGAACATCGCCGGTTTCGTGACCAAAGGTCTGCGCGAAGCCGGGCATAACGTAATCTATACCGACTCCGCACAAACCGGCGGTGAGCGGGCGAGCGGCGAAGCCTTCGACGTTATCATTCTCGACCGCATGCTGCCGGACGTGAATGATGGCTTGAACCTGGTGCGCGGCTGGCGCGCCCAGCAGGTGCAAACACCCGTGATGGTGCTCTCCGTCGTCGGCGACGCCACCGCAAAAGTCTCCGGCCTGCGCGCCGGATGCGACGATTATCTGGCCAAGCCCTTTGCTTTCGCCGAATTGCTGGCGCGAGTCGAATGCATCGGCCGCCGTGGCAACTCCAAGCGCGCACCGGTGATGGTGTGATTGAGGGCGGCCAAGTTAGCGTTACTTTTTTGAAAAAAAGTAACCAAAAAACTTTTCTATAAATTTTGTGCGTGCTGTTGAAACCAGCAGAGACCCAAAGTCATCAAAAGTTTTTTTGCTTCTTTTTTTTCAAAAAAAGAAGCGCTTGCCTTACTTACCTTGATATGCGCCGGCTTACGCCGCGGCTTCCAGGTCCAGCGCGTAGCCCGCGGCGCGGACGGTGCGGACGACGTCGATCTCGCCTGGCCCGTTGATTGCCTTGCGCAGCCGGCGGATATGCACGTCCACTGTCCGTGGCTCGACATGGATGTCACGGCCCCATACCGCGTTCAGCACATCCTCGCGCGAGAACACGCGTTTGGGGTGGCGCAGGAAGAATTCCAGCAGCCGGAATTCGGTTGGGCCGAGATGCAATGTGCGGCCGTTGCGCAGCACGCGGTGCGAGGCCGGGTCCAGCGAGATGTCATGAAAATTGAGTTTGAGCTTGGTCGGCACCGCGCCGGCGCGGCGCAGCAGCGCGCGGATGCGCGCGATCAGCGCCTCGGTCGAGAACGGTTTGGTGATATAGTCATCCGCCCCGGTATCCAGCCCGCGCACCGCGTCCTGCTCCTCGGCGCGCGCGGTGAGCATGATGATCGGCAGCGCGCGCGTCGCCGGCCGGCGGCGCAGTTGGCGGCATAATTCGATGCCGGACATTGTGGGCAGCATCCAGTCCAGCAGCAGTAAATCGGGTGCGGCTTCGGTAATGCGGGTCAGCGCCTCGCCGCCGTCGCCCACATCTTCCACGCGGAAGCCCTGTTTTTCCAGATTATAGCGCAGCAGGGTGACCAGCGGCGCTTCGTCTTCAACGATCAGCACATAGGGCTTGTTGGTATCGTTCATCGCTTACCCGGCGGAGCTGGCGTGGAGATAGGCGGAGGTGAGATCGCCTTTCGGGCGGAAATCCGGCAGGGTCTCGCCGGTCACCGCGTAATAGGTCAGCTCCGCGATGTTGGTGGTATGATCGCCGATCCGTTCGAGGTTCTTGGCGATGAACAGCAGATGCGTGCAGGCGGTGATGCTGCGCGCATCCTCCATCATATAGGTGATCAGCTCACGGAAAATCGTGTTGTAAAGATCATCCACCGCCTGGTCCGCGCGCCAAACCGCGATGGCCTTTTGCGGGTCGGCCTCGCCCACGGCGTCGATGCTCGATTTCAGATTTTGCTGCACCAAGGCCGCCATTTGCCCAAGACCGGAGAGCGAGAACGAGCTCGCCACCTGGTTGATCACCAGGCTGCGCTTGGCGATGTTGGCGGCGTAGTCGCCCATCCGCTCCAAATCCGTGATCACCTTCAGCGCTTGCACGACCTGGCGCAGATCATCCGCCACCGGCTGGCGCAGCGCCAATAACTGCACCGCGAATTGCTCGACCGCGCGCTCCTCCACATCGATCTTCGGGTCGGCCTCCACCACCCGCGTCGCCAAAGCCGCGTCGCGCTCCAGCAGCGCCGTGGCGGCATCCGCCACCGCGCGCTCCACCAGGCCACCCATGCCGGCGATCATGTCGCGGAGTTTTTTGAGGTCAACCTCGAAGCTGGTGACGATATGTTTCGGTTCGTTCGGCATGGGATTGTCCTTAGAAGGAAGCGGTCGCTTTTTTAAAAAAAAGCTCCGCAAAAATTTTTTGTTTATGCTGGCGCGCTGCTGGTGAAATTGGCTGTCCCCAAGCAGACCAAACGTTTTTCTGGGGCCTGGCGTGCCGATGACGAAGCGGCGACGCTGCGCCGTCTGGATCGGTCCGCCAAAGAAGGTTTAAAAAAGAAACCGATTGCTGACCTTCCAACATCCTACCCAAAGCGCCCTGTGATATATTCCTGCGTTTTGCGTTCGCGCGGCGCGGTGAAGATTTGGCTGGACGGCCCAACCTCCACCAGCTCGCCCAGATAGAAAAACGCCACCTGGTCCGCGCAGCGGCCGGCCTGCTGCATGTTATGGGTCACGATGATGATGGTGAAATCCTTTTTCAGCTCATCCACCAGCTCTTCGATTTTCAACGTGCTGATCGGGTCGAGCGCCGAGGTCGGCTCGTCCAGCAGTAGCACTTCGGGGCGCACCGCGATTGAGCGCGCGATGCAGAGCCGCTGCTGCTGCCCGCCGGAGAGGCCGATGGCGGAGGCGGAAAGCCGGTCTTTCACCTCGTTCCACAATGCCGCCCGGGTCAGCGCCCATTCCACCCGGTCATCAAGCTCGGATTTGGAGAGTTTTTCGTGCAGGCGGACGCCGAACACGACGTTCTCGTAGATCGATTTGGGGAACGGCGTCGGCTTCTGGAACACCATGCCGACGCGCCGGCGCAGCCGGTTGAGGTCCACGCTGGCGCCGATGATATTATCGCCGCCGATCATCACCTCACCCTCGGCGCGCTGGCCGGGATAGAGGTCGTACATCCGGTTGAGCACCCGCAGCAGGGTGGATTTGCCGCAGCCCGAGGGCCCGATCATCGCGGTGGTCTTACGGTCCGCGTAGTCGATATTGATGTTCTTCAGCGCATGCGTCGCGCCGTAGTAGAAATTCAGGTTTTTGATCGAGACGCGGGGGCCGGTCCCGGCGTCCAGATGTTCGGGGCTGATGGGAGGCGCCGTTTCGGCCATTGGGTGACTCGCGATTTCCATAAGCGCCTCCTTAGGCGGGTTTCGTGACACTACGATGACAGTACGATGAAGCTTCTATGACGTGCGGCGGGTTGT
>Ga0116226_10002073_pt1 | contig 17404 bp, 12 predicted proteins | sample S1TSphfallax_FD_89692 | JGI IMG/M metagenome (GOLD analysis project Ga0116226, IMG submission 89692) | Host-associated microbial communities from peat moss isolated from Minnesota, USA - S1T2_Fa - Sphagnum fallax MG | ecosystem: Host-associated > Plants > Peat moss > Unclassified | place: USA... | reverse complement strand
TCGTTCTGCGGGAGGCCGAGGTCGAGCATCGGCTTCGAGACGCCGCGGCCGAGCGTCTTCACGTTTACGCCGTTGTCCGAGAGAATGTCGCCCGTCACGCGGCTGATTTCGACGAGCGCCTTCTGCACGTCGCTCTGCGCTTGGAGCTCGCGACCGCGCTCGTTCGCGAGCGTGACCTGGCGTTGCAGCACGAAATACGTCGTCGACGTGCCCGCATGGAACTTCCGCAACTCCGACGCCGCGACTTTCTCGGCCGCGATGCGCGCGGCCGTTGCGGCGATCAACCGCGAGCGGCTCGAACGATACGCTTGCACGGCGTTACGCGCTTCGAATTGCACGCGCTGGATCAGCGCGATCTCCTGGGTTTGAAGTTGCGCGCGTCGCTCGAGTTCGGTCGCATAGTTGCCTTCGGCCGTGCGATTGCGCAGCGGGAAGCTGAGCGTCGCCGAGATCTGATAGTCGGGAAACTCGCCCTTGAGCGCCGTGCCGTAGGATTGCCCGATGCCGCCCTGCGTGAACGGATAGAGCGGCGTGTTGAACGCGTCGGCATTGATCGGCGCGATCGGCATACCAGGGTTTTGCGCGTTCGAGATCGCGACGAGCTCGTTGATCGTCTTGACCTGTTGCTCGATCACCGAGAAGAGCGGCGTGCCCGTGAGCGACTGCGGCGAGCCGGCGAAGCCGTTTTCCGTGACGCCGAGATTGAGATCGATCTGCGGCTTCGTTTGATCTTTCGTATAGGCCACGTTCACGTTCGCTTCGCGAATGTTTTCGCGGAGCTGCGCCACTTCGGGGCGATGCTCGAGCGCCTTGAGGATCAGATCGTTGATCGACGGCTCTTCGATCTCGGTCGAGATCGGCGTCGTGGGCACGAGGTTCGCCGTCCAGAGTGGATCGGCGGGGTTCCCGAGCAAGAGTTGCTTGAGCGTGTTCTGTTGCGTGGCGACGTTTTGAATCGCCGAGTAGACGTCGTCCTGAAACTCGTTGACCTGCGTATCGGATTCCACGACGTCGACGGGAGCGGCGGCGCCCTGCTTCACGAGACGCGAATTCGATTCCGATTGCGCGCGCGCTTGACGGAGGGCGTCCTCTTGGATGGCGACGTTCTTCCACGCGGCCACGAGGTTGTAATACGCGTCGAGCACGTTATCGATCGTGTTCGACGCTTGCAGCGCCGCGTCGTCGTCGCTGAGATCTTTGTTCACGAGCGCGAGATCGATCTCGCGCCGATTCTCGTCGATCCCGCGATTGCGCGCAAGCGGCTGCGTGAATTGAAAGCCCAGCGACGTCTCGTAGTACGGATTGTAACCGTTATAGAGGAAGTTACTGTTGTTGCGCGTCGCGCTCGTAAAGACTTTATAACTGCCGCCGGAGGTCGTGTTCCCGGCGAACGCGGCCTGCGCGCCCGCGGTCACTTGCGTGAGAGCGCCGCCGTTCGGACCGGCATTCAAGGGCGAGAGCGGCGGTTCGACCTGCACCGAATACGATGGCTGCAATTGGAACTTCGTATCGTACGCGCCCTTGGCCGCGACGATCTCAAACACCGCGATGCGCCGGTTCGATTGCGAGACGGCGAGGTCGGTATTGTGGGCCAGCGCCATCGCGACCGCGTCGTCGATCGCGATGCCGACGAACGGACCGTCCGCACCGGCGATATCGCCCGAAGGCAACGGTTGCTGCGGCGCGCGAAACCCGGGCTCCACGTCGGGTACGGGCGGCAGCACGAGACCTTGCGTGGATTGCGGGGTCGCGATGACGCTCGGCCGAGCCGTCGCGACTGCCGCCGGCGTCGTCGGCGCAGGCGAGGGCGGTTGGCCAACCACGACGGCAGCGGCCAAAAGGTACGTTAACAAAGAATCCCCTCGCCTACTTTACTTTCACGGACGTCTCGACCGACATACCGGGACGCAGTGGGTAGTCGGCGAGGTTACCGTTTTCGACCGAGTCGAACAGAATACGCACGGGAAGGCGCTGCGTGACCTTCACGAAGTTGCCGGTGGCGTTTTGCGCCGGAACCAAGCTGAACTTATTTTGCGACGCCGGCGAGAGATCTTCGACGTGCCCCTTGAAATTCACACCGTGGTAGGCATCGACGCTGATGTCGACTTCTTGCCCCACGCGCATGTGGCCGATCTGCGTTTCCTTGAAATTGGCCGTCACGTAGGTGTCGTTGGCCGGGATCAGCGTCATCAGCGATTCCCCCGCCGCGACCGTCTGACCGATCTCGACGTTTTTCTGACCCACGTACCCGTTGATCGGCGAATAGATTTTCGTGTAGCTCAAGTTATCCGAGGACGTTTTGAGTTGCGCGAGTAGCGACGCGACCTGCGCCTGCGCCGCATCGGCCTGCGCCTGCTGTGCGCTCACGCGGCTCGGCGCGCTCGACTCTTGAAGTTTCCCTTGCGCCGTCACCAACTGCGCTTGCTGCACGCCGATTTGCGAGGCGGAACTCGAGGCGGCGAAACGCTGCGATGCGAGTTTCTGCTGCGCTTGTGCGAGCTCGGCCTCGGAGGCACCGACGTTCGCTTCGGCCTGCGAGTACGTGGAGCGGGCCGATTCGTAGGCCGCACGGTCGGCGTCGAGTTGCGACTGCGCGAGGTCGCCTGTGGAAACGAGCGACTGCGTGCGACGCAGGTCGGCATCGGCCTTGCGCAGATTCTCGAGCGCACCCGGAACGGCGTCCTGCGACGCCTTCAACTGCGCGGTCGCAGCGTCGACGCCCGCTTGTGCGACGGCGATCTGTTGCGCGGACGACTGCGAGGTCGCCGATGCGCTTGCGATGCCCGCCTTATACTGATCGATCGTGCCCGTGTTCTGCAGGTTTTGCGCGTTCTGCGTGTCGCGCGTCAGCGAGACGTTCTCTTGTGCGGCGCGCGCCTGCGCGTCTTGGGCGCGAACCGCGGCGTCGGCCTGCGCGTACCGCGCGCGCTCGTCGGTATCGTCGAGCGCGATCAAGAGTTCCCCGGCACGAACCTTTTGATTCGTGTCGACGAGGATCTTATCGACGCGCTCCGAGATCTTGCTCGTGATCTGAATTTCGTCCGCATCGATCGTCGCGTCGTCGGTCGTCTCGTGGGTCGTTGCGTAGGCGAGGAATTTCACACCGTACACGATCGCGACCAGTAGCGCCACGATGGCCACTACGATCAATGCGGAGCGAACGATCGGATTCGGACCGCTCTTTTCGTCCGCCACCGGCTCGCTCTTCCCCCGCGCTCCCGCTCCCGCTGTGCCTTCCATTATCGTACTCGTGCTCCGTTCAGAAAGATCTCGACAAGGTTTGTGACGGACCGCTCCAGCGGCTCGTCGATGCCGGCCCAGATCTTCCGGGCCATGACAAATGAAAATAAGAGAGACATGAAGGCTCGCGCGAGCCAACCGGGCTCGCCCCGCATGTTGTTCGCGACGGTCTGCGTTTCGAACCACTCGACGAGCATCCGGAGCGTCTCGCTCGGAGCGCGCCACGCGCACGAAAGACCCGCCGGATTCGCGAGTTCCTCCGCCATGGAGACGCGGATCAAGTCCTCGCGGTTCCGCATCTGCTCGATCGTCGCCATCGCGATTTCGACGAGGCGCTCCTCGATCGTCGGGAGTGCTTTCGCACGGCTCAAAATCTCAGGCAATTCGCGGTACGCGCTATAGTGCTCGAGCATCGCGGTGAGCAGCAGCGTCTTCGTGCCGAAATGCCGGAAGAGCGTGGCTTCGTTGACGCCGGCGAGAATCGCGACTTCGCGGGTGGTGGTTCCGCGACTGCCTTTCGAAGCGTAGAGCGTGCGCGTCGCCGCGAGGATCCGCAGACGAGTATCCTCGACGCCGGCCTTGAGATCGACCGCGCGTGGAACGCGTGCGCTCGCGACTTCCATCAGTGGCGAGCCGCCGTGAAGACGTCGTCGTCGATCGCCACGTTCGTTTTGTAGTCCGAGTACGTCGCATCCGCCGCCGCGTGCACGTAAGGAATGCGAATCGTCGCGTGCTGCGCCGCGAGCACGTCGTATCCGTCGGTATCCCGGTACTGTTGCGTCATCGCGATGAGTCCGCCGTTGTAGTAGTGCCACTCCATCGAATCGATGTGCCACGTGGCGGGATCGATCGCGACGTCCTCGTGGTCGATCATCCCACGGACCTTCTGCACGAGTCGAAGCACGACGTCCGGATGTCCGTCCACGCTTTTCTGCCCGACGAACGAGAGATCGAAACGGCGCGCCCAGTCCGTCGGATCGTCGATGTCCGAATAGAGGTGATCGAAGCCTTTGGCGACCGCGGGAACGCTCTGAAAAACGACTTCGAAGCGATCAGGCTGCTTGAAGTATGCCGTGCCGTTCAGACGGTCTGCCAGGTACGGAAAGCTCCGCAGGTGGACGTTCACGTTGACGGTCGCCTCGTAGCTATCGAGGCGCGCGTTCTGGGCGACCACGTTACGAAGAACGTCGGTCGGCGCAAAATCGGGGAGCGCCTCGGTGCGGGCGCCCGCCAGGCACGTCAGAGCCGCCATCCAGGCGATCGCCGCCACGGTGCTACGCTGGCGGGAGCGGCGGGGACGCTTCGCGGGAGCCGCCTCGGCGAGTGCCGCGAGCGGGAGGACGATCGTGAAAACCTGATCGAGGGCCGTGATGCGGAGCGTCTCGAGCAGATTTTTGCGGCTGACCTGCAGCGAGAGCACGGCCGCCCGTTCGCGCGCGGCGCGCAACGCAACGATCAGTGCCGCGATCGTTGGGGAATCGAGCGTCCCGACCTCGTCGATATCGACGAGAAGCGCCTTCGTGCCGGCTTCCAAATGGCGAACCACCTCGGCACGGAAGTCCCGCAAGGCTTCCGGCGTGGTCGGCTTGGATAGGTGGAGCGTGAGGATATCGTCAGAGCTCGCCATAGCGAACCTTTCCCTTGTTACTTGGCACCGGCTTGCCAATTCGCTCGGCTAATGCAAGTACCTACTTGCACGTACGTTTTGTGATCGATTCTGGTTTCATGCTGGCAGCGGCCCGGGCCAACGGCGTCTCCGCCCCCTCCGTCGTCCTCGAACCGCTCGACGGGACGGCCGGTCCCCGGGCGGGATTGGAACCCGAGGCGGCGGTCTATCCGGCCAGCATGATCAAGGTGCCGATCGCGGCCGCCCTCGCGCTCGCATACGAGGATGGCCTGCGTCGCCCGAGCGACCGCGTCTGCGTCGCGGCAGGCAACGTGACCACGAACGACGCGCCATCGCCCTTCGTCCTCGGCTACGAGGCGACGCTCGATGAGGCCGCCCGGGCCATGCTTTCCGCAAGCGACAACGTCGCGACGAACGTCTTGATCGACGTCCTCGGGCGCGACTGGATCTCGGCCGCCTGCTCCGAGCGCCTCGGCCTGGCGGCGACGGCGGTGCGCCGGAAGCTCTCAGGCTCGCTCCCCCTGATCGACGACCCCGAAGCGACGGGGCGCAACACGCACCCGGCCGCCGATGCCGCCACCCTCTTCTCCGCGATCGCACGGGGGCGCGCGGGGCGCTTCACGTGGGTCTACGACGCGCTCGCCGCGCAGGTGTGGAACGACAAGATTCCGGCCGGCCTGTGGCCCGGAGACCGCTTCGCACACAAGACGGGCGATACGGACGAAGCGTCGCACGACGGCGGTATCCTCACCCTCGCCGACGGCCGCGCGTACGTACTCGTCATCTACTCGTCGCTTCCATCGACTCCCGAGAGCGACGCACGCATCGCGCGCTTTACGCGGGTGCTGCGCGAAGCGCTCGGATAGCGCGAATCAAACGACGACTACTGACCCTGCCAGTCCGTGAAGGGCGCGGGGACGCTGTACGGTGGGCCCGCTTCGAGCGTGATATCGGCGTGCTGGGTCAGTTCGATCTTGCGCGGATCGCCCGTGTAGCGCGAGCCGTCCAGGTAGACGCGCAACGCGCCCTTCGGAATGCGTGCCGGTCCCACGGCCGTCGCCGAGAGCGGCTGCCCCCAGATGTCGAAAAACTGACCGAGCGTGAACGTGCGAAACGTGGGCGATTCCACGTGAATGATTCCATCGGGCGTGTGCGTGTGGATCCAGTAGAAGCAGTTTCCGAGCACCGGCCGGCCGATATCATCCGCGACGGTCACCGGCTTCCCGTGCGCGAGAATCGTGAGGTGCTGGTGGATGTGAAAGACGGCGCCTTCCATCGCATCGCAGTGGACGCCGTCGACCGTCTGACCCGACGCCTCTTCCGCGTACGCGCTCGGCGCGAGTGCGACGAGCAACGCTCCGAGCACCAAGCCGGCCGCGTGACGTAACGAGAACGATTGCAAAACGCCTCCTCATGGACCGTGAAGATCTGTGGATTCGGCGTATAAACGCATTTTCTTGTGGAGTCGTTGTGGGTAAGGCGCGCGAACCGTTGCACGCGCACGTGCGATCGTTTACGATAAGCGCACTTCAGAAATGAAGTGCGTCATGCGTTCGGACGCATCGGTAAATCGATACACTGCTTCGCGGCGGATTGTCGACTTCTCGATCCACAGAGCGTCGCGGGGTTTCGCGAGCGATCGCGAAGCCCCGTCGTCATTCTCCGCGATCGTAACGCGCCGCGATCTCGTGCGCGAGCGACGCGGCGGCGGCACGAACCTCGGCGGGTGCCACGATCTCCGCTTCGGCGCCCCACTTCATCGACCAGCGTACGAACTCGTTCGGATCGGCGACGGCGTATTCGATATCGACGCCGCCATCGTCGCCTTCGCGAATCGTGCGATCGCGCACCACACGATCCGCGCGCGCGGCGCCGGCGATGACCGGCGAGTAGCGCACGGTGATTTTCGTGACGGCGCCTGAGTTCATGATGCCGCTCACGGACGCCGCCGCGAACGCTTCGATATCGAAATCTTCCGGCAGCGAATAGCGCTGCGGCGCGATGCGAACGCCCGCGATATTATCGAGCGCGAAGACGCGGCGCGCGCCGCGCCCACGATCGTGCGCGACCGCGTAGACGCGACCTCCCGACACGACGAATCCGTAGACGTCGACGTGCCGTTCGGACGGCGTGCCCGCCTTATCGACGTACGAGAAGCGCACGCTCTGCCGATCGCGCTGCGCTTTCTGCAAGAGCTCGAAGTTCGCACTGCGCTCGCCATCGAGTTGTGGGTCGGCGAGATGCACCCGCACGGACGGCTTCGCCGCGGCGCGCGTGGCCGGGTCGCCCGCGACGCGCGTGAGTTTTTCCGTAACTTCGTCCATCGACGCGCCGATGTTGCCGCCGAGTGAGTTTGCGATACCCTTGAGCGCGAGGAGGCCGAAGAGTTCGTTGCCCGAGAGCTCGAGCCGGCGGAGCGAGTAGCCGCGCTCGAACCCGTACGTGCCCGCGTCGCGATCGTAGCGCCACGGAAAGCCCGCATCGGAAAGCGTCGCGAGATAGCGGCGCACGGTCCGCGTGCTCGGTGGGTTCTCCGGATCGAGACGCGCCTTGAGCCCCTCGAGCGTGTGCTTTCCTTCGTCGATCGCCGTGAGCAACCGCAGCAAGAGCGCGATCTTCGGGGTCTTCGCGACGTCAGCCACGCGCGAGAACCGCGGCGAGTTCGATCAGATCGGTCACCGCGATGTCGATGCCCGCGTCGGCAACGAAGTCCTTGTTCTGGAGCGGACCGTATTCCGTCGGCCGCGCGACGAACGCCGTGCGAAATCCGAGCGCGGCAGCCGCGTGCAGATCGTCGTTATGCGCGGCTACGAGCATCGCTTCGTGCGGTTCGCATCCGAGCAGCGCAGCCGCGCCCAGATACGTTTCGGGATCCGGTTTGTAATGCCGAAAGCTTTCCGCGCAGAGGATCGTATCGAATCGCACGTCGGCACGCCGCGCGAGCGCGACGAGAAGCGCGACGCTTCCATTCGAGAGCGTCGAGAGCAGATAGCCCTCACGCAGATGCGCGAGACCGGCCGCGACGTCGGGCCACGGATCGAGCGCGTGCCAACGGCGCACGAGCCACGCACGCTCCTCCGAGCCGAGCGCGAGACCGAAGCGCTCCGCGAGGTCGTCGAGCGATTCCGCGTGCAACGCGTCGAGGTTACGCCACGCGATCTCGCCGGCACGGACGCGCGCCATCGAAGGCACGTACGCCCCGCGCCACGCATCGACGAGCGCTTCCCAATCGCACGTCGTGCCGGTTCGTTCCCCGAACGCGCTGAGGCTCGCGATCAGGCTCGTTCTCCAGTCGAAGAGCGTGCCGAACACGTCGAAGAACAACGCGCGAACGCGCGGGTCGGGCACCTGTTAGGCCGTGACGATGCTTGCCGCGGCGTGGAGGCCGAGTTCCGCCGTCGAGACCTCGCGCATCTTGAACTTCTGCACCTTGCCCGAGATCGTGAGCGGAAACTCCGTCACGAAGCGAACGTAGCGCGGGACCTTATAGTGCGCGATCGTTCCGCGGCAGTACGCTTTGATCGCTTCCTCGTCGACCTGCGCACCGTCGTGGAGAATCACCCACGCGCAGATCTCCTCGCCGTAACGCTCGTCGGGAACGCCGATGACGGAGACGTCTTTGACCGCGGGGTGGCCGTATAAGAACTCCTCGATCTCGCGTGGGTACACGTTCTCGCCGCCGCGGATCACCATATCCTTGATGCGGCCCGCGATGTTGAGGTAGCCGTCCTCGTCCATCGTCGCGATATCGCCCGTGTGCATGTAGCGCGCCGCGTCGATCGCCTTCGCCGTGTTCTCGGGATCGTTCCAGTAGCCCAGCATCACGCTGTAGCCGCGCGTGCACAGTTCGCCGGGCGTCCCGATCGGAACGAGGCGTCCGTTCTCGTCGACGATCTTCACCTCGAGATGCGGATGCACGCGGCCGACCGTTCCCGTGCGCTTGTCAAGTGGGTCGTCGACGGCCGTCTGCGTGGAGACGGGCGACGTCTCCGTCATGCCGTAGCAGATCGTGACTTCGGGCATGTGCATCTCGGTCTGCACGCGCTTCATGATCTCGACGGGGCACGGCGAGCCCGCCATGATGCCCGTGCGCAGCGTACTGCAATCGTACGACGTAAAGTTCGGAAGGGCGAGTTCCGCGATGAACATCGTCGGAACGCCGTAGAGCGCGGTGCAACGCTCTTTCACGACGGCTTCCATCGTGAGTGCCGCATCGAACGAGTAGTTCGGAATCACGATCGTGGCGCCGTGCGTCACGATCGCGAGATTGCCGAGCACCATCCCGAAGCAATGAAAGAACGGAACCGGTAGACACACGCGATCGGCCGACGTATAGCGACAGCCCTCGCCGATGAAGAACCCGTTATTGAGGATGTTGTGATGCGTGAGCGTCGCACCCTTGGGAAAGCCCGTCGTTCCCGAGGTGTACTGAATGTTGATCGCGTCGTCGGGCTGCGTGCGGGCGAGGCGCTCCGCAAGCGCCTCGGCGCTCACGTTGCGCGCCGCTTCCGCGATGTCGGCCCAGCGAATCGCGCCCGGCAGCGGCGCGTCGATCTGGTCGTCGCCGATCAGCACGATCGTTCGCAACCCCGGCAGCGAGCCGCGAATTTCGCGAACCATCTCCGTGTAGTTGCTCGTCTTGTGCGACATCTGCACGAGCAGCACGGAGACGCCGCTCTGCTGCAAGACGTACGACGCTTCGTTGCTGCGATACGCGGGATTGAGGTTCACGAGAATCGCGCCGATCTTCGGCGTCGCGAACTGCGCGATCACCCACTCGATGTTGTTCGTCGACCAAATGCCGACGCGGTCGCCGTGCTCCACGCCGAGCGCCATGAGTCCGCGCGCCAACTCGTCGGTGGCGGCGCGAAACTCGCGATACGTCAGACGTGCGTTCTGATGCACGGACACGACGGCTTCGTTGTCGGGAAACGTGTCGGCGATGCGGTCGATGTTCGCCCCGAGGGTCTCGCCGAGGAGCGGAATCGAACTCGTGCCGGAACTATAGCTCAGACGTTCCATCCGGTGGTGCTTCGTGCGTCCGCGACGGCTCCCTCGGGCACGCGACGGGCGAGAAATGCCGATACATGGCGATTGTCGGCATGGAACTATGAAATTAGTTGACAGCCGCCCCGCTCTCGTCCTACACTGCGAATGTGGCGCGAAAGAAGTCTCCGACCCTCACCGAGGCCGAGCTCCGACTTATGGACGTCCTCTGGGCCAAATCCGATGCGACCGTCGGCGACGTGGTCGAGGCCCTCGGCGACCCTCCCCTGGCGTACAACACGGTCCTCACGACGTTGCGCATCCTCGAAACCAAGGGGTACGTGACGCATCGCTCCGCGGGTCGCGCGTTCGTGTATTCCGCGCGCGTCGGTCGCGACGAAGCGCGCGCGAGCGTGATCGATTACGTGGTGTCGCGCTTCTTCGACAATTCGCCGCGCGCGCTGATGCTGAAATTACTCGACACCGAGTCGCTCGACGCGAAGGACATCGCGCGCGTTCGCGCGCTCCTCGATAAACATACGGAGGACGGACGATGAACGAACCGCTCGAGACGATCGCACGCACGATCGTCGTCGCACTCGCCGTCGGCGTCGCGTATTCCGCGGTACTCGCCGCGTTCGTCGCTCTCCTCATACGCGTGACCGGCGCGAGCGCATCGACGCGCCACGCCTTGTGGTGGCTCGCGCTTGCGGCCTCCGCGGCAATTCCGCTTGCGAGCATCACGACGTCGCTGGCCCGCGTCGAGCACCGCACGATCGATACCACGGCGTCCGTCGCGTCACCGTTCGCGGTCACGGTGGAGGGCGTGCGTTTCACGGTACCCACCGCACCGGGCGATGCGACCAACACGAGCGACCTCGGCGCTCCAGCTACGTCGCTCGTTCCGCCAAACGACTTCGCACCGATGCCACGCCATATCATCGATGTCTTGCTCGCCTATCCACACGCGGGCGAAACACTCGTCGCCCTCTTCAGCTGCGTGACCATCGGTGGCTGGATCGCGCTCGCGGCGAGCTTCGCATCGCTGCGCACGCTCAAGCATGCCTCCCGCCCCCTCGACGAAACCGTCGCGCGTCGCCTCCGTCGTTTCCGCCATAGTGCGCGCTCGGGTCGCGCCGTGGAACTGCGCGTCTCGTCCGACGTCGACGTTCCGGTTGCCGTCGGGTTCCGCACGCCGGCGATTCTTCTCCCGACATCGCTCGCCGATGCGGACGAGACGCTCGCGGCAACGGGCGACCTCGATCAAATCGTCCTTCACGAATACGCGCACCTCGAACGCTACGACGATTGGACGAACGCGCTCCAGCTCGTGCTCGTCCGCGCGTTCTGGTTCAATCCGTTCGTCGCGTTCTTCGCGGCGCGCATCGCGCTCGAGCGCGAGATCGCTTCGGACGACTGGGTCGTGGCGCGGACCGGCCGCGCGCATCGCTATGCGACGTGCCTGTGGAAATTGGTCGAGGCCGTGAAGCTCCCGACGAGACGTGTCGTCGCTCCCGGCGCGCTCTTCTCGCCCCGCCAGATCACGGTACGCATCGAACAGCTTCTCGATTCGCGCCGCAGCGCGCTGCAACGCTTCTCACCGTTCGGCGCGTCGCTCACCGCGATGGTCGCGATCGCGCTCGTCGTCGTCGCCGCGGTCCGCGCTCCCGCAATCGCAATCGATGTCGCGGCCACGCCTTCATCGACGTTCGCGACGACAACGCCGATCGCGCGAGCGGACGCGCCCACGCGCCCACCACGCAAAGCGATACCATTGCCTACGGTACCGCACGTAGCGCTCACGCCCGCTCCCGTGCGTCCGCATCACGACGAGACGCTCGTGCTTCACGGCGTGCCGGTCGAAGCGACGCCCGAAGCGATCGCGCGCGCCGTTGCGACGGCCGTCGCCGCAAGCGAACACGCCGTCGTCGAGACCTCGGTCTCGCGCCTCGCGACCGGCCCCCATTCGTATGCGGATGAAATCGGCATCAACGTCTCACATCGAGTTGCGACCGCCATCGCACCGCTCGGCCCGGAGATTGCGAGTGCCGTCGCCATGGGCACGTCACGCGTCGTCGCAGAAGCGACCGCGGGAAACGCCGGTGCGACGGCAGGCGCATTTCTTCACGGATGTCAGGGATGCGATCTCTCCGGCGCCGATTTGCGCGGACGTGATTTTCACGGCGTCGCCTGGAGTATGGTCGATGTGAACGGCGCGAACCTCAGCAACGCGAACTTCCGCGGCGCAAATTTGACCGGCGTCGACTTCCACGGCGCGAATTTACGCGGCGCGGATTTCACGGGCGCGCGCGTGAGCGTCAGCGACCTTCATGGCGCAAACCTCGACGGCGCGAACCTTACGAACGCGCGTTTCACGAGCAGCGACCTCCACGGCGTGTCGATGCAAGGAACGCACCTCGGTGGCACGTCGATCGACATGTGCGACCTGCACGGCACCGACCTGCACGCCGCGGACTCGCGCGGCGCGCGTATCGAAGGCTCCTCAGATTAGAGTGATGCCGAAAAGCGAAACAAGCGCCGCGTGAACGCCCTACATAGGGGCGAACACGAACGAAAGGAGCTCGATCGCATGATCAAACCGCGAACGATCGTCAGAGATGACGAAGAACCAAAACGCCCGACCTTCGGCCTTCCGAAACCCGATTCGAATTTCGGCGGCTGGGGCCCACGCCTCCGCGCCTAAGCGCGAACCACACTACTCCGGGTCTGCGAAGAGAAGTTCGAGATCTTCGCGCGTGAGCGACTTCGCGAGCGCACCGTCGGCCTTGATGATGTTGCGCGAGAGCGCGGATTTGCGCTCCGCGAGTGCGCGGATCTTTTCCTCGACCGTTCCGGTCGTCACGAGACGATACGCGGTTACGGCACGCTGCTGACCGATGCGATGCGTGCGATCGATGGCCTGACGTTCCACGGCGGGATTCCACCACGGATCGTACAGGATCACGTAGTCGGCGGCCGTGAGCGTCAAGCCGACACCGCCGGCCTTCAGCGAGCAGAGAAAGAGCGGCGGACCGTCGGGCTGCATGAAGCGCGCGACTTCGTCTTGACGATCTTTATCTTTCGTCGAACCGTCGAGGTAGCCATACGAAATCTCGCGTTTGTCGAGCGCGGTGCGCATGATGCGGAGCATCGATGCGAACGCGCTGAACACGAGTAAGCGATGGCCGCCCGAGAGAATCTCGTCGACCGTCTCGAGGAATGCTTCGAATTTGGCGCTCGCGTCCGGCTCGTCGCGATGCTCTTCGAAGAGCAGACCCGGATGCGCGCAGATCTGACGTAAGCGCGTGAGCGCGGCGAGCACGTGAACCGTCGCGTGTTCGATGCCCTGTTCTTCCACGACCGCGAACACGTCGCGGCGTGCGGCTTCGGCGACGCCGCGATAGAGGCGTCGTTGCAGCGGCGAGAGATCGCACGCGAGCGCGACTTCCGTGCGGTCCGGTAACTCGGGCGCGACGTCTTCTTTGGTCCGACGTAACAGAAACGGCTCGAGCCGCGAGCGCAGCGTCGAAATCGCCTTCTGATCGTTCTCGGCGATCGGAATCTCGAAGCGGCGTCGGAACGACGTTTCGCTCCCGAGCAGCCCGGGCTCGACGAATGCGAAGATCGCCCACAGGTCGCGGAGCGAGTTTTCAACAGGCGTACCGGTGAGCGCGAGGCGATGATCGGCGTGCAAGCTGCGCACGACGCGCGCGATCTGCGACGAGGGATTCTTCGCGTTCTGCGCCTCGTCGAGAATCAGCGTGCGGAAATGGAATTGCGAGAGTTGCTGCGCGTCGAGACGCGCGAGCGCGTAGGACGTGATCACGACGTCCGCGTTCGCGACCTCGTCGTAGCGCGCGGCCCGCTCGCTTCCCGAATGCAGGCGTAGCGTCTTCAACTCGGGCGCGAAGCGCGCGATTTCGTTTTCCCACGTGTGCGTGACCGACGTCGGCGCGATTACGAGCGAGGGCGAGGGCCCCTCGACGAGTTTGCGGCGCAACAGATAGCTGACGACTTGGATCGTCTTGCCGAGGCCCATCTCATCGGCGAGGATGCCGCCGAAGCCGAACTCCGAGAGATACGCCAAGAAATCGAGGCCGCGCTCCTGATAGCTGCGCAGCGTGCCGTCGTGCAGCTTCGGCGCGCCGACGACCGGGATGCCTTGGAAGTCGCGCAGCTTCTCGCGCATCTTCTCGACGTCGGGCGGGAGCTGGACGTTACCGAAGTTCTCGTGCAGTTCGTCGCGTAGCGCGAGCAACGCCGCGAGCCCGCTGCGTCGGCGTTCCGCGATATCCGTGAGCAGCGCGTTGCGCTCGCGCAGCTTCTCGACGTCGACGAGCTTGCCGCGCACTTCCGCGAAGCGACCGCTCGATGAGAGCAGCGCCGCGAGTTCCTTTTGCGTGAGCGCTTCGCCCGAACCGCCCACGAAGACATCGACTTTCAGCTCGAACCAATCGGCGTCTTCACCGGAGCGCTCGGCGACGACGTTGATATCGAGTTCGGTGTTGCCGCGCACGAGATCCGTCAGCCCGGGATCGAGACGCCGCTCGAGATCGTCCCACGTCGGCAAGATCTCGCGAACGAAATGCGCCGCGCGATCGGCGCCGTGCAACGCGAATCCGTCGGCGGAACGCGGCACGAAGCCGGAGTCGATCAAACGCAAGCGCAGCGCCGCGGCTTGTTCGGTGGTAAAGCGCACGAAGCGCTCCGCATGCGGCGCGATCGCACCGAGCGCCGCGTACGGCGCGCGCGCGCCGGTCGCACGGTCCACGAACGTGAGCGTCGCGACGAGGGCGCCGCTCGTCCAGCCGAGTGCGATCTCCGCTCCCGGTTGCGCGGCATCCGCGATGCCGAGCGAGCCGCGATCTTCGTGCGTGAGAAACGGCGCGACGCGCGCGATCGTGCGCGGCGTCAGCGGCGCGCTCGAAACGGTTCCGTTCGCGGCGCGCGCGACGTCGATCGCCTTCTTCGCATCGAACGTCCCGTCCACGAGAAACGCCGCGCGCGGCGTTGCGATCCACGTGGGCGGCCCCTCGAGCAGAAACGCTTCCTTCGCGGAGACGCGCTGCCCGTCGACGGATTCGAACGTGGGGAGAAACGACGACTCGCGGCGCACGGCGCGCAAAACGAGACCGCGCAGATCGATACGGAACTCCGCGAGTTCGGAGGGATGCCGCCCGGCCGAAGGCTCGTCGTCGAACCGTAAACGCGGATGCCGCGAGAGCCGGAAAAGCGCGCGCGCGAGGGCACGCTGAGCGGTGCGGCCGGCGAACGCTTCTTGCACGGCCTCGTCGCGCATCAGCTCGCGATCGAGCTCGTCCCAATCGTCGTGCGGCGTCGCGTCCATCATCGCGACGATCGCTTGCGCGTCGCGCACGGCACCGCGGAGGCGCGGGGAATCGAGCACGAGCGTGGCCGCGAGCGTCGTACCGTCGGGCGACGAGAACACGGGCCACACGCTACGCGCGCGGCTCTGCTTCGACTCGACGCGTGGCGTGGGCAGCCAACTGAGATCGAGTTCGGGCGTCGGATCCGGATCGCGCTCCTCGAGTTCCGTCTGCGAGCGCACGGTCTCGAGCGTGGCAACCACGTGCTCGCAGATGCCGCTTCCGCCGCACGAGCACGTGGACCGTAATGCGAGGGGACCCGTGCCACCGCCCCACTCCACGACGACCTCGCGCGCGCCGCGCGGATCCTTCACGAGCGAGTCGATCTTGAGTTCTTCGACGGCACGCAAGACCACGCGCTTCGCTTCCACGAGGGCGAGAGCCGTGCGTACGATATCGCGTGCGAACCAAGAACCGATGGTGGCGGGTAAGCGCGAACGCCACGTTGCGAAAGGTGTCAAACGTTGCCCATTACGCGAAACGGAACCGCGAATCCCATGCACGGCACGAATTGGTGCGCCCGCGGCAGATGCCGCGGGCGCATGTTCGGATCGAGAGTCAACCGGAGATCAGCCGACGCTGACTTCCGGCGGCGGCGCCGCGGGCGGCTCGACGGTCGGGATCTTCGAGAAGCGAAGCTTGTCCGGATTGTCCGGATTCACTTCGGCCAAGATGCGATCGCCCGACGTGAAGGTGCCCTTGAGCAACTCTTCGGCGAGTTCGTCTTCCACCTCGCGCTGAATCGCGCGACGGAGCGGACGAGCGCCGAACTGCGGATCCCAGCCCTTGCGCGCGAGGAGCGCTTTCGCTTCCTCCACGACTTCGAGATGCATCTCCTGGGCTTTGATCTCGCGCACGACCTTCTCGAGTTCGAGCGAAACGATCTGTTCGATCTGCTCGCGATTGAGCTGATGGAAGACCACGATTTCATCGACGCGATTGAGGAACTCGGGCCGGAAGGTGTGCTTGACCTCTTCCAGCACTTTGCCTTTCATCTTGTCGTAGGCGGCTTGATCTTGTTCGCCATTCGATTTTTGCGAACGGAACCCGATGTCGGTCGTGGTCTGCATGCCCGAGGCACCGACGTTCGAGGTCATGATGATCACGGAATTCTTGAAGTCGACGATACGACCCTGAGAGTCCGTCAGGCGGCCATCCTCGAGCACTTGCAGCAAGAGGTTGAACACGTCCGGATGCGCTTTCTCGATTTCGTCGAGCAAGACGACGCAGTAGGGACGCCGGCGGACCGCTTCCGTAAGCTGGCCGCCCTCTTCGTAACCGACGTATCCCGGAGGTGCGCCAACGAGGCGACTCACCGCGTACTTCTCCATGTACTCGGACATGTCGATGCGGATCATCGATTCGCTATCGTCGAAGAGGTACTCGGCGAGGCTACGCGCGACTTCCGTCTTCCCGACGCCCGTGGGGCCGAGGAAGATGAACGAGCCGATCGGACGCTTCGGATTCTTGAGGCCGGCGCGCGAGCGACGGATCGCACGCGTTACGACTTCGACCGATTCGTCTTGGCCGATCACGCGCTTGTGGAGCTGATCCTTCATCGAGAGCAGCTTCGCGGTCTCCGCCTGCGCGAGTTTCGAGACGGGGATGCGCGTCCAGGAGCTCACGATGTAGGCGATGTCGTCTTCCGTGACCTTGATCGTCTTGTCGGCCGAGGCTTTCTTCTCGACCCACTCTTGTTCGAGGCGCTGCTTCTCGAGGCGCAGCTTCTCCTCACGATCGCGGATCGCGGCGGCCTTCTCGAATTCTTGCGACTTCACGACCGCTTCTTTTTCGATCTTCACCTTACGGATCTGATCGTCGATCTCGCGGATTTCCGGCGGGGGCAACGTGGCTTGCAAGCGCACGCGCGAACTCGCTTCGTCGACGAGGTCGACAGCTTTGTCGGGCAAGAACCGATCGGAAATATACCGATCCGAAAGCTTCGCCGCCGCGGCGAGCGCTTCGTCGGTGATCGTAACCTTGTGATGCGCTTCGTAGCGATCGCGCAGGCCGCGAAGAATCTCGATCGTTTCGTCGATCGAGGGCTCGCCGACCATCACCGGCTGGAAGCGACGCTCGAGCGCGCTATCTTTCTCGATGTGCTTGCGGAACTCGTTGAGCGTCGTCGCACCGATGCACTGCAGTTCGCCACGCGCGAGCGCGG
>Ga0116226_10002072_pt1 | contig 17417 bp, 13 predicted proteins | sample S1TSphfallax_FD_89692 | JGI IMG/M metagenome (GOLD analysis project Ga0116226, IMG submission 89692) | Host-associated microbial communities from peat moss isolated from Minnesota, USA - S1T2_Fa - Sphagnum fallax MG | ecosystem: Host-associated > Plants > Peat moss > Unclassified | place: USA... | reverse complement strand
GCCGTACCCAATCTTTCGGTCAGTTGGTCGAACATAGTGATCTCACGAGGGGCTGGATGAGCAAAGTTCCTTGTATCATAACGGCTGTCCACGTCACTCAGGGTCACCCTTGCTGCTCGCCGCTACTTTATTCCTGCTGTACTCCGCCAGCGCCTGGGCGATGCTGCGCAGCGTTACGAACCGTCGATTGGACCCTCTGGCCTGGGGCCTGATGCTAGCCGCGATTTTCGCGCACAGCGACGCGATCGTCCACCTGATGCGCCGGGTCGTGCCGTTCTCGATCGGCTTGCTCGAGGCGGTCTCGATGCTTGCGTGGACCCTCGCGGCGCTCGCTTGCTGCATCGCCTTCGAACGCCAGAATCGGGTTCTGACCGCGATTCTCCTCGGCAGCGCGGCGCTCGGCGCCGCAGCGACGCGCTCGGGACCGGCGTTCGCCGAGGATGCCAGCTCGGGCTGGGAACTGACGGCGCACATCCTGCTGTCGATGGGCGCGGCGGCGTTGCTGTTCGCGGCCGCGGTCACCGCAGTGCTGCTGTTCGTGCTCGACCGCCGCTTGCGCTCGCGCCGGCTCACCGCCCTGCCGAGCGTATTGCCGCCGGTCGACACGCTCGAACAAATCATGTTTCGCTCCATCGCGGCGGGCTTCGCACTGTTGACGCTGGGGCTGTTCACCGGCTTCGTGTTCGTCACCAACCTGCACGCCCAGCACCTCGAGCACAAGACCGAATTGTCGGTGATCGCCTGGGTGATCTTTGGCATCCTGCTCGTCGGCCGGCGGCTCTATGGCTGGCGCGGCCGCCTTGCGGTCCGTCTGACCCTCGCGGGATTCGTGTTTCTGCTCCTGGCGTATTTCGGTTCGAAGTTCGTGCTCGAGGTTCTACTGGGACGTCACTGGGGCTGATCCGAAGCCGACAATGCAACACTGGTCACTTGGGTTCCTGTTCTCGGGGCTGGCGACACTGCTGCTGCTCGCCGCCTTCTTTGCGGGCAGCGAAACCGCGCTCATGAGCTTGAACCGATACCGTCTGAGGCACCGCGCCAAGGCCGGCAATCGCGGCGCCCGGCTTGCCGAGGCGCTGCTCGCTCAGCCGGATCGGCTGATCGGCTTGATCCTGCTGCTCAGCACCGTCGTCAATGTCGTGACGCCGACGCTGGTCGGCTTGATCGCGTTTCGGCTCGGGGGCGATTTTCTGGTCGCGATCGGCGTGATCACGCTGACCTTCGTCCTGCTGATCTTCTGTGAGGTCGCACCGAAGACCTTCGCGGCGCTGCATCCGGAGCAGTTCGCCATTCCGGCCGCTTACGTCTATACACCCCTGTTGATCCTGTTCTACCCGTTCGTCTGGGCGACGAACCTGCTCGCGAACGGCACGCTCCGGCTGCTCGGCGCCTCGCAGCAGCGGGCCTCGAACGCGCTCAGCAGCGAGGAACTGCGCACCGTGGTCGCCGAGGCCGGCGCCATGATCCCGCACCGCCATCAGCAGATGTTGGTCAGCATCCTCGATCTGGAGAAGGCGACGGTCGAGGACATCATGGTTCCGCGCGTCGAGATCGTCGGCGTCGACATCGAGGATGAATGGGACAAGATCGTCGATCAGCTGCGTCAGAGCCAGCACACGCGCCTGCCGGTCTACGAGGGCGAAATCGACCGCATCATCGGCGTGCTGCACATGAAGCGCGTCGTCCATGAACTGGCGCGCGGGCGGCTCGATCGCGAGTCCCTGATCGAAGCGGCGACGAGTCGGGATGCGTATTTCGTCCCCTCAGGCACGACCTTGAACATGCAGCTGCTCAACTTCCAGCGCGACAAGCGGCGCATGGCCTTCGTGGTCGACGAATACGGCGACATCCAGGGCCTGGTCACGCTCGAGGACATCCTCGAGGAGATCGTCGGAGAATTCACGACGGATCCCGCGACCATGATGCACAAGGACGTTCACAAGGAGGCCGACGGCAGCTTCGTCGCCAATGCCGCATCCTCGATCCGGGCCCTGAACCGCTCGATGCGCTGGAATCTGCCGACCGACGGACCGAAGACGCTCAACGGCTTGATCGTCGAGTATCTCGAGACGATCCCTGAACCGGGAACCACCTTGAAGCTCGCGGACTACATGCTCGAAGTCCTGCAGACCGGCGACAACGCGGTCAAGACCGTGCGCATCAGGCCGCCGGCGCCGGTGGCCCCGCCCGCGGGGGCCGCTGCCGAAGTTCCGGCGCGCAAGCGCTCGGGCCGGCGTTAGGGGGTGGCCGCAGGATTTCCGGCGAGCGGGATCTAGACAGCGTCCAGCGCCTGGCTGAGGCGCGTCACGCCGATGACCCGCATACCCTCGGGCGGCCGCCTCGGGACATTCGCCTCGGGCACGAGCGCCGTCGTGAACCCGTGTTTGGCCGCCTCGCGCAGCCGCTCCTCGCCGAATGGCACCGGCCGGATTTCGCCGGCGAGCCCGAGTTCGCCGAAGGCCACGAGGGAAGTCGGCACCGGCGCGTCGCGCAGACTCGAGCGGGCCGCAAGCACAATCGCAAGATCCCCGGCGGTCTCGGCGAGACGCACACCGCCGACCACGTTAGCGAACACGTCCTGGGCCTGCAGGGCAAGCGCCGCATGCCGATGGGCGACCGCCAGCAGCATCGTCAGGCGGTTCCCGTCGATACCGACGGCCACGCGGCGCGGGTTCGCGCCGAGACTCGCGTCGGCGAGCACCTGTACCTCGATCAACAGCGAGCGTGTGCCCTCACGCATCACCGTGATCACGCTGCCGGGGACCGGCTCGCCGTGCCGCGACAGAAAAATCGCCGATGGATTCGTGACTTCGCGCAAGCCCTGCTCGACCATCGCGAAGACGCCGATCTCGTTCGCCGCGCCAAAGCGGTTCTTGACCGAACGCAGGACGCGAAAACGGCTGCCGGTATCGCTTTCGAAGTACAAGACCGTGTCGACCATGTGCTCCAGCACCCGGGGGCCTGCGATCTGTCCCTCCTTCGTGACGTGGCCGACGAGCAGAACTGCCGTGCCGGCGCTCTTCGCGTAGCGGACGAGTGCCGCCGTGCATTCGCGCAATTGCGCGACCGCGCCGGGAGCGGATTCGAGGTGCTCCGAATACATCGTCTGGATCGAGTCGACGATGAGGATGGCCGCCTGCATCCCGGCGGCGGCGGCAACGATTTGCTCGACACAAGTCTCGGCGATCAAGCGGGCTGTGGCCGCCTCGAGCCCCAGCCGCCGTCCGCGCAAGGCAACCTGGCTCAAGGACTCCTCGCCGGTCGCGTACAGGACCGGGTGGCCGGTGTTGAGCGCGGCGGCCGCCTGCAACATCAAGGTCGACTTGCCGATTCCAGGATCTCCGCCCAGCAAGGTCACGGAGCCGGGGACCAGCCCCCCGCCGAGGACCCGGTCGAGTTCCGAAGAGCCGGTCGACAGCCGGGTTTGCGGTGCCTGTGATTCGGCCGCAAGCGTCGAAATAGGCTCGCCACGGGCCGAGCGCGCGGCCGGCCCCGAACGTGATGCGTCGCTCACCAATTCCGCGGCCAGTGTGTTCCAGTCACCGCACGAGGGGCACTGCCCCTGCCATTTCGGCGCAGCCGCCCCGCAGTTCTGGCAAACGTAGACCTCTTTGGACTTGCGCATGGACTTCCTTTGCGTCGAATTGTGAATTTGGCATTGCTGCGCGAGCGTCCCGATCACCTATACTCCGCTGCTTGTTGGTTGTGATTATGTTTACTCAATGAGAAAATTGGGCTTATTCGCAGCGCTGCTCGGCATCGCGATCCTCGCGGTGGACCTGATTCTCCGGGCCATCGGCGCCGGTAGCGCCTGGATTTGGCTGCCCGGGACGCTGCTTGCCGGCATGGGCGCGAGCATGGTCCTTTGGGTCCGATGGCAGCGGCAGCCCGGCCCCGTGGCCGCACCACCGGCACGCGGGACACAGCTGACGGACACCGCAAGACTGCTCGATAATTTCGAACAACGCTTCGCCGAATTGAAAACGCGCAAACCCAATGCCGCCGTGCTAGGCGATCTGTATACGCTGGCGACGCAATTGGAGCAACGTGGCCGCATGCCGCAGGCGACGGCGGTTTATCGGCACCTGGTGCGTATCGACAACACCTACCGCGACGTCGGTCCGCGGCTGGGTCGCTTGATGGACGCTGAGCGCGTTGCGAGCGCCGCGGCGCGGGTCGCCGGCTCCTCGGTCACGGCGGCGCGCGCCGACGGCCTGTCGGCCGTGCCCGCGCCGCCGGCCAGTCCGTTGCAGCCCGAGTCGACGGTTGCGCTCGGGCTCGGCGGCCGCGGATTAGCCACGGTCTCGGGCGGCGGTGCCCTCCCGGATGCGGCCCAAGACGGAGAACCGCCGCCGATCCGCCAGCTCGGACGCTACCGGCTCGAGCGCGAAATCGGTCGCGGCGCCATGGGCGTCGTCTACCTGGGCCGCGACATGGCGATCAATCGGCTGGTGGCGATCAAGGCGATCCCGCTCGCGAGCGACGGCAGCGAGGCGGAACTGCGCGATGCCCGGCTGCGTTTTTTCCGCGAAGCGGAGACCGCGGGGCGCCTCAATCATCCGAACATCGTGACGATCTACGACGTCGGTGAAGAAGGCGGACTTGCATATATCGCGATGGAATATCTGAAAGGCTCGCATCTAAGCGATTTCGCAGTCTCGGACCGCTTGATGGAACCGCGCAAGATCCTGGAACTGATCGGCCGCACGGCCGATGCCTTGGGATTTGCCCACAAGCAGCAGGTCGTGCATCGCGACATCAAACCGGCGAACCTCATGTACGATTCAGGCGCCGATATCTTGAAGATCACGGACTTCGGGATTGCACGGATCGCGGGTGCCGGGAGCACGCGCACGGGCATCGTGCTCGGCACGCCGTCGTTCATGTCGCCGGAACAGCTGGAGGGGCGAATTGTGACCGGGCACTCGGACTTGTTCTCGCTGGGTGTTAGCCTATTCCAATTGTTGACGGGACAGCTGCCGTTCACGGCCGATTCGATGACGGGGCTGATGCAGCAGATCGCGGAAGCGCCGCATCCGCCCTTGCGCGCATTCCGGCCCGATTTGCCGGCATGCATCGAAACCGTCATAGACCGTGCCCTGGCCAAGGACCCTGAGTCGAGATTCGACACCGGTGCTCAGATGGCGGCCGCTCTCGAAGACTGTCGCGTACGTATACCGAGCGGAATGCCATGATTGACGTTGAGAACAGAGGCCCATGAGTCTTCGGGGCAAGATCGCCAGCGTGGCTCTGAGCGACACCGGCAAAGTGCGCGAGCACAACGAGGATATGATCGGCGCAGAGCCCGACATCGGCCTGTTCGTGCTCGCCGACGGCATGGGGGGCTACAACGCCGGCGAGGTCGCGAGCGGCATCGCGGTCAAGACCATCATCAATCTGGTGCGCGATGCGGTGATGCGCGAGGACATGACGGTGCCGGACCCGGAAACCGGCTTGGCGCGTTCGAGCATCATCCTGCGCGATGCGATTCATCGGGCCAACAAGATCATCTATCACACCTCGAAGACCCAGCCGCAGTGCGAAGGCATGGGCACGACCGTGGTCGCCTGCCTGTTTCATGACAATCGTATGTCGATTGCGCATGTAGGGGATTCCCGCTTGTACCGGCTGCGGGACAACCGCTTCGAGCAAATGACGCTGGATCACTCGCTGCTGCAGGAACTGGTCGATCGCGGCTTCTACTCTCAGCAGGAGGCGCAGCGCGCGACCAACAAGAACTATGTGACGCGAGCCCTGGGGGTCGAACAGAACGTCGATGTCGAGATCCACGAGGAACCCGTTCAGAAAAGCGACTATTACGTGCTTTGTTCCGACGGTCTCTCGGACATGATCGAAGACGAGGACATCCATTTAACAATCAGCACCTTTAGTGCTAATCTCGATACGGTCGCTAAGCAGTTGATACAGCTCTCGAACGATAACGGTGGGCGCGATAATGTGTCGGTCATCATGGCGCATGTAACCGAGCCCTTCCCGGCGCACCGGCGTATCTTCGAGAAAATATTGGGATGGTTCGGTTAAGGTTATGGAGTCTGCATGGCACGCCTGATGCTCAGCCTGGACGGTCAAGTCCTGGCGGAATACAACATGAACAAGGAGCGGTACACCATCGGGCGGCTGCCGGACAATGACATTCGAATCGACAACCCGGCGGTCAGCGGCCACCATTCATTGATCATCAACATCCTCAACGATTCCTTCCTCGAGGATTTGAACAGCACCAACGGCACCTACGTCAACGGCAAGTTGATCAAGAAGCACGCCATGCAGCACGGTGACGTGATCACCGTCGGACATCATCAATTGCGTTTCGTCGACAGCCAGGACGGTGAGGCGGAGCAGGACGAATTCGAGAAGACGATGGTGATCACGCCGAGTTCGCAGGGCGAGGAGCGGATCCGCCGCGTCGGACAAGCCGTCGACCAGGCCGCCAAGGCCGTCTCGGCCAGGCGCAACTTCAACGCCGCCGCCGCGGAGGCGCCGACTGCGCTGCCGAAGGCGAAACTGCAGGTGCTCAGTGGCGCATTCGCCGGCCGTGAACTGGAACTGACCAAGGCGCTGACGACCCTGGGTCGACCGGGCGTGCAAGTGGCCGCGATCACGCGCCGCTCCGAGGGCTATTTCATCGTGCACGTCGACAGTGGCAAGGAAAACGATTATCCGCTCGTCAATGGACTTGCGATCGGACCGCAGGCCCGCCGTCTCAACGACAACGACGTGGTGCAATTGGCCGGCGTCAAAATGGGATTCTTCGAAAGCTGACGTTCAGCGCAGTTCGACCGCGACCCGCTGGCTGATGCCGCACAAGAGTTCGTAGGGAACGGTGCCCGCCCAGCGGGCAATCTCCTCGACCGGCAATTGCGGCCCCCACAGCACGACCGGATCGCCGAGCCGGGGCGCAATCTTCGCATCGGTCACGTCGATCCCGATCATGTCCATGGACACTCGCCCGGCGAGGGGCGCGCGTGCGCCGCCCACGAGCACGGGCGCGCCGGCGCCCACGCTGCGGGGATAACCGTCACCGTAACCGACCGCGGCGACCGCAAGCCGCGTGCGCCGTGTGGCCGTCCAGGTGCCGCCGTAACCAACCCGCTCGCCGGCGGCAACGTCCTTGACCGCGATCACGCGCGATTGCAAGGTCATGACGGCGCGCAGCCCCAGGTCCGCGCCGGTCGAGTCGGGCAGCGGCGAGACGCCATAGAGCAGCAGACCCGGACGCACCCAGTCGCCGCGGGCAGCCGGAAAGTTCAGCAGACCGGCGGAATTGGCGAGGCAGCGCTCTCCGCCCAGCAAGCCGGTCGCCTCCTGGAAACACTGCAGTTGCGCGAGCGTATCGCCCGGATCGCGCGCGTCGGCGTTGCCGAAGTGCGTGAACAAGCCGACAGGCAGGCGCACCGGGGCGAGATCCTGCAACGCAGCCCAGGCGAGCGCGAAGGCGCGACCCTTGAAGCCGAGACGATTCATGCCGGAGTCCAACTTCAGCCAGACCGTGCAGCGCGCGCCGGGAGCCAAGGTGCGCAGCAGCTCGATTTGTTCGGGCACGTGCACGACGAGTTCGAATCCCGCCGCAACCGCAACTTCGAGCTGCTCCCGATCGAACACGCCTTCGAGCAAGACGATGGGCTTCAGGATGCCGGCGGCGCGCAACAGCAAACCTTCGTCCAGCCGCGCGACCGCAAATGCATCGGCCTCGCCCAAGGCCGTGGCGACGGGCCCGAGACCATGCCCGTAGGCGTTCGCCTTGACCACCGCCATGACGCGGGTTCCGGGTGCATGGTCACGCACGACCGAGAGATTGTGGCGCAGTGCCACCGTGTCGATCGAGGCACTGACCATGGGCATCATGGCAAGTCCGGGCCGAACATGGATGGAGGGGGCATGGCTGGTGAAAGTCTGTCGGCTGCCGATGCGGCAAGCCTACCACCGCCGAACCCGATTGCGTCATTCGATGTCGCATCCGAGCGTGCTGAACTTTTCTGAAGCGGTGTAGCCTATAGGCTCTGGTGGGAGTGCCCGCGCGACGCGGCTGGCGAGATCGCGGGGCACCGACGAAATATCAAAAAATGGAGACGTCATGATCTACGCATCCCCTGGCAATTCCGGCGCGAAAGTCGAATTCAAGACCCAGTACGAGAACTTCATCGGCGGCCGCTGGCAGCCACCGGTCAAAGGCAGCTATTTCGACGTCATCACGCCGATCACGGGGAAGCCCTACACCAAGGCCGCGCGTTCCACCGCCGAGGACATCGAACTCGCCTTGGACGCCGCCCACGCCGCAGCCGATCGGTGGGGTAAAACCGCACCGGCCGAGCGCGCCAATGTGCTGCTCAGGATCGCCGATCGACTGGAACAGAATCTCGAGAAGCTGGCCTACGCGGAGACCGTCGACAACGGCAAGCCGATCCGTGAAACCTTGAATGCGGACATCCCGCTGGCGATCGATCACTTCCGTTATTTCGCGGGCTGCGTCCGCGCCCAGGAAGGCGCTCTCAGCGATCTCGACGAGACCACCGTCGCCTATCACTTCCATGAACCGCTCGGCGTCGTGGGCCAGATCATCCCCTGGAATTTTCCGATCCTCATGGCCGCCTGGAAGCTCGCCCCGGCGCTGGGTGCCGGCAACTGCGTTGTCTTGAAACCGGCCGAACAAACCCCGGTGAGCATTCTGCTGGTCGCCGAAATGATCGCGGATCTCCTGCCTCCGGGCGTGCTCAACATCGTCAATGGCTACGGGCGGGAAGCGGGATTGCCGCTCGCGCAGAGCCGGCGCATCGCGAAGATCGCTTTCACGGGTTCGACCACGACCGGGCGCGTGATCGCGCAGGCGGCGGCCAACAATTTGATCCCCGCGACGCTGGAACTGGGCGGCAAATCGCCCAACATCTTCTTCGCGGACGTGGCGGCCGAAGACGACGACTTTCTCGACAAGGCGATCGAGGGCCTGGTGCTGTTCGCCTTCAACCAGGGCGAGGTTTGCACCTGCCCTTCGCGCGCCCTGATTCAAGAATCGATCTATGACAAATTCATCAAGCGCGTCCTGACCCGCGTCGCGGCGATCAAGCAGGGAAGTCCTTTCGACACCGACACGATGATCGGCGCGCAGGCGTCGAAGGAACAACTCACGAAGATCCTGACCTATCTCGACCTCGGCAAGCAGGAAGGCGCTCAGCTCCTGGCGGGCGGCGCCCAGGCACATTTGCCGGGCGAACTCGAAGGCGGCTATTACGTGCAGCCGACGCTGTTCAAGGGCCACAACAAGATGCGTTTGTTCCAGGAGGAGATTTTCGGCCCGGTACTTAGCGTAACGACCTTCAAGGACGAGGCCGAAGCCCTGTCGATCGCGAACGATACGCTCTACGGACTCGGTGCCGGCGTGTGGTCACGCGACGGCAACACCTGCTATCGCATGGGCCGTGCGATCAAGGCGGGTCGGGTCTGGACGAATTGCTATCACGCCTATCCCGCGCACGCGGCATTCGGCGGCTACAAGGAATCGGGCATCGGGCGCGAGACCCACAAGGTCATGCTCGATCACTACCAACAGACGAAGAACCTGCTGGTCAGCTACAGCCCGAAGAAGCTCGGCTTTTTCTAGATGGTCGACAAGGTCATCGCAACGGCCGCCGCGTTGGAGCTGATCGAGAGCCTCAAGCTCAAACACGGTCCCGTGATGTTCCATCAATCCGGCGGCTGCTGCGACAACAGCGCCGCCAATTGTTACCTGCCGGGGGAGATCACCACCGGGGCCGGCGACGTGCTGTTGGGCGAAATCGGCGGCTGCCCGTTTTTCATCAGCAAGTCGCAATACGAATACTGGAAACACACACAGCTGATCATCGACGTGATCGATGGACATGGCGGCACGTTTTCACTCGAAGGCCCCGACGGCAAGGCCTTTCACACCCGGTCGCGGGTCTTCACCGATCACGAGTGGGCCGAACTTCAGGCCGAGGGTCACGTTTAACAAGGAGTGCACGGGATGTCGATTGAGAAAGTTTTGTATGTTGCGCATGCGAAGGCAACCGGTGGCCGAGACGGGCGGGCCGTGATTCCCGATGCCAATCTCGACCTGAAACTCACGACCGCGAAGCAACTTGGCGGGGCGGGCGGCGATGGCACGAATCCGGAGCAGTTGTTCGCGGCCGGTTACAGCGCCTGCTTCATCGGCGCGATGAAATTCGTTGCGGCGCGCGAAAAGATCGCGATTCCGGCCGACGCCTCGATCGAAGGGAGCGTCGGCATCGGTCCGATCCCGACGGGATTCGGGATCGAGGTGGAGCTGAAGATCTCCTTGCCCGGCGTGCCGCGCGACCAAGCCCGGACGCTGATCGACAAAGCACATGTTGTATGTCCCTACTCGAACGCGACACGCGGCAACATCGACGTGAAGCTGACGTTGGTCTGAACCGCCCGTACGGGCGGGCGTGTCACGGCCGGCAATCAGGTCGGGGGCGGTTCGACGATCAGCAAGTAATAGTCGAGCATCGAGGTCAGCGGCAGCAGTTCCTGCTTCGTGTTCGTCTTGACGATGTAACCCGCGACGTGCAGGTCGTAAGCGGCAATCTTGTCGCGGTCGTCGTCTGAGGTGGTGAGCACGAATATGACCGTGCGCGTCAACTCGGGATCGGCACGTATCGCACGGATCAAGCCGATGCCGTCCAAGCGCGGCATTTGGATGTCGACGAGCAGCAGATACGGCGGCGCCAGTTTTTCCCTGCCCTCGCCGCGCAACATCTCCAAAGCCTCCACGCCGTCGCCCGCCCGCACCAGGCGATTGAGGATCTTTGCCTTGGCCAATCCGCGTTCGACGCTGAGCGCGTCGATGTCGTCGTCCTCGACGAGCAGCAGGGTCAGTTCATTTGCTTGCATCAGGAGCACCTCGTGCATCGCCCGCCTCGGACCAATCGAACCAGACACGCGTGCCGCGAACCGGTGCGGACTCGATGCCGCAGTTGCCGCCGTGCAGTGTGACGAGTTTGCGCACGAGCGCGAGACCGATCCCGCTCGCCTCGACCTCGTCGCGCCGCTTCAAGGTCTTGAACATGTTGAACACCGTCTCCCGATATTCGGGGGCGATGCCGGGGCCATCGTCGCTGACGCTGAAGCGCAGCAGCCCTGAGCCTTGGCCGGTCACGGCGAGGGTGATCGTGCCGCCGCCCCGATCATGGTGCTTGATCGAATTACCGATCAAGTTCTGCAGGATCTGCGCGAGCGGCGCGGGCATCACTTCGACGCTCGCGAGCGATGGATCCTTGACGATCACGGTCGCGGACGGCAGCAGCAGCGTCGCGACGACCTCGTCCACGAGCCGGTCCGCCGTCGTCGCCATGCCGCTCTCATGGCTGCCCTTCCCGGCCCTTGCATACAAGAGCACGTCGTTCAGCATCCGTTCCAATCGCTGCGCGCGGGCGGCAATCATGCTCACGCGCTGTTTCGTCTGATCGCCGATGCTTTCATCGTCCTCGAGGACGAACTGCGTCAAGGAGACGATCGCCCGCAAGGGTGAGCGCAAGTCATGCGATGCGGTATAGACGAACTGATCGAGCTCTTGATTCGTGTATGTCAATTTGGCGTTGACCGCCTCGAGCTCGATCCGCGCCTGCGTCACGAGGCTCTCGCTGTGCCGACGCTGCGTGATGTCGACGATGCTGGCCTGCAGCATCGGCTCACCGCCGGGATCGCGCGGACTCATCGGACTCAGCGTCACTTCGACCGGGAATTCGGCGCCGTCCTTGCGCCGGATCACGGGCTCGCCCGAGTCGAGATAGCTGCGGATGTCGGCAGCGTGCAAGTTCCGCAGACGCTCCGGAATCAACCGAGCGAAGGAGCGCGACTGCAATTCGGCGCGTTCATAGCCGGACAGGCGCTCGGCCTCGCGATTCAGCATCTTGATCTCGCCGTTGCTCCCGAGCAAGACCAATGCGGTCGGCGAGGATTCGAAGATTCGATCGAACAAATCGAGCGACAGCTTGGTACGTCGCCCGATCTCCAAATCGATCCCCTGGCGCAACTCTTCGGCCAGCAACACATCAGCGCGCGACCAGGGTCGCGAGTGCCCGAGCACGATCTCCTTCCAAGCCGCGAACGACGAGCGCGGCGAGATGGTCCCGGTCACCGGGTCCGGCTTGGGAGATTTGCTGGGATCCCCGCCCCAGGTGATCGTGAGCGCCTGCTCGGGACGAAACCACAGGATCGCATCCTGGCTGTCCTGGTCCGCATCTTTGCCGGCTTCGCCCAGAGGCAACACCAGCACTCCGCTGTAATTGGCGGCCGCGGCTGCGAATTCAGGGTGCCGCAATCCGAGGTCGTCGACCGCGAGAGTTGCGCGGTGACTAACCGGACGCAGTGCGGCACCTATCGCTGTGGCCAGTTCTGGGCCGGGCGCGGCACCGACCGAATGATGCTCGCCGAGAAAGCGGATGAACGCACCACTCGCATCGACGAGGCGCAGCAAGTCGTCCCCCAGGGCACGCAGCGTCTCGATCGGCGACGCGGCAGAAGCGAGACCGGTGAGCAACTTGCGCAGCGTCGCATCCCGCCGAGCCCGCTCGGCGTACTCCTCGGCCGTGATTTGATTGTGCAGCAGCAGCGACACCACTTGGCCGATCACTTCGGCCGCGGCACGCAGCTCCGGGCTGGGGTAGCGCGGAGTCAGGTGATGGCAGACGAGCATGCCCCAGAGTGCCGGCGCGGCCGCTGCGGCGCCGCTCGCGAGGCCGATCGTCATGCTCGCGGACGTGTGCATATTGCGCATGAATTCGCGATGCAGGGGTGACACGCTGCGCAAAGTGCTGTGCGTCAGATCGATCGGGGCATGCTCGGGAGCGGCCGCCCGGGCGAGCAAGGGCACGGGCACGTAACCGGAATCCGCGATCACGCCAACCGGTTGGCGCAGGTATAACTGCCGTGCCTGAGCGGGAATATCCGAGGCGGGGTAGCGCTGACCGAGGTAGGGCTCCAGGGGCGCGCAGTCCTCGGCAATGACCTCGCCGTGTCCGTCCGCGCTGAAGCGGTAGCCCATGACGCGGTCATAGCCCGTGAGGCCCCGCAGGCCGCCGACGGCGAGCCGGCACAGGTCATCGACCCCGGCGGCGGCACGGAAGGAGTCTAGAATCGACTGAACGCGCCACAACGGCGGCCTTTGCCAGGGCTCGGTGCGCAGGGGCTCGATGTCGATGCAAACGCTGCTCCCGGAGCGGAACGAGCGTAGATGGAGGGCCCTACCGCCGCGAACGAGCGTGGCGGTGAGCCCGGTGGTATTCGTTGCGTGCAGACCCGCGCCGAGGAGCACGTCGCAAGCCTCTGACCCAAGCACGCTACGCAGGGACCGATCGAGACATTCGCGCGGCGCGGCGCCGAGGATCGCCTCGAGATTGGCGCTCGCCTGCGTGATGCAGTCGCCGTCGGCCGATGCGACCAGCAGAGCCCCGTGGGGTTGAGTCGCCCGCGGCACGTGGATGGGTTCCCGCGCGCAAAGCGTCAGATCAGGCACGGGTCCGACCGGAGCGCAGTTCATCCCGCATTATGCGGCAACAGCTACCCGGTGTTCCGTGTTATCCACTGAGGACGAAGCTTAATGGCGGTTAGGCCCTCAGCTGAGCTGCAACGCGCGATCATTCTGCGGCTCATCAGCTTCCTCACCGAGAAAGCCGCCGGTCTGGTGCGCCCACAGACGCGCATAGAGGCCGCCGCGCGCGATCAAACTCTCGTGGGAGCCCTCCTCGACGATGCGCCCCTTGTCGAGGACGACCAGTCGATCCATGGCGGCAATCGTCGACAGACGATGCGCGATCGCGACGACGGTCTTGCCCTCCATGAGCCGGTACAGGCTTTGCTGGATCGCGGCCTCGACTTCGCTGTCGAGCGCGCTCGTGGCTTCGTCGAGCAGCAGGATCGGAGCATCCTTGAGCATGACGCGCGCAATCGCGATTCGTTGCCGCTGTCCGCCGCTGAGCTTCACGCCGCGTTCGCCGACATGCGCCTGATAAGCCGTGCGCCCCTTCGCATCGCCGAGTGTCAGAATGAACTCGTGGGCTTCGGCGCGTTTCGCCGCGGCCAACAGATCCGCTTCGCTCGCGTCCGGCCGCCCGTAGAGGATGTTGTCGCGCACCGAACGATGCAGCAGCGACGTGTCCTGCGTGACCATCGCAATGTTCGCACGCAGGCTGTCCTGGGTCACGTGCGCGATGTCCTGACCGTCGATCAGGATGCGGCCCTCGCGCAAATCGTAGAAGCGCAGCAAGAGATTCACGATCGTGCTCTTGCCAGCACCCGAACGCCCGACGAGGCCGATCTTCTCGCCGGGGCGGATGGTCAAGGTGAACCGGTCGATGACCTGACGCTCGTGGTCGGCGGACAGCTTGCCATAGCCGAAGCTCACCTGTTCGAAGCGAATCTCGCCGCGCTCGACTTCCAGCGTCGGCGCATCCGGGAGGTCGACGATTGCCGGTGCGCTCGCGAGAGTGCCTATGCCGTCTTGCACCGTGCCGATCTGCTCGAACAGGCTCGCCACCTCCCACATGACCCAATGCGAGATGCCGTTGAGCCGCAAAGCCATCGCCGTCGACGCTGCGACCGCGCCGATGCCGAGCGAACCGTGCGCCCAGAGCCAGAGCGTCACTCCGCCGGTGCCGATGATGAGTCCCATGCTGAGCGCGTGATTGACGATTTCGAAGCCGGTCACCATGCGCATCTGGCGGTAGACGGTCTGCAGAAACTCCGCCATCGCGCTGCGGGCGTAGGCGCCCTCGCGCTGCGTGTGCGAGAACAATTTCACCGTGGCGATGTTCGTGTACGCATCGGTGATCCGGCCGGTCATCATCGAACGGGCGTCGGCCTGCGACTTGCCGACGGCGGCGAGTCGCGGCACGAAATACGCGACCGCAATCGCGTAGAAGCCCAGCCAGATCAGGAACGGCCACAACAGCCACAGGCTGAAGTCGCCCGCGACCAGCACGATGGTGACGAAATAAATCACGACGTAGACGAGGATATCCGCGAGGATCATCCACATGTCGCGCACTGCGAGTGCCGTCTGCATGACCTTGGTCGCGACCCGGCCGGCGAACTCGTCCTGGTAGAAGCTCAGGCTCTGCGCGAGCATGTTGCGGTGAAAGTCCCAGCGCAGGCGCATCGCGAAATTGCCGTCAAGCGTCTGCCGCCGGATGAAACTTTGCACCGCGATCAGGAGCGTGCTGCCCGCGAGCACGGCGGCGAGCGCGAGCAGATGGCCGCGCTGCGTCGTCCACAGTTGATCGGGTCGTACCCTGGCGAGCCAATCGACGACGTGACCCAGGATCGAAAACAGCAAGGCCTCGAACGCGCCGATCGCGATCGTGAATACCGTCATCGCGGCGATGTAGCCGCGCATGCCCTTCGTGCAGGCCCACACGAAGGGAAAAAATCCGCCTGGCAGTTGTTCCGGCGGGACGTCCGGATGGGGCGGGACCAGACTCTCGAAAAAACGCAGCAAGGCGCACGCTCCGCCCGGTCAGGGCAAAGCCTAAGATTACCTGAACACCCCCTCGGCATACGACTCCGGCGCGAAGTTTTCGAACTTCGTGTACTGGCCGAGGAAGGTGAGCTGCACGTCGCCGGTCGGCCCGTTGCGCTGTTTCGCGACGATGATGTCGGCGATGCCCTTGCGCGTCGTGTTCGGCTCGTAGACCTCTTCGCGATAGATCAGCAGGATCACGTCGGCATCCTGTTCAATAGCGCCCGAGTTGTGGCTGACCACACCCTCGGCGAGCCAGCTCGCCGGGCCGGGGACCGTCAAATCGAAGACTTCTTCCTCTCCCGCGGCCTCGACCGACACGACCCGATCCCAGTAGACGTCCGATTCGCACCATGTCCGCAGAGCATCGCTGTCGAGCAGCGTTGCATACGACGCGGCAACGACCCGCGACGGCGTGAAGTGAAAGTCGCTCGCACCTCCGTGGCTCGTTCCGCGCAGCGTCGCCATACTCCGCGTGGCTACGCCGCGGGCGCGCATCGGTGACCGCACCTCGGCGAATACCTCGCGCGGGACGGTGTCGACATGCGTGCTTGCTCGGACGCCCCCAAGCTGTGCGGCGAGGCGCGCCGCCGGCTCCGCGCGCGGGCCAAACGCGCCGACGCGGGCGAGAAACAGGGCCTGCTGCTCGGCGCCGCTGACGTCGACGGAATAGAGCGGACGGCCTGAACCCGGCCGCTGTTCGCGAATGCGTGCAACGACGCCGAGGCGCAGCAACAGAGCCGCGACATCGTCGGCGAGCCGGCGGCTACAGGTGCTGAAATAGACGCGCGGGCCACCGCGCTGCCCCAACTTACGGAGATGAATGCAGCCGTCGGTCGCCCAAAGGTGTTTGAGCAAGGTGCCGATCTGCGCATCGCTGAGTTGGAAGACTTCGCCGGGCAGGTGTTTTTCGTGAGACCGTTGATCGAAGAGCCCCAATCCCTCGAGCCAGGCACCGACGCCGGACGCGTGCCGGCGGTTGCCGTTGTTGGCAATCACGAGTTGGTGCGAGTTGCCGCGCCCGGCATGCCGGCTCACGGTACTGCCCATGGCCACGGCGGCGGTGGTCACGATGCGGCTGTTGTCCTCCGAGGCGGTCGTGTAGCGCAAGGGCTGGTGGGCGACATAACTGCCGTCGCCAACGAGATGACCCAAGAGCGCGAGAGCCTCTTCGCTCCAATGCTTCGGCGCCTCGATCGCGGGAAAGTGCCGCGCGACGGCGACCCGGTCGCCGGGCCCGATCTCCCCGACCGTCTGCCAGCCCGAAGCGGTGCGCAGGCGGTGACTCGCGGTGCTGCGCAAGCTCCTGCCGCTCGCGAGCGTGAGCCTGAAGATGGGCCGCCGTCCCTTCGACCAAACGAGGTCGCTGCGGGCGCGGACAACCTTCTGATGCTCATCGAGCGCCCAGACCTCGGGAGTCGTACCGGCGAGGTCGCGGATCGGCACGCGCCGTCCGTCGCTGAGCCAGACGGGAGTGTCGCCCGAGACGCATTCGCGCAGATCCGACATCACCGGCTTCTTCTCGACCCGCTGCTCGACGCCGCGATTGAGCTGCGACAGCGCGATCACCGGGACCTTGAGTTCCTTGGCGAGCGCCTTCAGCGAACGCGAAATCTCCGAGATCTCGGTGGCGCGGTTCTCCTTGGTGCCCGACACCTGCATGAGCTGCAGGTAGTCGACGACGATCAGGTCGAGACCGCGCTCGCGCTTGAGACGGCGCGCGCGCGCGCGCACTTCGGTCGGCGTCAACGCCGGCGTCTCGTCGATGAAGATGCGCGCGCCCGACAGTTGCGTCATCGCCGAATCGATGCGCGGCCAGTCTTCCTCGTTCAGCCGGCCGGATCGCAGATTGCCCTGGTTGATGCGGCCGAGCGAGGAGATCATGCGCAGCGTCAGCGATTCG
>Ga0116226_10002069_pt1 | contig 17425 bp, 12 predicted proteins | sample S1TSphfallax_FD_89692 | JGI IMG/M metagenome (GOLD analysis project Ga0116226, IMG submission 89692) | Host-associated microbial communities from peat moss isolated from Minnesota, USA - S1T2_Fa - Sphagnum fallax MG | ecosystem: Host-associated > Plants > Peat moss > Unclassified | place: USA... | reverse complement strand
TGGCGTGCTCATCATTTTTGACCGGCTGTTCGGGACTTTTCGCGAGGGTGAATCGGTGATCGTGGGTCAGGATGACCGCAAGAGACTGTCCATCTGGGAGCAGTTCATATTCCCCTTCGGGCCGTTGATCTCGGTGATCAGAGCAAAGCAAGGCCAATCGGCCAACTGACCGAACGTGGAGACGGGGGGCATTGGCGCCCTTGTGACAGCCCCCTCTCGCGGTGTTCCTTTCAGAACCCGTCAGGTCGCGCCCCGGCGACGGCGAATTCCCGCTCCAGCGCCAGTCCCACCGAGGCCATCGTTCCCTCCTCGAACAGTCGGCCGACCAGGCTTACCCCATGCGGTACCCGGCGCGGGGTGGCGAATTGGGGCAGCGGATTGTTCGGGTCGGGTGCCCAATCGCTGCGCGCTTGCAACACTTCGACGAAGCCGGCTCGCAGAGTAAGGGACGGATGGCCGGTGAAATTGGTAATCACCAGAAACTCGTCGCGCAACGAGGGTACCAACAGCAGATCCACCTCGGACATCAGCCGCTGCATTTCCAACGCCACCTTGCGGCGCAGGCGATCGGCCTGCACGAGATCCACCGCCGACAGAAAGCGCGCCTGACGGAAGCTGTTGGGCCAGGCGTCGGCCACCTGCATCTTGAGCTGGTCGACCTGGTGGCTGAGGGTCAGTTCCTCGAAGGCGGCGGCGGCCTCGGCGAACAGGATGATATTCAGCGACTCATAGGGCCAGTCGGGCAGGGTCACCTCGACAGGGGTCATGCCAAGCCGCTTGACCGTCTCCAGCGCGGTACGATCGACATCGGTGGCTGGCGCATTTTCCATCCAATCCTTGATATAGCCGACCCTGAGCCCCTTGACGTCTTTACGCCCATCGTAATCAAGCTTGACCGGCAGGCACGCCAGGTCCACATGGTCCGGACCGCTGATCGCGTCCAGCACCAGCATCGTGTCCTCGACGCCGCGTGTCATCGGGCCCAGCTTGTCGCAGCTCCAGCTCAAGGTCATCGCACCGCTACGCGGCACCCGTCCGAAGGTTGGGCGTAGGCCGGTGACGCCGCAGCGCATGGACGGGCTGACGATACTGCCCTGGGTCTCGCTGCCGATGGCAAATCCGACCAGACCAGCGGCGACCGCGGCGCCCGGCCCGGCGCTAGAACCCGAAGCGCCTTCCTGCAACAGCCAGGGATTGAGGGTTTGGCCGCCGAACCAGATATCGTTGAGGGCCAACGCGCCCAGCGAGAGTTTGGCGACCAGCACGGCGCCGGCCTCGTTCAGCCGCGCCGTCACCGTGGCGTCGGCGTCCGGGATCCGGTCGCGGAACGGTTCGGCGCCCCAAGTGGTCTTGATGCCCTTGGTGTCGAGCAGATCCTTGGCGCCCCAGGGAATACCGTGCAACGGCCCGCGATATCGCCCGGCATCGATCTCGCGGTCCGCCTGTCGCGCCTGCTCCAGCGCATGCTGCTCGGTCAGGGTGATGACGCAATGCAGGATCGGGTCGAACCGCTTCAGGCGCTGCAGATAGACAGAGGTCAGGCGCTCGGAGCGCAATTGTCGAGACTTGATCCAGCCGGCAAGTGCGGTAACCGGAGCAAAAGCGAGGTCCTCGTCGCTCGCGGGCATCGGCGATGGCGGGTAGCTGGCAGGGTGGAAGCGATTCTGAAGTGGGCCCCCCTGCATACCGGGCAGCAGCGGATTCCACACAGTGGCGGGTTGAAGCGTGTCTTCCAGGACGATCTTGCGCGGGCCCTGGCGCCGCTCATAGACCGGGGCCATCGATTGCTGCCAATTTTCCGCCATCTGGCCGAGGTCCTTGGGCGAGGCGTTGACCTGCAGCAATTTTTCAGCCTCGCGGAAGGTGTCAGGCGTGACTGCGGGGCCAACCGGCGGTGCGGTGCTGAAAACAGGCGGCGCAGCGGGAGCCGGTGTCGGCTGCTCATCCGCGGCTTGGGCGACCAATGCGGTGCTCATGACGCCGAGTGAACTGTATTTGAGCAGGTCGCGCCGCGACGGATTCATCGGTTTCTCCCTCGGAGTGTCATTTTGACTTTTTTAAGTGTGGGGCAATTGTTCGACTTAGAGTCGGATGCTTTTAGATGGAATCGCTGCGCGATTACACCTAAAAGCTGAATCCGCCTCTAAACAAATAGCTGGAGGGCGGGGGATCGTATCACCGTGCCAGCGGTGATCGATCTCTCACGCTTTCAGGGATCGTCTAGCACAAATGGTTGATTGACCGAAAAACGGTGATGAACCGCCTTGCTGATCTCCAAAACCGCAAGAAATCATATATTTAAGCAATATGTAGATTTCATATATTCATAATGCGATTATTTTTATAATAATTATTCGCATTTTTGCGAAGTTTTATTAATATTACTACACTGTTTCAATTCGTATATTTTATTAAATGTGATCCGATATTGGCCATCGATCGTAGAACGATAGTCTTTGATTCCTTCAGGGAGTTGCGCATGTTCGCTAACATGAAGATCGCGTCGCGACTATTGTTCGGTTTTGGCGCCCTGGTGATTCTGATTGCTCTGCTTGCGGGCTTTTCAGTCCATACCGGCCAAACGTCCGCCCGTTCTCTGGCCGATGTGATCCGCCTGAAGACCGATTCCACCCTTGATGAACGCGCAGAAAAGCGGGTCAACGAAGCCCGCGTCTATTTGTGGCGCTATCTCGCCACCGGCGACGCCGCTCTTTCGAGCAAGGTCGTCGACGGTTTCAAGCTCGCAAGAGCGCGAGTTGACGATCTGATCGCGCACACCGAGGATAAAACGCGGCTCAGCAAGGCCAAGCAGATGGCAGCATCGCTCGACGAGTTGGAGAAAGCAGCCGGCTCCATAGCCGAATTCCGCGGCCATAACGCCAGTCTCGACACTCCACAGGCCAAGACGGCGATAAGTGACACTATTGCCGCCGCCGATAAGCTCACCGCCATCGGCGAGGAATTGGCCGACGCCTATGATCAAGCGGCGACCAGCCGCGAGCAGGCCGCCCGTGACGAAATCGATGACGCGATCCGCGTCGCCTTCATCATCGGCGGCTTGTCGATCCTGCTGGGTCTCGGACTGTCGTTCGGGACCGCGCGCAGCATCACGGCGCCGATCAATGGCATGATCGGGGTGATGGACCGTCTGGCAGCCCATGATCTGGCGGTTGCGGTGCCGGGGCTCGACCGACCAGACGAGATTGGCGCCATGGCGAGATCGGTCGAAATCTTCAAGGGCGGCATGATCGAAGCAGAGCAGCTGAGACGCGAGCAGGAAGCGGCAAAAACCCGCGCTGCCGAGGAACAGCGTCGCTTGATGAACGCCATGGCTGACAAATTTGAAGGATCGGTCCAAGCCGTGGTCGAGGCGGTCTCGAGTTCGGCGGTGCAGATGCAATCGACCGCCGGCTCCATGTCGGCCACCGCCGAACAGACCAGTCGTCAGGCGATTGCCGTTGCCGCGGCCGCCGAGCAGGCTTCAGCCAATGTTCAGACCGCAGCCTCAGCGGCCGAACAGTTGGCCGCGTCGGTCGCCGAGATCGGTCGTCAAGTCGCCGACTCCAGTCAGATTGCGGTGAGCGCGGTCGACGAGGCGGCCCGCACCAATGATCGGGTGCTCGGACTGGCGGAGGCGGCGGCCAAAATAGGTGAGGTCATCAATCTTATCAATAACATAGCCAGTCAAACCAACTTGTTGGCACTCAACGCCACCATCGAAGCGGCGCGGGCCGGTGAAGCCGGCAAGGGATTTGCCGTGGTCGCTTCAGAAGTCAAGCATCTTGCCAATCAGACCGCCAAAGCCACCGAGGATATCAGCACTCAGATCGGCAATGTGCAGCAGGCGACCAACGACACCGTGACAGCGATCAAATCGATTGGCGGGACCATCCATCGTATCAACGAGATTACCTCGGCAATCGCCGCCGCGGTCGAGGAGCAAGCGGCAGCGACCCAGGAGATTGCCCGCAATGTCCAGCAGGCGGCCAGCGGCACGCAGGAAGTCTCGGGCAATATCAGCGGGGTCCAGCAAGCCGCCAGCGAAACGGGCTCGGCGGCGGGTGAGGTGCTGGCAGCCGCCGGGGAATTATCCCGTCAGTCGGATTATCTGACAGGGCAGGTCAACAGCTTCATCGCCGAGGTGCGGCGGGCGGGATAGAAGGTCAAAGCGAAGCCTGCGCTTCGCGTGGTTGCAAGTGCAGGCTTCCTTCACCGAAGATCCGCTTATCAAAGCTGCTTCCGGTCGAATTTTCAGATATTAATGCGGCGCGCGCAACAAGCCCGCCCGGAGATGAGAGCTGAGTCCCGCATGGCGGATGACATCGAAAAGCTGAAAAACCGCCTTCAGGCGTTGCGCGCCAAAACCATCGCCAATGGCTGCACCGAAGAGGAAGCGCTGTCGGCGGCGGCGAAGGTGGCGGAGCTGTTGGACCGCCATGACCTCTCGCTGAGCGATTTGGAAATTCGTGAATCGCCGTGCGAACAGTCGGTCATTGAGACGGGCAAGAAACAGCGGCAACCGATATCCGCCTGCATCCCCGCCATTGCCGATTATTGCGACTGCAAGGTTTGGCGGGAGAAGGATGACAAAGGTATCCGCTATGTCTTTTTCGGGCTCCGCCCCAGTATCGAGATGGCGCACTACGTCTATGATGTCGTCGCCGTCACCATGCAGACCGCCTGGACGGACTATGCGCGCACGCAGCGGATGATCCGCTATGCCCAGGATGAAAAAGGGTCGTTCATGTTGGGGATGGCGATCTCGATTGCCAATAAGTTGTCCGCCCTGAAACTGGAGCGCGACGAAGCCAATCGGGCCGCGACCGGGCGCGATCTCATGGTGGTTCGCCATGCCGTCGTCGAGGCCGAATTCGCCAAACTCGATCTCACTCTTCGTCGGGGGCGGGGATCGGGCAAGAAGGTCGCCGCCAACGCTTTTGAAGCGGGGCAGGCCGCGGGGCAGTCGCTGAACTTGCGTCCCGCGGTGGGAGGCAAGCGGGCGGCCCGATAGCGCCTGGACGTCACGCAGGCAGCTTGGCCAGATACGCCGCCTTCCTGTCCTCGGGCAGCCAGCTTGATTCGAAGGCGTTGCGCGACAGCTGCGTCAGGGCGGCGCGGTCGAGGTCGAGTTCCTTCTGCACCACGCGGAAATTCTCTTCCAGATAGGCGTTGAAATAGGCCGGGTCGTCCGAGTTCAGCGTCACCTTCATGCCGAGATCGAGCATCTTCTTGATCGCCCAGGCCTGGGTACCGTCGGTGACGAAAGCGTTGGAGACCGGGCAGACCGTCAGCGCCAATCCGCGCTTGGCGACTTCGCCGGCCAGGGCGGTATCGTCCAGCGAATTGACGCCGTGATCGATCCGGCCGACGCCGATGCGGTCGAGGCATTGCCAGATATGATCGGTGCTGTCCTGCTGGTTGACGTCGCAATGCATGGTCAGGCGATAGCCTTCGCGGCGGGCGCGGGCGAACACGGCCTCGAACTTGATCGGCGGATTGTCCTTCTCGTCCGAATCGAGCCCCACGCCGACGATCCAATCCTTATAGGGAAGCGAGTCCAGCAAGGTCGCCATGGCATAGCCCGCACTCTGGTCGCGCAGGAAACACATGATCAGCTGCGAGGCGATGCCGAGATCGCGCTCGGCCTCCTGCTGAGCACGGCGGATGCCCTTGATCACCGTGCCGAATTCGACCCCGCGCGCCGTATGCGCCTGCGGATCGAAGAACATCTCGGCATAGAGGATGTTCTCGCCGCGCGCCTTTTCGAGATAGGCATAGGTCAGCTCGAAGAAATCCTGTTCGGTCAACAGCACCGCCATGCCGCTGTAATAGATGTCGAGGAAGGAGGGCAGGTCGGTGAAATCATAGCTGGCGCGAATCTCCTCCACCGTTTTATGACCGATATCGATGGCGTTGCGCGCCGCCAGGGCGAATTTCATATCCGGTTCCAGCGTTCCTTCGAGATGGACGTGAAGCTCGCATTTCGGCAGATCGTGGATGAATTGGTCGATCCCGGTCATCGGCGCGGACCCTCTCCAGCAGGGGTGCAGTGCGCTAAAGCCTATCATTCGGCGCGTTTTGCCGGCAATCGCTTCGCGGGGTCTCGAAATTGACAGTGGCTCTGCCAGGCTGGGCGTGGTCCACTGGCTTTTTTTGTGGCTTAGCCTTCATTTGCACAAGGACCTCCCATGCCGGACCGTAAAATCGATCATCTGATCCTGGGCGGCGGTGCGGCCGCCGCCACGGCGGCGGCGACGCTTCGCCTCGAAGACGCCGATTGCTCGATCACGATCCTGTCGGCCGACACCAGCCCGCCTTACTACCGTCCCGCCTTGTCCAAGCAGTTCCTGACCGGCAAGTCATCCGACCAGCAGATCCTCATGCATCCGGCCACCTACTACGCCGATCAGCGGATCGAGCTGATCCTCGGCGCTGAAGCCGTCGCGCTCGACAGTTCGGCCAAGCTCGTCACCGCGGCGTCGGGCGATCGCTTTCACTATGGCCAGCTGCTGATCGCGACCGGCTCCGGCCCGGTCCGCCTGGCCGTGCCGGGTGGTGGGCTGCGCGGTGTGCATCATCTGCGCAGCCTGGCCGATTGCGAGCGGGTACGCCGCGAGATGGCGTCAGGCGCCAAGCAGGCCGTCGTGCTGGGCGGCAGCTTTCTCGGCATGGAAATCGCCATGACACTGATCGAGCTCGGGCTCTCGGTCACCGTCATCGAGTGCCGCGACCGTATTCTGCCGCATGTCGAGTCGAAGCTTGTCTCCGATTATTTCATCGACTATGCCCGCGCGCGGGGCGCCACCGTGCTGCTGTCCGACACCATCACCGCGGTGCGCGGCAAGGGACGGGTGCGCGAGGTGGAGACCCAATCGGGCAAGACGCTGCCTTGCGATCTGCTGATGGTCAGCATCGGCGTCGCACCCAATACGCAGTTCCTCGACGGAAGCGGCGTGACCCTCGATGAGGGGCTGGTGGTGGTCGACGAGCAGTTGAGAACCAACGTGGCGGATGTGTTCGCCGCCGGTGATGTGACCAGCTTTTTCGATTCAGTCTTCGCCAGGCGGCGGCATGTCGAGCATTGGGATAATGCCGAGCGTCAAGGTCGGCTGGCGGCGCACAATATGCTGGGCCGTCGCCAGCTCTATGATGAGGTGTCCTATTTCTTCTGCGACTTCGGCGATGTCAGCTTCAGCATGCTGGGCGCGCCGGAGGAGGGGGGTGACCATATTGCCCGCGGGGCGCTCGAGGATAAGTCGCTCGCCCTGTTCTATCTCAAGGACGATGTTTTGCGCGCGCTGTTGTCGGTCGGGCGTCCGGCCGAGGAGACCCGCAGCGCCGAAGGGTTGATCCGCTATCGCGTCAATCTGCGCAAGGAAAAGGACAAGCTGAGCAACCCCGATTTCGCCCTCCATCTCATCCCGACCCAGACCGTGCTGGTCCTGCAGGGCGGCGGCGCGATGGGGGCGTTCGAGTGCGGCGTGGTCAAGGCGCTCGAAGAGGAAGCGATTTTCCCCGATATCGTCGCCGGCATCTCGATCGGTGCGCTCAACGGCGCGATCGTCGCCGGCAATCCCCGCCATGCGACCCAGGCGCTGGAATCCTTCTGGTCGGAACTCGAGGTCGCGACGCCCGCTATGCTGGGCGAGGACGCCGCGCGGGCGATCACCTCGATGCAGATCATGTCGTTCGGCGTGCCGAATTTCTTTCGGCCCCGTTGGATGCCGTCCCTGACGGCGGCGATGACGCCGCCGATGAACTGGACCAGCTATTACGACGTTGCGCCGATGAAGGAGTTGATCGCGCGCTATGTCGATTTTCCGAAATTGCGCTCAAGCCCGGTGCGTCTGCTGGTCGGCGCCGTCAATGTGCGGTCCGGCGAAATGGAGGTATTCGACAGCTATGTCGATGATATGACGCCCGATCACGTGCTGGCCAGCGGCAGCCTGCCGCCCGGCTTTCCCTGGACGGAAATCGACGGCCAGGCCTATTGGGATGGCGGAGTCCTCAGCAATTCGCCGCTCGATCTGGTTTATGAACGGTGCGGGCAGGACGGCAAGAGCGTCTATATCGTCGATCTGTTCGTCGGGCGGCAGGCGTTGCCCCATACCATGATGGAGGTGATGTCCCGGCGCGACGAGATCGTCTATTCCGAACGGGTGCGCAGCGATCTGCGCTATCGCCAGCTGACGGCGTCCTATCGCGAACTGGTCGATCGAATCCTCGAGCAGGTCGAACCGGCGACGCGGGCCAAGATCACCCAGCGGCCGCTCTATATCGAACTGATGGGCGACGGCGGCCAGACCAGCATCACCCGTTTCGTGCGCCAGGGCCGCGAGGGCGAGCCCTCGTCGCGCGATTACGACTTCTCGGACATCTCGATCCGCGCCAACCGCGAGCAGGGCTATGCGCTGGTAAAAAAGACTTTGGACAAATCCAGCCCGTCTGGCGCGACCGCCAAGGCGCGGGTCCTCTAGTCTCACTCGATGGACACGGCTTTCATATCGGCATTCTCGGCGCTTGCCGGATCGATCGTCGGCGGTTTGACGTCGGGTGTTACCACCTGGCTGGGGCACCGCTCGCAGGCGCGGGCGGGGCACCGCCTGCACAATGTGACGCAGCGGGAAGCCCTCTATCGAGACTTCGTCATGGCTGCTTCCGAGGCCTATGGCAGCGCGGTCGTCAATTCCGAGCCTAAGCTCAGCGATATCGTTGTGCTTTATAGTATGATCAGCCGCATGCGAATAATATCGGACCCCTCCGTCATCACCTGTGCCGAGCGCACAGTTGACCGGATCATGGACGCATATTTCATGCCGAAAAAGACGTTCTCTGAAGTCAGGGACATGATCAGATCCGGCGAAAACATCGATCCCCTGAAGGAATTCAGTCAGACGGCCCGCGAGGAGCTGAGGGCCCTCTGACGAGCGGCTTGCCGAACAACGCTATTGGTGTGTTACGTTATCGTTGTCTCCCGGTTTTGAAATAAACCGAATGTAACGCCGTTTAGTTCTCTTAAGACGGATTGTTAATGAGAAAAACAATAGCCATTCTCGACGGTGACGTGCATGAGCGTATGCAGATCACCATGGCGTTGCAGAGCAGCTATTTCGTGCAGGCGTATGGCAATGCGCTGGCGGCGCTGTCGGGCATGCAAAGCGACTTGCCCTATCTGATCATCGTCGGCCAGCAGGTCGGCGATGTCAGTGGCCTCAGCGTGACCCGCGATCTCAAGCGCGACCGCCGTCTCGCCGCGGTGCCGATCCTCTATATCGCCGAAAAGCAGGATAGCAGGCTGCGCGACCAGCTGCTGCTGTTGGGGGTCAAGGCGATGCTGATCAGGCCCTTCGACCCGCGTTCGCTGATCGCCTTGATCGAGGGCATGGTCAATGGCGAGGTCGAGCGCGGCTGGAAGGATCTGCCCCTGCAGCAGCGCAAGGTGCTTGAGGGGACCTTGTCGGCCTTCAACGGGGTCGCCCGCGACCTGGCCAGCGGTAAGCCGCCGGAATTGGGACCCGTCACCGAGGCCTGCTCCTCGCTGATCGAGGTGGTGGCGCAGGAGGAACTGGGCCCGCTGCTGGAAAAGATCCGCAATCACGACAATTTCACCTATGTCCATTCGATGCGGTTTTCGGCCTTCATGGCCCTGTTCGCGCGCTCGATCGGCCTGCCCAAGCCGATGCAGATCCAGGTGGCGAGCGGCGGGCTGCTGCATGATATGGGCATGATGACGATCTCGCCCCATGTGCTGAACAAGCAGGAAGCGCTGAGTGCCGCCGATTGGAAGCTGGTGCGCAACCATGTGACGATGGGCCAGCGCCTGCTGCAGGCGATGGGGACGGTGGGCAAGGGGGTCGAGATCATCGTCACCCAGCATCACGAGAGGCTGGACGGGTCGGGTTATCCCAACGGCCTGAAGGCTGGTCAACTCAACGAACTGGCGCGCATGGCCGGCATCATCGACGTGTTCTGCGGACTGACGGACAGGCGCCCCTATAAGGACCCGATCACGGCGCATGCCGCGCTGGAGACGATGGCGACCTCGATGGGCGGGCAATTGGCCGCCGATCTGGTGCCGCGTTTCCGCGATATCCTGCTCGACACGGTCTATAAGGGGGAGTTGGAGACGGTGGCTTAAGCGGTCTGTGGAGCGAACTAGCTCACAGGGCGCCCCGATCGCTGCGATTTCCTCTGGCGGAAATCGCAGCGATCGGGATGCAACAGGGAGTGCTGGGGCTGGCCCTTGTTCGCCGCAAGGCGACCGGTCACAACCCCCGCCGGCTCCTCACCAGATCACTTGCCCGGCGTAAAGTCGAACTTCTGGCCGGCGATCGTGGCGGCATACATCAGGCCGCCCTTGGCGACGGTGAATACCGCCATGCCCTTGTAATAGCCGCCCCCCGTAGCCGCGTCATTCTGGCCGCCGCTGGCCGAGCCCTCGGCGCCGGTGGTGCCGGCGCTGGCCGAGGCATTGGCGGTAATCGCGGTGACGCTGGCATTGGCGTCGAATTCGAAATTGCCCGAGGTGAAGCTCTCGTAAGCCGACTTGTCCTTGAAGAAGATGATCTCGGAATAGTCTTCGCCGCCCAGCTGGAAGCCGATGCTGAGCTGGTTCATCACCGTAGCACCCGTGCGGCTGCCATGCACATAGGTGTGGCCTTCACCGCGCGCGCCGCCGACGACGATGCCGGCCTTGCCGATATTGGGGAACACCGCATAGCCATAAGCGGTGTTGAAATAGTCCGAGCTGCGCCCGGCATGTTTGAAGAGATTGATGGTGTCGGTGTCCTCGCCGGCGAAAGCCGGCCCGGCAATGGCGACGGCGAAGATCGAGGCGGACAGGAACAGACGGTGCACGCTTTTCATTATGGTCTTCCTACGAAGTGGGTGATAGCTGACAAAAACTTAGCCAGAACTGACCCCAGCCTGCATAGGGACAAAAAAAGGGCAGAGGTTCCCGTCTACTGCGTGACAAGTCTGGCGAAGGCGACAAAAGGCGCTGGCTGCCTCGACATGATCAGCAGCAATTCCCACTGTCCGGCCAGGCCGATCGCCAATCCCCAACGATAAACCGGATGCACGCGGCCCAGTGTGATCAAATCGTGCATCACCGCCGCGAGGACCAACAGGTCGGTGCCGAGATAGACCATGCCCAGGCTGTGGATCATCGGTATGCGCGAAATGGCGGGCGGCGTGACCGCGCAAGCGGCCAGCACGATCAGGCGGCGGTGCAGGTCGGGACGCCTGCGCCAAAGCATGGCCAGTCCGAAGGCGACGGCGAAGAAGACGATATCCTCGATCGGGCGATAGATGAACAGGGCGGCGTCGGGGCCAAGCCGCGCGACCTGGAGTTTGCCCATGACCAGGATGGTGGAGAGTCCGACGACAACCATCAGGACGCCGAAACCCAGGCCGAGCCACCCCAGCCTGCGGTGCAGACGCCGATTGCGCACCGTGATCAGCGCGGTCTGAAACACCAGGAGAAACAGCCATGAGGTGAAGACCGCCGCATGAATATACAGGATAAATGGCTGTTTCCGCTCAGGATGGAACAGGTTGGCATCCACTGTATGGCCGAACCCATAGAGCACGAGAGCAGCGATGAGGACCATCAGACTCAGATGAAAAGAGCGGGCGATCAAAGGTTTGACGTGTCCCTGCATCGTGCTGTCAGCGCCCTTCGCGGCTCATCGAGTTTCTCCATTCTGGCAAGGCGGGACTTTCGTCAAAAGCGTCAATGACGGCCGTCACAGCGAGGTCACACCGCGGATCCGCGAAACAGTGGATTAAATGGAGGCGGGACAAGGGAGAGAGGAGGTTGGCTGGGAGTTAGGGCCGTGGACAATCACGCTTCTGCCGATTGCGTTTCGTCACTCAAGGATCAATCCGTCAGCGTCGCCGCCGGACGTCGCTTCGTCCAACTGCCCTGCGACGTGAAGCGGTCCTCGACCATCGCTTATGAGCCGGCCTGCACGGCCAGTGTCCTGCTGCCCGTGAGCCGCCTGGCGGGCCGCGAGGAGCTGCTCGGGGCCCTGGCGGGTCTTCTTCACCGTTATACGGCGCAATCAGCGATTGCCTTCGATGTGTTTGACGGGCGTGCAGAACGGCCTGTCGCGCTCGATTTCGCCCTCGCTGATGACAGCCGGATCACGGCGCTGAACGAGCGCGCCAGGCTTGAAACGATGGCGGCGGTGCCGCTGCTGCCCGACGCCGTCTCCAATATTGCCGCTACGGTGGTCCTCGATCCGGAGTCCGGCCTGTCGGTCAGCGGCGCCTATGACGCCCATTTCATCCTGGCGCCGGGCCCCGACGCGGTCAGCCTGACCCTCGGCTACAATGCCGCGCTGCTGAAGCCGGCGACGGCCAATCAGCTGATCGAGAGCTATGGCGTGCTGCTGGCGGCCGCGCTTGACGATCCAGCGGCGACGGTGCAGTCGCTGCCGATCCTCAGCCAGCAGACGGCTTACGCGCTTTCGGTGCTGCAGGATGGCGGCTCCGCCTCCTATCCTGGCGTACCGGTCCATGGGCTGTTTTCGGCCCTGGCGAGGAGCCAGCCCAATGAAACGGTGGCCTCCTACCGCGAGCACAGCCTAAGCTATCGGCAGCTCGACGAGCGCAGCAATCAGCTGGCGCATCATCTCCTGGCCTGGGGCGTCGGCGCGGAAACGGTGGTCGCCGTCTGCTTGCGTCCCTCGCTCGACCTGCTGGTGGCCATGCTGGCCATCTGGAAGGCGCGGGGCGTCTATCTGCCGCTTGATCCGACCCATCCCGAGGCTCTGATCGGCCGCATGCTGGACGAGGCTAAGCCGCGCCTGGTCCTCACCACCATCGATCTGGCCGCGCTGACCTCCGCCTGGCCGCAACTTTGTTTCGACCGCGACGCCGACCTTTATTGCGGTCGGTCGCGCACGGCGCCGCCGGTCGAGCCCTCGCTCGACGATACCGCCTATCTGCTCTACACCTCGGGCACCACCGGCAAACCGAAAGGCGTTGCCGCCACCCAGCGCAATCTGGTGCAGTATATCCACTCGGCGGCGCAGAAATACGGCTTCACCGGCCAGGACTGTTTCGTCTCGCTGGCGCGATATACCTTCAGTATCAGTCTGTGGGAACTCGTCTCGCCGCTGTGCTGCGGCGGTCATCTGCGCCTGCTCGACCGCGAGGACGTGCTGTCGCCGGAACGTCTGGCCCGCATCTTGCGCGACGTCAGCGTGCTGCATGCCGGCCCCAGTCTGCTGGGCGGCCTGTTCCGCCATTTGCGTACCCTGCCGCAAGGTCAGCGCTTCTTCCCGCGGATGCGCCATGCGTCGTCAGGCGGCGACATGGTGACCCCTGCCATCATGCAGGAGATGAAGACTGTTTTTCCTCATGCCGAACTGTTCGTGATCTATGGCTGCTCGGAAATATCCTGCATGGGCACCAGCTATCCGATCGAGCGCGAGGCGACACAAAGCCGCACCCTGGTGGGCAAGCCGTTTGCCAATGTGACGCTCAGGGTCCTCGATCCGCAGCGCAATCTGGTGCCGTTCGGCGTGGTGGGCGAGATCTGCTTCGCCGGCGACGGCATCGCCAAATTTTATCTCGATCAGCCCGCACTGACGGAAGAGAAATTCGTCGAGATCGACGGCAAGCGTTTTTACCGTACCGGCGACATGGGTCGGCTGCAGAGCGACGGCCATCTCGAATTTCTCGGTCGTCGCGACTTCCAGATTCAGCTCCGCGGCATCCGCATCGAACTGGCAGGAATCGAGACGGTGGTGCAGCAGCTCGGCCTCGCCGCGCAATGCGCGGTGGTTGCCCGCGGCACGCCGGAGGGAGAGGTGCGGCTGATCGCCTTCGTGGTCAAGCCCCGCAATGACCGAATCGCCACCTTTCGCCGCGCCTTGGCGAAGGAACTGCCCGATTACATGCTGCCGCACCAGGTGGTGGTGCTCGATGCCATGCCCCTGACGGTCAATGGCAAGCTCGACCGCAACCGGCTGGCCGAGATGCCCGTGCCGCAGCCGCAGGGCTCGACTGGGCCCGACATTGGGCCACTATCGGACCGCGAGCGTAAGATCGCCGAGATCATCGCCCGCACACTGGGTCTGCGCGAGGTCGGCGCCGAGGACGGTTTCTTCGGTCTCGGCGGTGACTCGCTGCTCGGCATGATCGCGCTGATGGAGATCGACCGGGAACTGGGCATCGCCCTGCCACCCTCGATCCTGTTCGAAAGCGGGACAGTCCGCGCCCTGGCCGCCTGGCGCGCCGACTCTGCCTCGGCAGATGACGGCTTGCCGCGGCCGGTCCTGCTGAACCGCCTGCTGCCGGGGACCACACCGCTCTATCTGCTGTCGGGCGTGCATGCCTATCGCGAGCTGGCCAAGCGGCTGGATGGCCAGTGCACGGCCTATGGCGTGTTCGCCAAGCGCGAGATCGAGGCCTTCGACCCCGCCTGCGATTTCCAGTCGGTGGAATGCCTGGCGGAGGATTATATCCGCATCATCCGAACCCAGCAGCCGCACGGACCCTATCGTATTCTCGGCTATTCCTTCTCGGGCATCATCGCCTATGAGGTGGCGCAGCAATTGCGCGCCGCCGGCGAGACGGTCGAGTTTCTGGCCCTGATCGACAGCCACCTGCCGGAATGGCATGCCGGCTGGAAATATCGCCTGGCCATGCTGTCGCGGCTCCCCGGCGCGCCCTGGCGCCAGTCGGTCAGGTTTTTGTGGGAGCAGGTGCGGAATGCCTTCGGCGCCGCGTCCGAGCAACCGCAGGTCTATACCGACGACCGCGAGCTGGGCGAATGGGAGGTCCAGCGTGGCGTGGCCAATTACACGATCATCGCGCACTATCGCCCGCGCATCCGCCCGACCGATTTGAAGATCCTGCTGCTGGTCTCGGCCCCCCGCCTATTGGCCAATCCGCTGCATAGCCATAGCTGCGGCTGGGGGCCTTTCGTGCGGAAATTGGTGGTCCATGACATCGACGCGGACCATTTTCAGATGATGCATGACGATCCCTATGTGTCACAGGGCGCGGCCATCATCGCGGAGCAGTTGAAGGCCCTGTGACCGAGGGCCGGTGCGGTATCTCTGCGGTTCGACGGCGAATCGCAACGCCGTCGCGGGAAAAAAGATCCCCGCGGCAGGGGGGACGCCGCGGGGCTCTGGTTTGCCGGGCCGATTACTCGGCGGCGGCTGAGGCCTGTTCGCTGACCGGCAGGCGGATCAGGTAATCGAAGGCGGAGAGAGCCGCCGTCGCGCCCTGGCCCATGGCGATGACGATCTGCTTATAGGGCACGGTCGTCGCGTCGCCGGCGGCGAAGACGCCCGGTACCGAAGTTTCGCCGCGGGCATCGACCTCGATCTCGCCGCGCGGGCTAAGGGCGATGGTGCCCTTGAGGAACTCGGTGTTGGGCACCAGACCGATCTGGACGAAGATGCCTTCGAGATGCAGGCGATGGAGTTCGCCGGTCTCGCGGTTCTCGTAGGACAGGCCATTGACCTTGGTGCCGTCACCATGCACTTCGGTGGTCTTGGCGTTGACCAGTACCGTCACGTTGGGCAGGCTGCGCAGCTTGTTCTGCAGCACGGCGTCGGCGCGCAGGCTTCGGTCGAACTCGATCAGCGTGACATGATCGACGATGCCGGCCAGATCGATGGCCGCTTCGACGCCGCTATTGCCGCCGCCGATCACCGCCGTCTTCTTGCCCTTGAACAGCGGTCCGTCGCAATGCGGGCAGTAGGCGACGCCTTTGTTGCGGTATTCGTCCTCGCCCGGCACGTTCATCTGGCGCCAGCGGGCACCCGTCGACAGGATCACCGTCTTGGCTTTGAGGCTGGCGCCGCCGGCCAGCTTGATCTCGATCAGGCCGCCCGCGCTGGACGCCGGCACGATCGCCTCGGCGCGCTGCAGGTTCATGATGTCGACATGGTAATCTTTGACATGCTGCTCGAGCGCGGCGACCATCTTCGGGCCTTCGGTGTGCGACACCGAGATGAAGTTCTCGATCCCCATCGTGTCCAGCACCTGGCCGCCGAAGCGCTCGGCGGCGATACCGGTGCGGATACCCTTGCGGGCGGCATAGACCGCGGCCGCGGCGCCGGCGGGACCGCCGCCGATCACCAGGACGTCGAACGCCTCTTTGTTGGCGATCCGCGCGGCGGCCTTGGCCGTCGCATTGGTATCGAGCTTGGCGAGGATCTGGGCGACCTCCATACGGCCCTGGGCGAAGGGCTCGCCATTCAGATAGATCGCCGGCACCGCCATGATCTGGCGGCTCTCGACCTCGGCCTCGAACAGACCGCCATCGATGGCGACATGTTTGATGTTGGGGTTCAGCACGCTCATCAGGTTCAGCGCCTGCACCACATCGGGGCAGTTCTGACAGGTCAGCGAGAAATAGGTCTCGAAGCGGTATTCGCCGTCGAGCTCACGGATCTGCTGCACGGTTTCTTCGCTTTCGCGAGTCGGGTGGCCGCCGACCTGGAGAAGCGCGAGCACCAGCGAATTGAATTCATGACCCATCGGCAGGCCGGCGAAGCGGACGGCGACGTCGGTGCCGGTGCGCCTGATGGCGAAGGATGGGCGGCGGGAATCGTCGTCGTCACGTGACAAGGTGATCAGATCGGACAGGGAGGCGACGTCTTCGAGCAGGCTCCAGAGCTCCTGCGACTTCTCGCCATCGTCCAGTGACGCGGACAGCTCGATGGGCTGGGCGAGGCGCCCCAGATAGCCCTTCAACTGTTCTTTGAGAGTGGAGTCCAACATAGTGATGCTTCCCTAAATAGATAAGGGGGTGAGGCCGGACCCGGCCGAAGCCGGGTCCGTTCCTGCCTTTGGTAAGGCTTAGATCTTGCCGACCAGATCGAGGGACGGCGCGAGGGTCTTCTCGCCTTCCTTCCACTTGGCCGGGCAGACTTCGCCGGGATGGCTGGCGACGTACTGAGCGGCCTTGACCTTGCGCAGCAGCTCCAGCGCATCGCGGCCGATGCCGCCGGCGGTGATCTCGACGATCTGGATTTTGCCGTGCGGATCGATCACGAAGGTGCCGCGATCGGCCAGGCCGGCTTCCTCGATCAGCACGTCGAAGTTACGGCTGATCGCCAGAGTCGGGTCGCCGACCATGGTGTATTTGATCTTCTTGATGGCCGGCGAGGTGTCATGCCACGCCTTGTGGGCGAAATGGGTGTCGGTCGAGACCGAGTAGATCTCCACGCCCAGCTTCTGGAACTCGGCATAATTGTCAGCCAGGTCCTCGAGCTCGGTCGGGCACACGAAGGTGAAGTCGGCCGGGTAGAAGAACACCACGGACCACTTGCCCTTCAGGTCGGCGTCGGTAACGGTGACGAACTTGCCGTCCTTGAAAGCCTGCGCCTTGAACGGCTTGATGTCGGTATTGATCAGGGACATGGGATCTCCAAAAGGTTTGATCAGTGGAATG
>Ga0116226_10002068_pt1 | contig 17426 bp, 15 predicted proteins | sample S1TSphfallax_FD_89692 | JGI IMG/M metagenome (GOLD analysis project Ga0116226, IMG submission 89692) | Host-associated microbial communities from peat moss isolated from Minnesota, USA - S1T2_Fa - Sphagnum fallax MG | ecosystem: Host-associated > Plants > Peat moss > Unclassified | place: USA... | reverse complement strand
GTGCGCGCGATGAAGAAGGAAGGCCGCGCAGCCGTCTGGTCTTGCGATCCGATGCACGGCAATACGGTGAAGGCTGGCGCTTATAAGACGCGGCCTTTCGACCGGATCATGGGCGAGATCCGCGCCTTTTTCGCAGTCCATCAGGCGGAAGGCACTTATGCCGGCGGCGTGCATCTCGAAATGACGGGCAAGAACGTCACCGAATGCACCGGCGGCGCGCGGGCCATCACCGAAGCCGAGCTGCAAGACCGCTATCACACCCATTGCGATCCGAGGCTCAATGCGGAGCAATCGATCGAAGTCGCTTTCCTGGTGGCTGAACTCTTGAAGGCTGAACGCCTTGCACGCGCCAAACCCGAAGCCGACGCAGCTGAATAGGCTGCACCGGCTCCGTTCCTCAAATATGATCGAACCCAACCACCATGGCTGAATTTCCAACCCTCTTCCTATCGCATGGGGCGCCTAACCTTTGCCTCTATGCAAACCCCGCTCGCGAATTTCTTTCAGGCCTTGGCGCGACAATCGGCAAGCCGCAGGCGATTATAGTCATGTCGGCGCATTTTGAATCGCCGGTGCCATCTTTTGGTGCCGACGAGCAGCCGGGCATGATTTACGACTTCAAAGGGTTCGAGACGGAGCTCTACAAAAAAGTCTATCCCGCGCCGGGCCTTCCAGACCTTGCGACGGTCGCGGCGACCCTTGTCGAGCAGGCAGGTTTTCCGGTGCAGGAAGTCATCGGCCGCGGCTTTGATCATGGGGTCTGGAGCCCCTTGAGCCTGATTTATCCCGAAGCCGATATTCCGGTCGTGCAGATGTCGATCCAGCCGGAGGAGGGCGCCGGTCATCATTTCGTGGTCGGCCGAGCGCTGGCGCCTTTACGCAAGCATGGCGTTTTGATCATCGGCTCTGGCAGTGTGACGCATAATTTCGATGAGCTTTACGACTCGCACCAGGATTTCGTGTCGCCGCCGCCGGCCTTCGTTCAAGAGTTCGCCGATTGGGTGAAGGAGAAGGCGGAAGCCGGCGCCGTCGATGAGATCAACGACTACCGGGCGCTCGCGCCTCACGCGGTCAAACATCATCCGAAGGCGGATCATTTCTTCCCGCTGCCTTTCGCGCTCGGCGCGGCAGGCGAGGGTGCTAAGGGTAAACGTCTCCATACATCGGTACAGCGCGGGGCCTTGGTGATGGACGCCTATATGTTCCAATAGCCGGATGGGACGAAGATAAAACTCATGGTGTGCGAACCTTCTCCCTTTGGGAAAAGTGTTACGTGAAGTGTGACGGATGAGAGGTTACGTTCTTCCCGTTGTGATCGTAACCCCTCACCTGCCGCGCACCCAGCTATCCATCCCTTTAACGCAAGCCCGATAGCGTTTTCGTATTCATGACACCCGTCGATCGTCTCGTCATCGCGCTTGCGCAGATCAATTCGACCGTCGGCGACGTCGCGGGGAATGTGGCGCGTCTGCGCGAGGCGCGCGCCAAGGCGGCGGCGATGGGCGCCGATCTCGTGATGTTTTCCGAACTTTTCATCTCTGGCTACCCGCCGGAAGATCTCGTGTTGAAAACCGCCTTCCAGGCGGCTTGCCGCCGGGCTTGTGAAGAGATCGCGAAAGAGACGGCCGATGGCGGTCCCGCTGTTTTGGCCGGATTGCCGTGGGCTGAGAATGGTGCTTGCTTTAACGCCTATGCGCTGCTCGATCAGGGCCGCATCGAGGCGGTGAGATTCAAGGCCGATTTGCCGAATTACGGCGTCTTCGATGAAAAGCGCGTGTTCCAGCCAGGCCCCATGCCGGGACCGGTCGCGTTTCGCGGCGTGCGGATCGGCATTCCCATCTGTGAAGATATTTGGGGGCCAGAGCCAGTCGAGTGCCTGTCCGAGACGGGCGGTGAAATCCTGCTTGTGCCGAATGGTTCGCCATATTGGCGCGGCAAGGTCGAAGAGCGCATGGCTGTCGCGAAGGCGCGCGTGCTCGAAAGTCATTTGCCGCTCATCTATCTCAATCAATTCGGCGGCCAGGATGATCTCGTATTCGACGGCGCGTCTTTTGCGTTAAATGCCGATGGAAGCATGGCCTTGCAGCTTCCTGCATTCGAAGAGACAGTCGCAAAGACGATTTGGGAACGGCGGGGCCAAACCTGGACCTGCGTCGAAGGACCGCAAGCGCCGCGCGACGATAGCGATCGCGCCGATTATGAGGCCTGCGTGCTGGGCTTGCGCGATTATGTGGGCAAGAATGGTTTTCCGGGCGTTGTGCTTGGCCTTTCGGGCGGTGTCGATTCCGCGCTTTGCGCGGCGATCGCCGTCGATGCGCTCGGCGCCGCCAATGTGCATTGCATCATGCTGCCTTATCAATTCACCTCGGCGGAATCGCTTGCCGATGCTAAGGACTGCGCGGAAGCACTCAACGTCCGCTATGATCTTTTGCCGATTGCTCCCGCCGTCGAGGGTGTAGAGGCCGCTCTCGCCGCGCTTTTTGCCGGGACGCAGCCGGGCGTAACAGAGGAGAATATCCAAAGCCGCGTGCGCGGTGTGCTGCTTATGGCTGTCTCGAATAAATTCGGTCCTATGCTTCTGACGACCGGCAATAAATCCGAAATGTCGGTTGGCTATGCAACGATCTACGGCGATATGAATGGCGGCTTCAATCCGATCAAGGATCTTTATAAGACCGAAGTTTTTCGTCTCTCGCATTTGCGCAATCAATGGAAACCCAAAGGCGCATTGGGCCCTGACGGTATCGTTGTGCCAAGCAATGTCCTGACGAAGCCGCCTTCGGCTGAATTGCGCGAAAACCAGAGAGACCAGGATTCCTTGCCGCCTTATGACATTCTTGATTCGATTCTCGAAGGTCTGATCGAAAAGGATCTCAGTGTCAGCGAGCTTGTTGCAGCGGGGCACGATCTGGAGAACGTTAAAAAGATCGAGCGGTTGCTATATCTCGCCGAATATAAACGCAGGCAATCCGCGCCCGGCGTTAAAGTGACAAAGAAAAATTTCGGACGCGACAGACGATATCCAATCGTGAATCGCTTTCGCGATCCTTCATGATTTCGTGATCGAAAAATCCATCGATCACCTTGAAGTCATTAAACCTCAATCCTAGCTTTATAACATGAGCGTATATGCACTTGTGAGTGTCCTCTCATCATCTTTGGACAATTTGAATGATCAATCTCTCTATCAATGGCGTGTCGCATGCGGTCGATATCGATCCTGAAATGCCGCTTCTCTGGGCCTTACGCGATCACCTCGGCCTGACCGGAACGAAATTCGGTTGCGGTGCGGCACTTTGCGGGGCCTGCACTGTGCATCTCGATGGCGAGCCTGTCCGGTCGTGTCAAATTCAAGTGCGCGATGCGCAAGACCGCGATGTCACGACGATTGAAGGCGTCGATGGTAAGGTCGCAAAGGTCGTGCAGGCTGTATGGCAAAAGTTGCAGGTCGTGCAATGCGGCTTCTGTCAGTCGGGCCAGATCATGAGCGCGATTGGCCTTTTGTCGCAAATCCCAAAACCGGCGGACGAAGATATCGATCGTGCGATGGATGGCAATGTCTGCCGCTGCGCGACTTATGTCCGTATCCGTGCCGGGTGCATGAAGCCGCCAAAGAACTCGCGTGAGGGGAAAAGCTATGCTGGACATCAAGACCTCCGCGTCAAAGATTGAACCTGCCTCGCCTGCGCGGCGGAATTTTCTCAAAAGCTCCGCTGTTGTTTCTGGCGCTTTGGTTCTCGCCGCCTATGTGCCGCTTATCCGCAAAGCCTATGCCTTGACGGCGAATGATCCGCCGCAGCCAAATGTTTTCATCCGTATCGCACCGGATAATACGGTCACCGTGATCGTCAAACATCTCGACAAAGGCCAGGGCATCGCGACTGGCCTGACGACGATCATCGCCGACGAACTTGACGCGGATTGGAGCCAGATGAGGTCGGAATTCGCTCCGGCTAATGTCGCGCTCTACAATAATCTCGCGTTTGGCATTCAGGGCACCGGCGGTTCATCTGGCATTGCCAATTCATGGATGCAATTGCGTGAGGCTGGCGCCGCTGCCCGTGCCATGTTGATCGAAGCCGCGGCTCAGACATGGAATGTGCCTGCCTCATCGGTGCATATCGAAAAGGGTATTTTGATTTCCGGCGATCATCGAGCGCCTTTCGGCGAGATGGCTGTCAAGGCCGCCGCTTTGCCGGTGCCCGCTCATGTCACGCCGAAGGATCCGAAAGACTGGATCTACATCGGCAAATTCGTGCCGCGCCTCGACTCTTACATGAAGACGACTGGCAAGCCTGTCTTTGCGATGGATCATCAGCAGCCGGGCATGTTGACGGCACTGTTGCAGCGCCCGCCGCGTTTTGGCGGCACGGTCAAGAGCTTCGATGCGACGCAAGCCAAGGCGATCAAGGGCGTCGTCGATGTGATCCAAATTCCAACTGGCGTGGCCGTGCTCGCGGCCGATACATGGTCGGCCATGAAAGGCCGCAAAGCGTTGAAGGTGGAATGGGACGACCAAAAAGCTGAAACACGTTCGAGCGCGCAAATCTACGCCGACTACAGCAAGCTCGCCGCGACGCCTGGAACGCCTGCGAAAACCAAAGGCGATGCCGCGAAAGCACTCGCTGGCGCTGTGAAAATCATCGAGGCGGAATATAGGTTTCCCTATCTCGCCCATGCGCCGATGGAGCCGCTGAACGCAACGATGCAATTGAAGCCTGATGGCTCCGCCGAGATTTGGGCTGGTTCGCAATTTCAGACGATCGAGCAGGCGACAGCTGCTAAAATCCTTGGTTTGAAGCCCGAACAGGTGGCGATCAACACGCTCTGGGCGGGCGGCTCATTTGGCCGCCGTGCGACGCCATCCGCCGATTACATTGCCGAACTTGCGATGATCGTTAAGACGGCGAACCGCAAGGAGCCGATCCATCTCGTCTGGACGCGTGAAGATGATTTGAGCGGCGGCTATTATCGCCCGGCGACCGTGCATCGCATCCGCGCGGGTCTCGACGCGAAGGGCAATATCGCGGGCTGGGAATCGCGGATTGTCAATCAATCCTTCATGTATGGCACGCCTTTCGAGCCCTTCATGGTGAAGAATGATGTCGATGCGACAGCCGTCGAAGGTGCCGCCGACATGCCCTATGCGATCGATAACCTCTCGGTCGAATGGCATCGCGCGCAATCGCCTGTCACGACCTTGTGGTGGCGATCCGTCGGTCATTCGCATACGGCGCAAGCCGTGGAGACGATGATTGATGCATTGGCGGTGGCGGCCAATAAAGACCCGCTCGCCTTGCGGCTTGAACTTCTGAAGGATGAGCCGCGCTATATCGCCGTCTTGAAGCTTGCGGCTGAAAAGGCGGGCTATGGCGAGAAGCTTCCGGCGGGGCAGGGCCGTGGCATCGCAGTGCATGAAAGCTTTAAAACCTATGTGGCGATGGTCGCCGATGTGAGCGTCAGCAAGGATGGCGCGGTCAAGGTCGATCGTATCGTCGCGGCGGTTGATTGCGGCATTCCGGTCAATCCAGATGTCATCAAAGCGCAGATCGAGGGCGGCGCGGGCTATGCGCTCGGCGCGGCGCTCCGCAATCAGATCACGCTGAAGGACGGCATCGTCGAACAGGCGAACTTCGACACTTATGAGCCCCTACGCCTCACCGACATGCCGAAGGTGGAAGTCTATATCGTGCCTTCGACGGAGGATCCCACAGGCATTGGCGAGCCTGGCGTGCCGCCGGTTGCGCCCGCTGTCTCCAATGCGATCTTCGCTGCGACCGGCAAACGCCTCTGGTCCCTGCCTTGGGATTTCGGCGAATTGCGGCGGGCCTGATGAGAATGAGGTGAGACCTATGTATAAGAGCCTCAGTTTCTTGGCGCTCGCGGCCATGATTGGTCTTGGCCTTGGCGCGATTTTCAGCCCCGCTTCTCTGTCGCAGAGCAAGGCGGCGGGCGAAGGCGTCGCGGCCTTCGATAGGATTGCGACGGTTCTGCAATCGCCGCGCTGCGTCAATTGTCATCCAGCAGGAGACGCGCCGCTGAATGGGGATGAAGGCCGGCCGCATCCGATGCTGGTCACGCGCGGACCCGATAATATGGGTGCGCCGGGCGAGCGCTGTAATGCTTGCCATCGCGATGAAAACAGCGAGATGTCGATTGTGCCGGGTGCGCCTGAATGGTCTCTGGCGCCGAAAAGCATGTCCTGGCAGGGCCTGACACATGCTGAATTATGCCATGCTCTGAAGGATCGCAAGGGCAATGGTGATCGCGACGGCGCGGCGCTCATCGAACATATGAGCACGCCGCTGGTGATGTGGGGCTGGCACCCTGGCGGGACTCGCACGCCGGTTTCTATTCCCCATGATGAATTCATCGATTTGATGAAAGTCTGGGAAGCAGCTGGCGCGCCTTGCCCGGTGTGAGCATACAAAACCCCTCATGCTGACGAGCGCAAAGCGTGTCGCGAAGCATGGGGGTTAAAAGCTGAGACTTTCCCTCGCCCTTCGAGACGGCGGCTGCGTAGCCTCCTCAGGGTGAGGGGATGCGTATTTTTCAAATGGCCGCTATATTTGTCCGCATAAAAACTGCTAAAAAACACTATGTCCACAATCGTTCGTTTTGCTCCCTCGCCAACCGGCCGCATCCATCTTGGCAATGCCCGGACCGCGCTCCTCAACTATCTGTTCACGAAAGCCCATCACGGCCTCTATCTTCTGCGGTTCGACGATACCGATCTCGAACGCTCGAAAGAGGAATATGCGCTCGACATTGAGGTCGATCTCGCCTGGCTGGGCGTGAAGCCGGACCTCATTTTGCGGCAGTCGCAGCGGTTCGCGCTCTACCATGCGGCGGCCGAGCGTTTGCGCAGCGCGGGAAAACTTTACCCTTGCTATGAGACCGCCGACGAACTCGACCGCAAGCGCAAACGCCAGCAGGCGAAAGGCCAGCCGCCGGTTTACGATCGCGCCGCGCTCGCACTGACGCCCGACGAGAAAGCAGCTTTGGAAACGCAGGGCCGCAAGCCGCATTGGCGCTTCTTGCTCGAACATAAAACCGTTCATTGGAACGATCTCGTGCGCGGCGAAAGCCATATCGATTCCGCATCTCTGTCGGACCCGGTTCTGCTGCGCGAGGACGGTTCCTATCTCTATACGCTGCCGTCCGTTGTCGATGATCTCGACCAGAAAATCACGCATGTCATTCGCGGCGAAGATCATGTGACCAACACAGCTGTACAGATTCAGCTTTTCGAAGCTTTGGGCGGCCAAGCGCCCATCTTCGCGCATCATAATCTTTTGACGTCGGAGAGCGGTGAGGGCCTGTCGAAACGCTCCGGCGCATTATCGATTGGCGGCTTGCGCGATCAGGGGATCGAGGCTCTGGCTGTCGCCTCTCTGGCGGTCCTGACGGGCACGTCGCATGCCGTGCACGCGGTTGCCTCTCTCGAAGACCTCGGCAAAGAGCTTGAGCTCTCGCATATATCGCGGACGCAGGCGAAATTCGATCCGGCGGAGCTCGCGGGTCTCTCGGCGCGCACACTTCATGCCCTGCCATTCGAGGCAGTGCGCGACCGGCTCGCGGCGCATGACATCCTTGGCTACAAGGCCGAGGGGTTTTGGCTCGCGGTGCGCGGCAATCTCTCAACCTTCCTTGATGTGATCGAGTGGTGGCGCGTGGTCGAAGGCGAAATCGAGCCAGTGCGCGAAGACCTTGCCTATCTCGAAGAAGCAGGCAAAGCTCTGCCCGAGGAGCCATGGGACGAGAATGCCTGGACGGCTTGGACGGATGCGCTCAAGAGCCGGACTGGCCGTAAGGGCCGGGCCCTGTTTCATCCCCTTCGGCTGGCGCTCACGGGCCGCGAGCAAGGGCCGGAGCTGGCGGGGCTCCTGCCGTTGATTGGCAAGCTCAAGGCGTCGGCCCGACTATCCAGACACGCCGCTTGACACCATCGGCGCCGATGATTTCCGGCGTTCCGGCCTGATCGGCGGATTCAGCGGTCATTTTGGCGGCGATCGGTGGCGTGTTGCCAGAGGCAGGCGGCGTGCTGCTCTGTGCTGAAGCATTGGCAGGTTTGACGGCCGGAGCCGGAACGGACTCTGTCGCTGGACCTTTCGCACGGACGGGCGGCCCAACTTTAGGCCGTGACATTTCGAGCGACTGTTCCGGCGTGACGATGATGTCACCCTTGTGCTCCTGGCCGAGCATGCGCTCTGCATCCGATTCTGTGAGCGCCTGCGCCCAGGTTTCGCCTTTCGCCTTGCAGGTGCAGGTGGGATCGAAAGTCTTCTGAAATTTGAATGCGTTTTCGAGATCACGATAGGGCGTCCCATCGGCGCCGACAGCTGTACCCACATCATTGTCCGGGTTGCGGGTAAACAGGCTCACTTGGGCGTTGGGGCAAAGCGATTGACAGAGGTCTTCGAGCCCCTCGCGCCGCGCCGAGTAGTTCAGCGGGAAAAAACCGCCGTCGCAGGTGCGCACGCAAATCGCCTGCGAACCGCCTTTCGGCGTTTGATCGTCCGGGGGCGGTAAGGGTTCGTCCGGAATATCGGCCTGCTGATTATCGCCGCGGCCAAAAAGCTGGTCGAAGAAGCTACGCGGCTGGTTCCGGCAATAGGCGTTATAACGGGCGACGAGATCTTGCCGCTGGACCGGAGCACCGCCGCCCGAACGCGCTGCCATACTTTGAAGCTGGCCAAGATTGGCCTGCATGGATTGAATCCTGGCATTCAACCCGCCGCATTGGGGCGGAGCCTGGTTGCCGAAAAATGCGAAGCCTCTCCGGTCGCAGCCAAGAGAATGCGCATAAGCGGCGGTTTTTTCTATCTCCGCCTGCTGCTTTTGCGCCGCTTCCGAATATTGGTTGGGGCGCGCCAGCGGGCTGCTTTGGTCGATATAGGCGATCTGGGCGCGGATGCGATCGCAGTCCGCGCTTTGCGCGTAAAGCGGCGTGCCCATCAGAATCATCGCGAAAAGCGCATAAATAAGGCTGGCTACACCACGAAGTCGCGCGTTGCATTGTATCGCGGGCGTCCATTTTTTGAAATTTGCGCTATTCAGTCGCAGATGATCCATCCAAGCCTCATGCGCCACCCGCCTGCGCGGGGCAGGTCCCTGGATGAGATGATCTATTCCCGTCCAAATCGCCTTATTTTCTATCATGTCGCGACGATCGATTATCTCTTTATGAGAAATGTATTGTCCATCTCTTCATGGTTCAAACATGACGTTGCGTCGAAATCTTGGCCTGAGCGGTGGAAAATCTCCGCGGCGCGTGGCCCCTCTGGCATCAAAACCTGGGCATGCCATATTGAGGATAGTCTCGGATAGGGCATCGAATATCATGGCAAAGCGGTGGATGTGTTCGGCGGCTTTAGCCGCGGGCTTCGGCATGATGGCTGGGGGAACGGCCGGCGCGGCTGACGACCCGGACCTTATTTTCCGTAAATCGACAGTTTTCCATCTTCTGACACCGAACGATAGGCTCGCGACCTATGGAATTGATGATCCCGCGGTCGAGGGTGTCGCCTGCCATTACACTTTGCCTGAAAAGGGCGGCATCGCGGGGACTTTGGGCGTTGCCGAGCAGGTCTCCGATATTTCGCTCGCCTGCCGCCAATATGGCCCAATCACCTTCAAGGAAAAATTCGCGCAAGGCGACGTGGTCTTCAGCGAGCGCCGCTCTCTCGTCTTTAAAAAGATGCAGATCGTGCGCGGCTGCGACACGAAGCGCAATGTGCTGGTCTATATGGTCTACACGGACAAACTGATCGAAGGATCGCCGAAAAACTCGACCTCTACTGTACCGGTCGCGCCCTGGGGCTCTGCCAATGACGTGCAGAAATGCGCCGACTGGCTGAAGAGCTGAGATGCTCCAATGCCAAGCGGCTTATTCCCGGCAGCTCACAATGAAGGAGCCGGGAGCGGCTTGTGGTGCGTCTTCTGCGCCGGTGCTAGCTGTAATATCTTCCGCAGGCCCGAAGGCTAGAGATTTGTCGAGCCCATGGGCTTCACACCAGGCATCTGCCAAGGTCTGACCGCAGCTGGCACCGGGAAGCAGGCATTCGGCGATACCGTAGCCGTCGCTCGCCGGAATGACGAAAGTCTGCGTCTTGACTTGGTCTGCCCGCGCCGAAAAATGCGCGGCCATGAGGAAAAGTAACCCCACCATCATGGAGAGGAGGAGCTGAAGGACCTTGCGGTAGTCGAGGTGGGCCATGGACTTCTCTTCGGCGGGTATGTCGTCGAACTGACGGAAGCAAGGCGGAGTGTGCCTCTCTCCGCTGAAGAAAAAGTTAACCGGGGGAAGGCTTTGAAGGCTTGGCGGGATGAGCAAAAGTGTAAGCGGTTTTGCGACGCAGATAAGTTTACGCGGATTGCGCAAGCTTATCTGCGTCATCCCGCGCTAACGTATTGAGTTTTAGCAAGTTCTTATCGGTTGCATGGAATGCTCCAATCGATAAGAACTTGCTGAGAGCGGGAACAAGGCTTGACGTTATGCCTGCTGAGCGGGCATGGTGATTTGATGACGTGCTTGGCAGGACTTTGTCCCTCCATTGAGATTATCATCGGCTAGCTTTTACGCTGGCTCGAGCCGTCTTGTCCTCACAGCGAAGTTAAGACACCGGCACGCGGGCCAGTTCAAAAGCCATTTGAGGCGAAGTGTGAACTATGGCGCTGCGGCTCTATAATACGTTGACCCGTCAGAAGGACGTCTTCACGCCGATCGATCCGGCGCATGTGCGGCTCTATGCTTGCGGCCCCACGGTCTACGATCATTTGCACATCGGTAATGGCCGTATGCTGATCGTCTTCGATGTGCTCTATCGCCTGCTGCGTCACACCTATGGCGCGGACCATATCAAATATGTCCGCAACATCACCGATGTCGATGACAAGATCAACGCGCGCGCCGCCGAGCGCGGCATCGATATCCGGGTTCTGACCGATGGGATGATCAAAATCTTCCATGAAGACGCGGCGGAACTTGGCTGCTTGCCGCCAAATATCGAGCCCCGCGCAACAGAGCATATGGCCGAGATGATTGCGATTATCGAAAGGCTTGTTGGGAACGGCCACGCCTATGCCGCCGAAGGCCACGTGCTTTTCGATGTGCCTTCAATGCCTGCCTATGGGCAATTGTCAAAACGGCCGCTCGACGATCTGATCGCAGGTGCCCGCGTCGAAGTTGCGCCCTATAAGCGCGGGCCGATGGATTTCGTGCTTTGGAAGCCCGCCGCGCCAAACGAACCCGGATGGGATAGCCCTTGGGGACGCGGTCGTCCCGGCTGGCATATCGAATGTTCGGCCATGAGCTGGAAACATCTGGGCGAAACCTTCGACATTCATGGCGGCGGCATCGATCTCGTGTTTCCGCATCATGAGAACGAGGTGGCGCAAAGCTGCTGCGCCTTTGGTCATCCGGTCATGGCGAATGTCTGGATGCACAATGGCCATCTTCAAGTCGAGGGTGAGAAAATGTCGAAGAGCCTCGGCAATTTCGTCACCATCCGGCAAGCCCTTGCCGATTGGCCGGGCGAGGTTGTCCGCTTCAATATGTTGAAGACGCATTATCGGCAGCCGATCGATTGGACGGTTGCGAGCCTGAAAGAAGCTGAGCGCGAGCTAGACCGGTGGTATCCGGTCGCCAAACAATATGCGGCGGCTTCTGCGATGATCCCGCCGGAATTCGACGAAGCGTTGAGCGATGATTTGAATACGCCGGATGCGATCACACATTTGCGCAGGCTTTATAAGGAAGCGGGCGAAGAGGTCGCTTATGCGGGCACACGGCTTGTGTCTTGCGGCCAGCTTCTTGGCTTGTTTGAAAAGACCGAAGCGGAATGGACGCATTGGAAGCCGGCTTCTTTGGCAATTGACGAAATCCATGTGGTGCATCTGATCAACGCACGCCTCGCGGCCCGCGCCGGAAAGAACTGGGCGGAATCCGACCGCATCCGCGACGAACTCGCAGGCATGGGGATCGCGCTGAAGGATAATAAAGATGGCACCACGACCTGGGAGGTAAAGCGATGAACCTTTCAGAGCTACGCCCCAACGCCCTTATCCCGAGGAGCCGCTTGAGCGGTGTCTCGAAGGACGAGGGTGTTTTACCTATAGCCGATCCTTCGAGACGCGAGCTGCGCTCGCTCCTCAGGATGAGGGGTGCCTATAGACAGAATGTGTTTGCAAGCGTGGAGGTGACACGATGAAGGCCGATGCCTTTCCCAAAGCGGCGTTGCGGCCATTTCTCCCGCAGGATGGCGAGCTGCTCGCACAGATCTTTCGCGACAGTATCGCCGAACTCACCGGTGATGATTATAGCGCGGCCCAACAAGATGCCTGGATAGCCGCCGCTGACGATGAAGCGGCTTTCGGCCGCCGCCTCGCAGGCCAGCTCAGCCTCGTCGCAACAATCGCCGGTTCGCCTGTTGGCTTCATCAGCGTCAAGGGCGCTGATCATATCGACATGCTTTACGTGCATCCGACAGTCACACTTTGCGGCGTGGCCACGCTGCTTACAGATGCGGTAGAAAAGCTGACGCATTCGCGCGGGACCGCGCATTTGACTGTTGAGGCAAGCGATACAGCCCAGCCCTTTTTTGCAAAACGCGGATACATTCCGCAACGCCGCCAGACGGTGCCCTGCGGCGAGGAATGGCTCGGCAATACATTCATGGAGAAGCGTTTTGAGACGCAGGCTTCGCAAGGAACGCCGCGATGACCCGCGCGGCATATACCCTCTCCCATCGGGAGAGGGTGGTCGCGAAGCGGCCGGGTGAGGGGCTACGATCGAGGCCTGGATTGGGGCGGTCACTCAAAGCGCGGATGAGCAGGCCTTTGAGGCTGGGCGCGAGCGACATCGATTGCCCGATGAATTTCCGCGATGACCCAATCGAGCCTTTCCTTCACTTCATCGTTCGAAAAGCGAAGCTCGACATAACCGTGCATTTCAATCAATTGCCTGCGTCTAGCATCGCTTTCAAGTTGATCGAGGTGATGTTTACCATCGAGTTCGATCGTGAGGCCGAGATCGAAGCAGCAGAAATCGACAATAAACCCAGCGATCGGTACTTGCCGCCGGAACTTCAATCCATCGACCTTGCGGTCGCGCAATTGCTGCCACAATATGTCTTCGGACGATGTGCTTTTTGCGCGCAAGCGTCTCGCAATTTGAATAGGCCGTCTCGTCATCCGATGCAATTTGCTCACCGGCATCAAATATGGCAACCCCTCACCCGCCGCTTCCAGCGGCACCCTCTCCCAATGGGAGAGGGTTTAAACGCGCCGCGAGGCCTTTCAAGATGACGCGCGAAACGCTGTCTCTTTTCGATACGACCCTGCGGGATGGCGCGCAGACGACTGGTGTCGATTTTTCGCTTGAAGACAAACGTCATATCGCGGTGCTGCTTGACGATCTTGGTCTTGATTATATCGAGGGCGGCTATCCCGGTGCCAATCCGACTGACACAGCCTTCTTTGCCAAACGCCCGCCTTTGAAGAAATCACGCTTCGCGGCTTTCGGCATGACGAAACGGGCGGGGCGCTCGGTTGCGAACGATCCGGGTCTTGCCTTGCTTTTCGAAGCCGATACCGATGTTATTACGTATGTCGCGAAGACCTGGGATTATCATGTCCATGTCGCGCTCGGCTGCACGCTCGATGAAAACATTGAGGGCATCAGCCAATCGGCGGAAGCCGCCGTTGCACGCGGACGCGAGGTGATCCTCGATTGCGAGCATTTCTTCGATGGCTATAAGGCCAATCCGGCCTATGCGCTTGATTGTGCCAAAGCAGCCTATAACGCGGGTGCGCGCTGGATCGTGCTTTGCGATACGAATGGCGGCAGCCTGCCGCATGAAATCGAGCGCATCGTCGGTGAGGTGACGGCGCATATTCCAGGCTCGCATCTTGGCATTCACGCGCATAATGATACCGAGCAGGCGGTTGCCAATTCGCTCGCCGCCGTGAGAGCTGGAGCACGCCATATTCAAGGTACGCTCAACGGATTGGGCGAGCGTTGCGGCAATGCCAATCTGATGTCGATCATCCCGACGCTTCTTTTGAAGAAGGATTATGCCGATCATTTTGAGATCGGTGTCCCGATTGAGAAGCTGGCGCAGATCACCAAGATCAGCCACATGCTCGATGAATTGCTGAACCGCGCGCCGAACCGTCATGCGCCTTATGTTGGCGCTTCCGCCTTCGCGACGAAGGCCGGTATTCATGCCTCTGCCCTCATGAAGGACCCTGCAACCTATGAACATGTCGCGCCAGAGAGTGTCGGCAATCAACGCAAGGTGATTGTGTCCGATCAGGCCGGACGGTCGAACATTCTGGCGGAGTTGGAGCGCATCGGTGTTGCGCTTGCGAAAGATGATCCGCGCGTCAATCGCCTGCTCGATGAAGTGAAGGAGAAGGAGTCGCTCGGCTATGCCTATGAAGGTGCCGAGGCCTCTTTTGAATTGCTGGTGCGCCGCGTGCTTGGCGAAGTGCCGGACTATTTCGACATCGAGCGTTTCAGCGTTGGTGTCGAACGGCGCCATAACTCAAAAGGCGAGCTCGTTACCGTCTCGGAAGCCGTGGTGAAGGTTCGCGTCCGCGACGAAATCCTGTTGTCGGCGGCGGAGGGCATTGGTCCTGTCAACGCGCTCGATCTCGCGCTTCGCAAGGATCTCGGCATTTATCAGCGCTTTATAGAAGATGTTGAGCTTGTCGATTATCGCGTGCGCGTTTTTCAGGGCGGCACGGACGCGGTGACGCGGGTTCTGGTCGAATTCGCCGATAAGGATGGGATGCGCTGGTCTACGGTTGGCGTTTCCGCCAATATTATCGATGCCTCGTTTCAGGCTTTGACCGATGCCATCACCTATAAGCTGCTGAAGGCTGGCGCGAAGTAAAGCCGCCGGTTTCAGCGCGCCTGATCGAGGGCGAGCAGGGCAAGGCCGGAGGCGACAGATTGAAACGCATCGCCCGTATGAATGCGGTCTTCGCCGAAGCGTGTGAGAAATAGCTGCCTGACGGCGGGCACGAATGACGTGCCGCCTGTCATAAAAACCGCATCTATATCTTTGGCTTGCAATCCGGCTTTCTCGATGGCTGCTTCCATGGCCGTGGCGATCTTTGCCAGATCGGGCGCGATCCAGCTTTCGAAATCGCTGCGTTTGACTTCTGTTTCGATGCGGATCCCTTCGCGGTCGAAAAGAAACCCGGCCTCGCTCGTGTCCGAAAGCGAGGCCTTCACAGAGCTGACTGTCCGGTAGAGTTCGAAGCCGAGATCCATCTCAATCATCGTGTGCAAATCTTCAATCATTTGCGGATGTTCGCTGACGGCGGCGAGCTTCTTCAGTTCGGCCAATCCTGTTCCAGACTTTAGCCATGACAACTGATGCCATTGCGAAAACGCGCCGTAATAATAGGCGGGGACTGGCAGCCGCTTTTCAAAAGACCTGTATAAAGTGCCTTTGCCGAGACGCGGCGCGACGACATGATCGATGATGCGATAATCGAATGTGTCTCCCGCGATGCCGACGCCGGTGTGTGCAAGCGGCTCGGTGTCGAAGCCGTTTTTCTTGCGGCGAAACCGCAAGACGGAAAAGTCGCTCGTGCCGCCGCCGAAATCGGCGACGAGCACGGTCTCGTCCCGCTGCAAGGCGCGCGCATACCAATAGGCGGCGCCCAAAGGCTCGAAGGCGAGCGCGATTTGCGGCAACCCCGCTTCGGCATAAGCGCTTTTGAGGCGCGTGACCGCTAAAGCTTCATCTGGCCGCTCGCCTGCGAAGACAACCGGCCGCCCGCCGGCAGCGGAGACAGAGGCTAAAGCGTCTTTCGGAAGCGTGTCGAGCAGATCGTCGAGAAAGGTCGCGATCAGATGTTCGACCGTGAAGCGTTCGCCATAAAGCCGCGTCTCTGTAAAGAGCGGACTCGCGAGATGGGTTTTGATCGATTGGATGAAGCGTTGATCGGTCTCGGGTGCGATCGCCCGTTCGATCGCTTTTGGCCCTGATACATGCAGCGTTTTGCGGCCCTCGCGCCAAAACATCAAGGCTGTGCGAAAGGTGTCTGTCGTTCCAGAGAGCGTTGGCCAGCTCAGAGTTTCGACATTGCCATTGGGGCTGGCGATCGCCACCACGCTGTTTGTCGTGCCAAAATCGATCCCGAGCGCGGAGCCCTTGCCAAGGTGCATATTCATCTCAGATTGAATCAAATCAGACGTGGAGCGAAAAAAACCCGCGCAGAACGCCGCGCGGGTTTGAAGATATGCGCCGTCCAGAAGGACGGTGAACTTATGCGCCTTATTTCTTTTCGCGGGCCTTCAGGGCCGCGCCCAGAATGTCGCCAAGCGAAGCGCCGGAGTCAGCCGAGCCATATTGAGCGATGGCTTCCTTTTCCTCAGCCACTTCCAGCGCCTTGATCGAGACCGTGACCTTCTGCGTGCGGCGATCATATTGGGTGATGCGGGCATCAACCTTTTCGCCGACTGCGAAGCGCTCGGGCCGTTGATCCGCGCGATCACGGGCCAGTTCGCTGCGCTTGACGAAAGACGTCAGATCCGTACCGGAAATCACGACATCGATGCCGCCTTCCTTGACTTCCGTCACTTCGCAGGTCACGACGGCACCCTTCTTGAGCTCAGCGCCGCCAGGAGCGGCGGCAGCCTCTTCAGCGCCCTTCGGAGCAGCCGTCGCGGTGACGGCGGCATTAGCGGGCGCGGTAGCAAGTTGCTTAATGCCAAGCGAGATCCGCTCTTTCTCCATATCGACATCAAGCACCCTGGCTTTAACGATATCGCCCTTCTTATAGTCTTCGATGACCTGTTCGCCCGGACGCGTCCAGTCGAGGTCCGAGAGATGCACCATGCCATCGACTTCGCCGTCGAGGCCAATGAAGAGACCGAATTCGGTCTTGTTCTTGACCTCGCCTTCGACTTCGCTGCCGACAGGGTATTTCTCGGCAAACACTTCCCATGGATTGGCGAGCGTCTGCTTCAAGCCGAGCGAAATGCGGCGCTTGATAGGATCGACTTCGAGAACCTGCACATCGACTTCCTGGCTCGTCGCAACGATCTTTCCAGGATGCACGTTCTTCTTGGTCCAGGACATTTCCGAAACATGGATCAAGCCTTCGATGCCCGGCTCCAGCTCAACGAAAGCACCGTAATCGGTGATGTTCGTCACGCGGCCATGGAAGCGCGCTTCCACCGGATATTTCGCTTCGATGCCCTGCCACGGATCTTCGAGCAATTGCTTCATGCCGAGCGAGATGCGGTGCGTGTCGTGATTGATCTTGATGATCTTCACGCGGACCGTCTGGCCGATGGTCAGCACTTCGCTCGGATGGTTGACACGGCGCCATGCGATGTCGGTGACATGCAGGAGACCGTCGAGGCCGCCGAGATCGACGAAGGCACCGTAGTCGGTGATGTT
>Ga0116226_10002067_pt1 | contig 17429 bp, 17 predicted proteins | sample S1TSphfallax_FD_89692 | JGI IMG/M metagenome (GOLD analysis project Ga0116226, IMG submission 89692) | Host-associated microbial communities from peat moss isolated from Minnesota, USA - S1T2_Fa - Sphagnum fallax MG | ecosystem: Host-associated > Plants > Peat moss > Unclassified | place: USA... | reverse complement strand
GGGGATGAGCAGCACCGATCTGGGGGCGCTCGATGCGACGACACAGCTGCCTGGGCTCACCACCACCCAGATCGCCTCGCTGAGCAGCACCCAGCTTTCAGGGCTGAGCACGACGGAGATGGGCGGGCTGACGACGAGCCAGTTCGGTGGGCTGACAACGCGGCAGTTTAACGAACTGACCTCGACCCAACTGGCCGGGCTGACGACAGTGGAGGCGGTGGTGCTGAGCACGACCGTGCTAGCGGCGATGACCACTACCACGCTTGGCAATATCGGCACCGTGCAGCTGGACGTGCTGGAGTCCTCGCAGATTGCGGCGTTATCGACGGGCGCACTCTCCGGGCTCACGACGACGCAACTTGGGGCGTTGCTGACGACGCAAGTGGGTGGGCTAACGACGGTGCAGATCGGCATGTTCTCATCGACGCAGATCGCGGCATTGTCGACCACGGTGGTCGCGGGACTTTCCAGCGCGCAGCTTGGCGTGCTCAATTCGACGGAGATCGCGGCGTTCACGACGACGCAGATAGGTTCGCTGTCGACTACGGAGATCCTCGCGATCGGGCCGGCGCACTCGACCGCGTTCACTGCGACGCAGGTTGCGTCGATGACGCAGGGCCAGATCAACGCGCTGTTCGGATAGGCGGTTCAGATTGCGTCCCCCGCCGAAGCAGGTGGCTCGTACCGGTGGGGGCCGACCAAGTTTTACTTTTCCATCGCCTGCGTTTGGTTCACTGGTCTTTTCCTATGAAGGGCGGAGGCAGAGGTGTTGCGGGCTTTGATCTTCGATGTGGATGGTACGCTGGCGGAGACCGAGGAGCTGCACCGCCGCGCTTTCAACGAGACTTTTACGGCCGCAGGGATAGATTGGGATTGGGATCAGGGCCTGTATGCGCGGCTGCTCGAGGTGACCGGGGGCAAGGAAAGAATTCGGCACTTCATCGATGTTTACGGGGCACGGCCGATCCTGGGGGACGCGGCGATCGCGTCGCTGCATAAGGCGAAAACCCAGCGCTATACGGATTTTGTCGCGGGCGGCGACATCACGCTGCGGCCGGGGATTGCGGCCCTGTTGAGCGAGGCGTCGTCGCAAGGTGTGCGGCTCGCGATAGCGACGACGACGAGCCGGCCGAATGTCGATGCGCTGTTGCGCGCGACGTTGGGCACGCAGCCATTCGAGGTGATTGCGGCAGGCGACGATGTGGTTGCAAAGAAGCCGTCACCGGACGTGTATTTGCTGGCGCTCGAGCGGCTTGGCCTACCGGCTGCGGCGTGCGTGGCGGTCGAGGATACGCTGAACGGGCTAAAAAGTGCGCAATCGGCCGGCCTTGCCTGTGTGATCACGCCGAGCGTGTATGGTGGGGCCGGGCCGTTTCCCGGTGCGCTCAAGGTGGTTGATTTATCGAAGAGCAGTGTGGGGGTAGCGGATATTGCGGGGTGGCTGGCGGAGACGGGGCGTGACCGGGCAGATGTCAATGTCTCGCAACCTCCTTTGACGTGTCGATCGTGACGGATGGTGGGCTGAGGCCCATTCTCGGGGTCACGGTGTTACGGCTTGTCCTTTCGGGCGGCGCGTTTGTAGCCGGCTTCTAGATCGTCGATCACGGTCTGGCCGTTCTCAAGGAGGAAGGCCTGTAGCCGCGCATGCCCGGGCATCATCGGCATGGAGCGTCGGCGGACGACGAACCAGGCGCGCAGCACCGGGAACCCCTCGACGGGGAGGGTTTTGACGAGACCGAGGGCGAGTTCCAGGCCGATTGTATGCCGGGAAATCACCGCAATGCCCATGCCGGCCATCACGGCCTGCTTGATGGTTTCGTTGCTGTCGGTCGTCATCGCGACGCGCGGGTTGAAGCCGGCGGCAAGGCAGGCCTGCTCCATCAGCAGCCGGGTGCCCGAGCCTTCCTCACGGGTGATCAGGCGCTCCGCCACCAGGTCGCCGATGGCGAGGCTAGGGGCCCCGGCTAGGCGGTGGCTGGAAGCGGCGATGATCACGGATGGGTGGGTCGCGAAGGCCGTGGCAGACACATCTGCGTTATCTTCGGGCTGACCCATAACGGCGAGTTCGATTTCGCCGTGCTCCAGCGCTTCGGCGATTTGCTGCCGATTGCCAAATCTGAGATTGATCGTGACCCCTGGATACTCGGCCTGAAAGCGGGCGAGCACATGGGGCACAATATATTTCGCCGTTGAAACAGCCCCGAGTGTCACGCGCCCACCGATGAACCCGCGCAAAGCCATTAAGGCCTGATCGGCATCCTGCACGCCCTGCAGAATAATCCTTGCGTAAACAAGCAAGGTTTTGCCCGCGTCGGTGAGAGCGATCTTCTTGCCGAAGCGCTCAAACACCGAAAACCCGGTCATGTCCTCGATCTGCTTGATCTGGAACGATACGGCGGCCGGCGACACATGCAGGGCTTCTGCTGCACGTGCGAAGGAGCCCGCATCCGCTGTGCCGACGAACATCTGCAACTGTCGTATGGTTACGTTACGCATTTGATACGGACAAGGGATGCCTTGATGGTATGCACAGTTTAATTTGTTTCCCTTCTCCCACCCATGGCGGTAGGTTGTTTCAACGGCGCCGCAAACGACGGTGTTCGAACGGGAGGCAAAGGCATGGATCAGGTAGCCGACGTCAAGATTACGGACATGAAGGAGCGGTATCGCTCGGGTGTACTCAAGTATAAGCAGATGGGCTACTGGGAGCCCGATTATGAGCCCAAGGACACTGATGTGCTCGCGGTGTTCCGGATCACCCCGCAAGATGGTGTCGATCCCGACGAGGCCGCCGCCGCGGTGGCCGGCGAAAGCTCGACGGCGACATGGACAGTGGTCTGGACCGATCGTCTGACCGATTGCGAATATTACCGCGCCAAGGCTTACAAGGTGGAGCCGGTGCCCGGACAGCCTGGCCAGTGGTTCGCCTATATCGCCTATGACCTCGATTTGTTCGAGGAAGGCTCGATTTCGAACCTGACGGCATCGATCATCGGCAACGTGTTTGGGTTCAAGCCGCTGAAGGCGCTGCGCCTGGAAGACATGCGCATTCCCCCTCATTACCTGAAGACATTCCAGGGGCCCGCAACCGGCATCGTGGTGGAGCGAGAGCGCCTGAACTGTTTTGGCCGCCCGCTGCTCGGCGCGACGATGAAGCCCAAGCTCGGCCTATCGGGTCGCAACTATGGCCGCGTGGTGTATGAAGCGCTCAAAGGCGGCTTGGATTTCACGAAGGACGACGAGAACATCAACTCGCAACCTTTCATGCACTGGCGCGACCGCTACCTGTATTGCATGGAAGGTGTGAGCAAAGCGGAGGCCGAGACAGGCGAAGTGAAGGGCACGTATCTGAACGTGACCGCCGGCACGATGGAAGACATGTACGAGCGCGCCGAGTTTGCGCGTGATCTCGGCAGCGTGATCATCATGATCGATTTGGTGATCGGCTATACGGCCATTCAAAGCATGGCTAAATGGGCCCGCAAGAACGACATGATCCTGCATCTGCATCGCGCTGGCCACTCGACCTATACGCGGCAGAAGAACCATGGCGTGTCGTTCCGCGTGATTGCGAAATGGATGCGGATGGCGGGTGTGGATCACATCCATGCCGGCACCGTGGTGGGCAAGCTGGAAGGCGATCCTGCGGTGATCAGCGGCATTTACGACACCTGCCGTTCGAGCTTCGTGCACAAGGATCTCACCCGCGGCCTGTTCTTCGATCAGCCCTGGGCGAGCTTGAAGCAGATGATGCCGGTAGCCTCGGGCGGCATTCATGCCGGCCAGATGCATCAGTTGCTGACCTATCTGGGCGAGGACGTGGTTTTGCAATTCGGCGGCGGCACGATCGGGCATCCGGATGGCATCCAGGCGGGCGCGATTGCGAACCGTGTGGCGCTCGAGACGATGGTGAAAGCCAGAAACGAAGGCCGCGACATCTGGAACGAGGGCCCGCAGATTTTGTCGGAAGCGGCAAAATGGTGCCGCCCCCTGCGCGCAGCTTTGGATACCTGGAAGGACGTCACCTTCAACTACGCCAGCACCGACTCGGTCGATTACGTTCCGACCCCCACCGCCGCTTCGTGAATTGCCGGGGTTCCAGGGGGGTGGCTTCATCCCCCTGGCGGGGTCCGGGGCAGCGCCCCGGGTGTTCACTATCAGGAGGAAACAAAATGAAAGTCACCCAAGGTCAGTTCTCGTTTCTACCCGATCTCTCGGAAGGCGAGATCAAGATGCAGGTAGAATACGCGCTAAATAACGGCTGGGCTGTCGGCATCGAATACACGGCCGATCCGCATCCCCGCAATGTATATTGGTCGATGTATGGCAACCCCATGTTCGATCTGCGCGATCCCGCCGGTGTGATGATGGAGCTGGATGCCTGCCGCGCCGAGAATCCGGGCAAGTATATCAAGCTTGTCGCTTTCGACTCAAAGAAGGGGTGGGAGAGCGTGCGCATGAGCTTCATGGTACAACGGCCGGCCTTCGAGCCCGGATTTGAGCTGGTGCGCCAGGAAGGTGCGGGACGCACGGTTCGGTATTCCCTGCGCAGCCACAGCACATCGGCTGCGCCGCAGCCCGAATCGGCGCTGTAGCCATGAGGGATCTGGCGGTGCCGGCTTTGCGCATCGCCCCCTCGATCCTCTCGGCCGATTTCGCGCGGCTTGGGGAGGAGGTGGAGCGTGTGATCGATTCAGGCGCCGACGTTGTTCATGTGGACGTGATGGATAACCATTATGTCCCCAACCTCACTTTCGGCCCTGTGGTGTGCAGGGCTTTGCGTCCGCGGACCAAGGCGCCGCTGGACGTGCATTTGATGGTCAAGCCCGTGGATTCGCTGATCGTCATGTTTGCCGATGCGGGGGCAGACATCATTTCGTTCCATCCGGAGGCCAGCGAGCATGTGGATCGTTCGCTAGCCCTTATTCGGGAGAAGGGATGCAGGGCGGGCCTGGTGCTGAACCCGGCGACGCCCTTGTCGGTTCTGGATCACGTGATGGGGCGGCTCGATCTGATCCTGATCATGTCGGTCAATCCCGGGTTTGGCGGGCAGGCTTTCATCCCCGAGGCATTGAACAAGTGCCGGGCGCTGCGGGCGCGGATCGATGCCCATCTGAAGGATGGCGGGCAGCCGATCTGGCTGGAGATCGATGGCGGGGTGAAGACCGATAATATCGGGGCGGTGGCGGCTTCGGGCGTGGATACGTTCGTGGCCGGCTCAGCGATTTTCGGGTCGCCCGACGCCGACGGATACTACCGTGGCGTAATCGGTGCGATGCGGCGTGCGTTGGAAGAGTATCATCATAAGAACAGGAGGGCGGCATGAACGACGCCGTAACCGAGGGACCGCCGACCACGGTGGATCTCGAGGAATTTTATCAGCGCAGCAATATCGGCGACGTGATCGACTCACTAGATCGCGATATGGTCGGGCTGGTGCCTGTCAAGACGCGTATCCGGGAGATTGCGGCTCTGCTGCTGGTGGAGAGCGCGCGGCGAAGCATGGGGCTGCAGGCTGAGTCGCCATCGTTGCACATGTGCTTCTCTGGCAACCCTGGCACGGGGAAGACCACCGTCGCGCAACGCATGGCCGAGATCCTCAATCGGCTTGGCTATATCAGGCGCAATCATGTGGTGACGGTGTCGCGTGACGATCTGGTGGGCCAGTATATCGGGCACACCGCGCCCAAGACCAAGGAGGTGCTGAAGAAGGCGATGGGCGGTGTGCTGTTCATCGACGAGGCCTATTACCTTTACCGGCCTGAGAACGAGCGCGATTACGGGCAGGAGGCGATCGAAATCCTGTTGCAGGTGATGGAAGATCGTCGTGACGATCTCGTGGTGATCCTGGCCGGGTACAAGGACCGGATGGACATCTTCTTCAAAAGCAATCCCGGCATGGCCTCGCGTATCGCGCACCATATCGATTTCCCGGATTATGCCGAACTGGAGCTCTACGATATTTCCCAGATCATGCTCAAGCAAATGCATTACCGGTTGAGCGAAGATGCCAAGGACGTGCTGAAGGAGTATATTGGCCGACGTATGCGCCAGCCGCGCTTTTCCAACGCGCGGTCGATCCGCAACGCGCTGGACCGGGCCAGGCTGAGGCAGGCGAACCGGCTTTTCGCGGAGCGCGGGAAAAAGATCGACTTGGAGGCCCTGCAGACGATCACCGGCGCCGACATCAAGGCAAGCAGGGTGTTTACCGACCCAACCTGATACGCGTATAAAACCACGGCACAAAGCCGGGTGGTGTAGCAACGAAATAGTCCGAGGGAACCATCCAGATGCCGTATCGCCGTACTACGTTCAGTAAATTCATCATCGAAGACCTACGGCGGCAAGGCAGCGGGCACGACCCGGAATTGGCGGCGCTGCTGAACGAGTTGCAGCGGGCCGCGAAACTGGTGGGTGCCGCTCTTGCGCGGGGTGCACTGGATAGTTCCGGGGGCGTGGTGACGGTGAACGCCACCGCGCCGGTCGAGCCGCCGAAGAAATTGCTGGAAGTCGCTAATCTGGTGATGCTGAGCGCCTGCGAATGGGGCGGCCAGCTCTGCGGCATGCTGTCCTCGGCGCTCACCGAGCCGCATACCATTCCAAGCGAATATCCGCGGGGACGCTACATGCTGGTGTTCTCCCCCCTGGATGGCGAGGCGGACCTGGAGGTGGGCACCACGGTGGGCACCATCTTCTCCGTGCTGCGGGCGCCGGAGGGGGTCACCAACCCTACCCCCGCGGATTTCCTGCAGCCTGGCCGCACCCAGGTGGCCGCGGGTTATGCGCTATATGGCCCCGTCGCGATGATGGTGGTGACCCTGGGCGACGGGGTGCACGGCTTTACGCTGGACCGCGATGCCGGCGCCTACACGCTCACCCACCCGAACATGCGCATCCCCGAGCGGGGCTGCGAACTCGCGATCGATTCCGCCCTGGAGCTGCATTGGGAAACCCCCGTGCGCCGCTTCGTTCAGGAATATACCACGCGCGGCAATGCGGATGGGGCCGGCTGCTCGATCCGCTGGGTGGATAGCCTGGTGGCCGAACTGCACCGCATTCTTCTGCGCGGCGGGGTGTTTTTGCATCCGCGGGATACCAGGGACCAGACGAAATATGGCTGCGTGCACCTGCTGACCGAGGCCAACCCGCTGGCGATGATCGTGGAACAGGCTGGCGGCGCCGCCAGCACCGGGCGCCGGCCGATCCTGGATGTGATACCCGACGAGATCCACCAGCGTGTGCCCCTGATCTTGGGAACGAAGCCGGAGGTGGACCGGCTGCAGGGCTACCATCACGCCTATGATCGTGGCGAGGCCATGGTTTTTGAATCGCCGCTGTTCAAGCAGCGCAGCCTGTTCCGGACAGCCTGAGCCATGTCGGTCAAGCACCCGATCGTGGCGATCACCGGCTCGTCCGGCGCCGGCACCACCACCGTCATGTGGACCTTCCAGCAGATTTTCAGGCGGGAAGGGATCACGGCCGCCTATGTGGAAGGCGATGCGTTCCATAAATTCGACCGCACCGAAATGCGTGACCGGATGGCGGAGGAACAGCGCGCCGGCAACAATCATTTCAGCCATTTCGGGCCGGACAGCAATCTGTTCGAGGAGCTCGAAGCGCTGTTCAAGAGCTACGGCCGAACCGGCACGGGGCGGACACGCAAATATCTGCATAACGAGGAAGAGGCCGCACCCTATAAGCAGAAGCCAGGCACGTTCATCCCTTGGGAAGATATCCAGCCGGGCACCGACCTCATGTTCTATGAAGGTCTGCATGGCGGGGTGAAAACCGAGAAGGTGAATATCGCCGGCGAGGTAGATTTGCTGATCGGGGTTGCGCCCACGGTGAACCTGGAATGGATCCAGAAACTGCACCGCGACAAACGGTCGCGCGGGCATAGCCATGAGGCGGTGGTCGACACCATCCTGCGCCGCATGCCCGATTATGTGAACTATATTTGCCCGCAATTTTCCGAAACGCATGTGAACTTCCAGCGCGTGCCGACGGTGGATACCTCCAACCCGTTCACCGCGCGCGATATCCCGAGTGCCGATGAAAGCATGCTGGTGATCCGGTTCCGCGATCCGAAGGGGATCGATTTTCCCTATCTGCTGTCGATGCTGAAGGATGGGTTCATGTCGCGGGCGAACACCATCGTTTGCCCGGGCGGAAAAATGACGCTGGCGATGCAGCTGATTTTTACCCCGATGATCTGGCAAATCATGGATCGGAAGAAGCGAACCTACTAAACAACAACGCCGAAGCTGGGGATATGCGCATCGTCGCTAACGACGATCCCCCGGACCCCTGGCATTTTCTTGTGAGGATCTGAATGGACGCGCTTGAGGCCAATCTTACGGTGGATCGTCGGACACTGGCAAATGCCATCAGGGCGCTGGCGATCGATGGTGTCGAGGCCGCCGGGTGCGGGCATCCGGGGGCGCCGATGGGCATGGCCGATATCGCCCAGGTGCTCTGGAGCGACCACCTGAAACACGATCCCGCCGATCCGCACTGGCCGGATCGGGATCGATTTGTGCTGTCCAACGGGCATGGCTCGATGCTGATCTACGCGCTGCTGCATCTGAGCGGCTACGACCTGCCGATCGGCGAATTGAAAAACTTCAGGCAGCTCCATTCGAAAACCCCGGGGCATCCGGAATATGGGATGACGCCCGGCGTGGAAACCACCACTGGCCCGCTCGGCCAGGGGCTTGCGATGTCGGTGGGCATGGCGCTGGCGGAACGGCTGCTTGGCCAGGAATTCAACAAATCCGGCCATACCATCGTCGATCACCGCACCTGGTGCTTTGTCGGCGATGGCTGCCTGATGGAAGGGGTGAGCCACGAGGCCTGTTCGTTCGCGGGCGTGCTCGGCCTGGAAAAGCTGGTCGTGTTCTACGATGATAACGGTATTTCCATCGACGGCCATGTGCGGGACTGGTTCGCCGATAATACGCCGGCGCGTTTCGAGGCCTATGGTTGGCGAGTGATCCGCGATGTGGACGGGCATGATGCGGCTGCCGTGGAAGCGGCGATCGCCGAGGCGGTAACGCCTTGCGGGAAGCCCACGCTGATCTGCTGCACGACGGTGATCGGTTGGGGCTCGCCGAACATGGCGGGCACGCATGATGTGCACGGGGCTGCGCTGGGGGCAAAGGAGGCCGCGGCCAGCAAAGCCCATCTGGGCTGGGATGCGCCGCCCTTCGAAATACCCGAGGCGGTCGCGAAAGCCTGGTCGGCGAAGGAGAGCGGGGCGGCCGCACATGCCGCCTGGCAACGGAAATTCGCCGCCTATCAGGCCGAATATCCCTACGAGGCTCGGGAGTTTTTGCGCCGGGTCGCGGGCAAGCTGCCGGAAGGGTTCGAGGCGGGGATAGGCGCCTACCTGGAAAAGGCGGCGGCCGCGCAAGCGCCGATGGCCACGCGCAAATCGTCGCAGGCGGCGATTGAGGCCCTGGCGCCGCTGCTGCCTGAGTTCTTGGGCGGGTCCGCGGATCTCACCGGGTCGAACAATACCAACTGGAAGGCCGCGCGCGATGTGCATGGCACGGAGGGTGGGAATTACCTGCATTACGGGGTGCGGGAATTCGGGATGGCGGCGCTGCTGAACGGTGTGGCGCTGCATGGCGGCTACATCCCGTTCGGCGGGACGTTCCTGGTGTTTTCGGATTATGCCCGCAACGCGCTGCGGCTTTCGGCGCTGATGCGGCTGCGCGTGATCTATGTGCTGACGCATGATAGTATCGGGCTCGGCGAGGATGGGCCGACGCATCAGCCGATCGAGCACGTAACGAGCCTGCGGATCATTCCCAACATGGATGTGTGGCGGCCGGCCGATACGCTGGAATCGGCGGTGGCATGGAAGGCGGCGGTCGAGCGCACGGATGGGCCGAGTTGCCTGATCCTGTCACGCCAGAACCTTGTGCAGCATCCCGGCCTCGCCGGCCGTGCGACGGCAGCTTCGCGCGGCGGGTATGTGCTGAAAGAGAGTGAGGGAACCCCGGATCTGGTGGTGATCGCCACCGGCTCGGAAGTGGACGTGGCGATGAAGGCAGCGGGGCTGCTGGAGCAGCGCGGCAAGAAAGTACGGGTGGTTTCGATGCCGTCGACCACCGTGTTCGACAGGCAGGATGCGGCGTATCGCAAGTCGGTGCTGCCGGATGGCATACGGCGCGCGGCGGTGGAGGCCGGAGTTTCCGATTTCTGGTATAAATATGTCGGGCTGGAGGGTGTCGTGGTCGGCATCGACCGGTTTGGCGAATCCGCTCCCGCGCCAGCGCTGTTGGAATTGTTCGGCTTCACGCCGGAAAAAGTGGCGGCCGCATTGGCTGCGTAAGACGTGCCGAGGGTTGGGGGGATTGCCGTATACGGCGAAGCGACGTCTCCCCGGTCTTCCTTATTTTGGTGGGAGTTTCACGATGGCTTTAGTTTCGATGCGTCAGCTTTTGGACCATGCGGCCGAGCATGGGTATGGTCTGCCGGCCTTCAATGTGAACAACATGGAGCAGGTTCAGGCGATCATGCAGGCCGCCGATGCGGTGAACAGCCCGGTGATCCTGCAGGGCTCGGCCGGCGCGCGCAAATATGCGGGCGAGGCGTTTCTGCGCCACCTGATCGAGGCGGCGGTGGAAACCTACCCGAATATCCCCATTGCGATGCACCAGGATCACGGGGCGAGTGCTGCGGTGTGCCTGCGCGCGATCCGCTCTGGCTTCACCAGCGTGATGATGGATGGCTCGCTGATGGAGGATATGAAGACGCCTTCCGCCTACGAGTATAATTGCGAGGTGACGCGCTACGTGGTCGACATGGCGCATGATGTGGGCGTGACGGTCGAGGGCGAGCTTGGGTGCCTGGGATCGCTGGAAAGCGGCGAGGCGGGTGAGGAGGATGGGTCGGGCGCGGAAGGCAAGCTTTCCCACGACCAGCTGCTCACCGATCCCGACCAGGCCGAGGATTTTGTGGCCCGCACCGGGGTGGATGCGCTCGCGATCGCGATCGGCACCAGCCACGGCGCGTATAAATTCACCCGCGAGCCGACCGGCGATATCCTGGCGATCGAGCGGATCAAGGCGATCCACGCCAAGATTCCGAACACGCATCTGGTGATGCATGGATCCTCCTCCGTGCCGCAGGATTGGCTTAAAATCATTCGCGAGTATGGCGGGGATATCCGCGAGACCTTCGGCGTGCCGGTGCAGGAGATTTGCGAGGGAATCAAGCATGGTGTGAGAAAAGTGAACATCGACACGGATATCCGCCTGTCGATGACAGGTGCGATGCGGCGGCTGATGGGTCAGAAGCCGGAGGAATTCGATCCACGCAAATTCCTGGCCGAGGCGGTGAAGGCGGCGCGCGATGTGTGCAAAGCGCGGTTCGAGGCGTTCGGCTCCGCGGGGCACGCCGACAAGATCAAGCCGGTGCCGCTGGAGGCAATGGCCGCGCGTTATGCCAAGCCAGTGCGCAAGGCGGCCTGACCCGTGCAAAAACGTATTCTGGCGTTCGATCTGGACGGAACGCTCACGGATTCCGTGCCGGATATCGCCGCGGCCGTGAACCGCACGCTGGCGGCGCGCGGCTTTCCCGCGCTGCCGGAGGCCGAGGTGGCGGCGATGGTGGGTGACGGGCTGCAACCGCTGATCGACCGGGCGTTCGCGGCGGTAGGGTCGACCCCCGATGCGGCAGCGGCCGCCGAATATCTGGCCGATTACGAGAGCAAGGTGGCCGTGGATACGCGGCTTTATCCCGGGGTGGCGGATGCGCTCGACTCGTTGCGCGCCGATGGGTGGACGCTCGCGGTCTGCACCAACAAGCCGGAGCGGGCGGCGCGCCTGCTGCTGGAAGCGCTGGGGGTGGCCGATAAATTCGCGGCCGTCGGCGGCGGTGACAGTTTTGCGGCCCACAAGCCGGACCCGCTGCATCTGCGTGGCACCATCGAGGCGGCCGGCGGATCGCTGGATCGGGCGTTGATGGTGGGCGACCATCATAACGATGTGCGCGCCGCCCGTGGCTGCGGGGTGAGGGCGATTTTCGCCGGCTGGGGCTATGGGCGGCCCGGGATGGAGGAGGGGGCGGTGGCGGTCGCCAAGGATTTGCCGGCGCTCGTGGCTTTGGCGGGTGAGTTGCTGCCCGCCTGATTCGATTAAGGCGGTTTTCAGGCTTTTGGGCGGATAAGGCTGTTCGCGCGGCCCGCGCAGGAGCCCTGGCATGCCAGAATCTGTCACCGATGCGCGGATTGATACCGTCGCCGACCCGGAGTTTGTGTTCCATCTTGGGTCCGAGGCGGATATCGAGGCCATTTTTCGGTTCGAGGATTATCCGCTGAACCGAATCGCGGCCAGCGACATGCCATGCATCGTGGATATCGGCGCGCATTGCGGCGCGTTCTCGTATCTGTGCGCAAAACTTTATCCGGCCGCGTCGGTGCTGGCGTTCGAGCCGTTGCAGATCAATTATGATCTTTGCCTGCGCAATACGGCGCAGTTCAAGCGGGTGAGCGTGCGGAACATCGGCCTCTCGGATGAGGAAGGCTCATTCAAGATTTTTTATGCGCCGGCCTGGGGGTTTGCCGCCTCCTCCAGCGTGAAAACCCATGACCACGCCGATGATTTCGAGATGGCGCGGATCGCGCGGGCCTCGGTGGCGCTGGCGGAAACAGGGCTTATCGGTATCCTCAAGATCGATACGGAAGGGCACGAATTTCGCATCCTGCGCGATCTCGCAGGGCGGCTTGCGGATGTGTCGTTTATCTTCCTGGAGATACACGCGAATACCGACAGGATGCGGATCGACGCGCTGCTCGAGGATGAATTCAATCTTTTCTACGCGCGCTGCGAAATGATCAACCGCTACAAACTGGGCTATGTCAACCGGCGGCGGGCCGCCGCCGGTTTGGTGCGGGTGACCGCTGCGCCCGCTCTACGTGCCTGAGGTGTCCTGGTGCTAGCCTACTGCAACAATATGGGAACGCTGAGTTTCGAGGTGACCGCCTTGGTCGCGCCCTTGGCGTAATAGTTGACGAAACTCGTGATCACCGCAGCACCAGGGCTGTCTGGCGCTACATGGTAGCCGGCGCATCAGAGCATGATTCGGGCAAGTGCGATCAGCCGCCGGATAAACATGGTCGCAAAAACAAAGAGCTAGAGCGGGATGCGTCCGACGAAACCGATCGAACCATATCGCATCCCGCTCTAGTAATAGACGGCGTCGGAAACGAGCGAAAACTGCTTCGTAGTGAGGATAACGCCTGATTGCAGCAATATTTTGCCGCGCGTGATAATGAATGTGACGCTGGCTTTGCCGTTGGCCGTGCCAGTGCCAAGTAGTTACCGCTTTCGGTTGGCGCGAGAGTTATAGCAACCCTCGGTGATGACACCTCGGCGCTGGCGGAGCCCGGACGAAGTCCATAATTTTTGGCTGAAAAATCCTCGACATTTCGTGAACTGCGTCCAAGCTACGATGATGGATCACGCAAAGCGAAACGCATGATCCAGTCGGGTTGGCATCAGTGCGGCGCTTGTGTGGCTGGCTGGTTGGTGTTGGGCGTTTGCGCCGGCTGGCTGGCTTGGGCGGCCTTCTCCTTCTTGGCTTGTTCGTGCGCCATGTGGTGGCCGACCGCGCAGCCAACGGCGGCACCGGCCAAGCCATGGTGGCCCGCAACGTGGCCCGCGACACCACCGACGACGGCACCCTTGACGCAGCCGGCCTGGGCAGTGAGCGGAGCGGCAAGGACGGCAGCGAGCGCGCAGGCGCCGGCTAGGCGAAGCGTGATGGTCATGGTTTGTATCCTTCAGGGAAAACGGATGCCAGCTAAGCGCATTGGCCCCCGGCCGGTTTCGTCACGAAAACGGGTTAGGCCTGCTTGCGTTCGTGGATGTCGTCGATGCTTGGGCGGCCGGTGACGTGGCGCCACCAATGCCAGAGAAGCCGCGCGGCCAAGGCGCGGTAGGGCTGCCAAGGGGCGGCGAGGGCCCGCAAGGCTGTGGGCGTAGGGCGGGCTTCTAGGCCCTTAAGATGCGCGATCGCCGCCTGCAGGGCCAAGTCGCCGGCGGGAAACACGTCCATCCGCTCCAGGGCGAACAGCAGGTAGATCTCGGCGGACCAGATGCCGAGGCCGCGCACGCTGGAAATGGTGCGCACGGCCTCCTCGTCGGTCATGACCGCGAGTGCGGCGGTTTCCAGGATGCCAGCGCGGAACGCCTCGGCCACGGCGCGGGCGTGGCCGATTTTTGGTCGGGAGAGGCCGGCGGCGCGCAGGCAGGGTTCATCGAGCGCCAGGAAACCGTCCGGGGTGAGGCAGTCGGGCAGGGCGCAGCAGCGGCCCCAGATGGCGGCGGCGGCCTGGTTGCTGATCTGCTGGCCGACGATGGCGTTCAGCAGGCCGGGGAAACCTGCCTGGCGGACACGCCAGGGCAGCGGGCCAGCCTCGGCCTCGATGCGGGCAAGGTCGGGGTCTTGCCGGACAAGTTTTTTCAGGGCCGTGCGGGCGGCCTTGGGCGCCGGCGGGATGGTGGGATTAGGGGTGGCGGGCATGCGGCCAGGGCTAAGCGTGTTCCTTTCTTCGGCAAAGAACATTCTCTTTCTTCAAGGCGAAGCGGGCAACCAGAGGGAGGTGGGTGTGGTGCGGGCCCAGCCGCGCATGTGGTGCGGCAAGGGTGTTGGGGACGGCTGCACCGAATCCGTGGAGGCCGCGCCGAGCAGGGCAGGGCAGCGGGCGTCGATCAGGCTGGCGAGGCAGCAGGCAATTCCAATGAAGGCCGCGATCAAAAGCGTGACCCGCCGCATATAAGCGTGCTCCCTGCCAGGTTCTTCCACTGCCACGTTACAGGGCCGGGGTGGCGCCGCGATGTCGGCGACGCGCTCGATTGCTACGGAGTGAAACGACGGGTGGCCGCGCGCCGCGAATCGGATATGTAACTGACTCCATGGAAACCATGCCGCATATCCTGATCGTCGATGACGACAGGGAGATACGCGAGCTTCTGGCGCGCTTCCTGGAACGCAACCGGTTCCGGGTGACGGCGGTGCGCGACGGGCGGGAGGCGCGGCGGAACTGGCCGCTCGGCCATTACCAGCTGGTGGTGCTCGATTTGATGTTGCCCGGCGAGAGCGGGCTCGATCTGGCGCGTTGGCTGCGCACCCAAAGCGACGTGCCGATCGTGATGCTGACGGCGATGGGTGAGGAGACCGACCGGATTATCGGCCTCGAGCTTGGCGCCGACGATTACGTGCCAAAACCGTTCAACCCGCGCGAGCTGCTGGCGCGCATACGGGCGGTGCTCCGGCGCACCTCGGAACGGACCGAAAAATTGGTGGAGCCGGCGGCAAAGTCGGTGCGCTTCAGCGGATGGACGCTGGAACCCTCGCGCCGGCGCCTGCTGAACCCTGATGGGGTTGAGGTGGCGCTGACCGGCGGCGAATACGATCTGCTGGTGGCGCTGGTGGAGCGGGCGAACCGGGTGCTCACACGTGATATGCTGTTGGACCTGCTTCGTGGCCGCCAGGCCGGGCCGTTCGACCGGGCTATCGATGTCGCGATCAGCCGGCTCCGCCGCAAGCTGGAAGATGACGGCCGGCACGCCCAGCTGATCAAGACAGTGCGCGGCGGCGGCTATGTTCTGGCCGCCGACATTGATCGCGGCTGACGGCAGCCACCTGCCCGCGCGCGCGGCGGAGCAGGCAACGGAGCAGGAGAAACCGGCCGCAAAACGACGGCTGCCGCCGGCCTGGCCGCACAGCCTTGCCAACCGCACGCTGCTGACCCTGCTGCTGGGGTTGGTGGTGGTGCAGGCGGCGGGCCTGACCATTCACGCCTTCGACCGGATCGAGCTGCAGCGTTTTGCCGAGCTGCGGGAAATCGGCATCCGGGTGATGAGCATCTACCGCTCGGTGGTGGCGACCTCGGTGGGCGAGCGGGCGGTGACGCTGAAGGAAATGGAGCTGGGGCCTGGGGTGACGGGGGCCATCGCCGATAATCCGCCGGCGGTGCCGGAGCTCACGCCGCCGCCCTATCTGGGGCAGATCCGGGTGAATATGGGGCTGGTGCCGGTACGGGCCGCGAACCGGGCGCGGGAGGTGCAAATACGCGGCACGCCGTGGTCGGAAATGATCGTGGTGGCGATGGAATTCCCGGACCAAGGCTGGCTGGTTCTGCGTGTGCCGGTGCCGCGGCCACGGCCCTGGCACTCACCGACCTTCCTGCTGGCCTTTGTGTTGATGACGGTGGCGGCCGCCGTGCTGTCGTTCTGGGCGGTGCGGCGCTTGACACGTCCGGTAAGCCTGCTGGCGGAAGCCGCGGAGCGGCTGGGGCGGGATGTGAACGCGCCACCGCTGCCCGAGACCGGACCCGACGAGGTGATACGCGCGGCGGTCGCCTTCAACACCATGGCCGCGCGGATACGGCGCTTCGTGCAAGACCGCACCTTCATGATCAGCGCGATCGGCCACGATCTGCGAACGCCGATCACACGGCTGAAATTGCGGGCGGAGTTCATCGACGATGATGAGCAGCGCCACAAATTCATGGCCGATCTGGATGAGCTGGATGCGATGGTTTCGGCCACTTTGGTGTTCGGGCGCGACACCGCGGATACCGAGCCGGCAGTCGCCTTCGATCTGGTGGCGCTGCTGCGTACGGTGCTCGACGATTGCGCCGATGCACGGCCGGAACGGGCGGATGCCCTTTCGTTCACCGGGCCCACGCATCTGACGGTGACGGGACGGATACTCGCGCTGAAGCGCAGTTTTGCGAACCTTGTCGGCAATGCCGTGAAGTATGGCGATGCCGCGCGGGTGACGCTTAATGTGGCGGACGGGCAGGCGGTGGTGACCGTGGAAGATGACGGGCCGGGGCTGCCGCCGGATGAGCTGGAGCGTATTTTCGAGCCGTTTTATCGCGTGGAGGATAGCCGGAACCGAGAGACCGGCGGCACGGGGCTTGGTCTGCCGATCGCGCGGAATATCTTGCGGGCGCATGGCGGCGATGTGGTGCTGGGGAACCGGGCTGGGGGCGGGGCGCGGGCAGTGGTGACCTTGCCGGCCTGATAGAAAGAAGGGCGTTCTTTTCTGAAGAAAAGAACCAAGAGACTTTTGTTCTCCAGAGCATTTTCCGATCGCGCCGGGTCAGTGTAGTCGTTCGGAAAATGCTCTAGCTCTTTGTTTTGGCGAGCATCTTTATCCGACGGGTAAGCCCGTGCGGTCGGATGATGCTCTAGGCTCGGTCTGGGTAGATACGGGCCTTGGCCGGCCGAGCGGCGTGTGTTGATCTTAGCGGTGTTGGGCTGAAGCCCACCCTACGTGAGCTCCAGCATTTAGAGCATTATCCGGGCAATTGCGATCAGCCACCGGATAAACATGCTCGCAAAACAAAGAGCTAGAGCGGGATGCGTCCGACGAAACCGATCGAACCATATCGCATCCCGCTCTAG
>Ga0116226_10002065_pt1 | contig 17436 bp, 18 predicted proteins | sample S1TSphfallax_FD_89692 | JGI IMG/M metagenome (GOLD analysis project Ga0116226, IMG submission 89692) | Host-associated microbial communities from peat moss isolated from Minnesota, USA - S1T2_Fa - Sphagnum fallax MG | ecosystem: Host-associated > Plants > Peat moss > Unclassified | place: USA... | reverse complement strand
ATTTCGCCGGGCGCGGTCTTCTCCTTCCTGGTGAATTCCAACGGCACGGTGGCGCTGTTTGTTTATGTGCTGATCGCCCTCTCCGAGCTGCGGCTGCGTCGCAAGCTCGAGCGCGAGACTTCCAAACGCCTCGTGGTGCGGATGTGGCTGTACCCGTGGCTCACCATCGTGGCGCTCGTGGCGATGGCGGGCATCTTGGCGGCCATGGCCTTTATCCCAGGCCAGCGTGTGCCCTTGGCCGCCGGCGTCGCCAGCCTGGTGATTTTGGTGGCCCTGTTCGTGTTGCGTCGCCTACGCCTTGCGGGAGGTGATCGTTCCTGAATCGAAAGCCGACCGCAGTGGCGAGTCTGCGCCCAGGCCTGCCACAGGCGCAGGTTGGCGGTGAGTGAGGGATTCGAACCCTCGTTACGGTCTCCCGTAAACACGCTTTCCAAGCGTGCGCCTTCAACCACTCGGCCAACTCACCCGCGTCCGCGGTAAAAGGAGGCCCCAGTCTATCAGGCCCCCTTCGCGGGAGGCGCGCAATATACGCATCAAGCCCTCCCCCACAAGCGGCGTGACGAGACCGATGATCATGAGGCCGCCGCGGCCTATCCATGGATAATTCCGCGCGCCAGCCTATCTGAGGAGGCGAACGCCCACACCTGAAGGGGACTCGATATGTCGATTTTTCGGAAATCCGCCGACCTGGTGACCGCCGACCGCGCTTTGCCGGGCCGCGAGACGCCCATTCCGACGTCGCGGAACTCGTTCCTCAATGAGCATCCCCTACAAGGCCCTTACCCCGAGGGCCTCGAAATCGCGTACTTCGCCATGGGATGTTTTTGGGGCGTGGAGCGGATCTTCTGGCGCATCCCGGGCGTCTGGGTGACGGCGGTGGGCTATATGGGAGGGTCCACCCCCAACCCCACCTATAATGAAGTGTGTAGCGGCCTCACTGGCCATACGGAGGCCGTGCGGGTCGTCTTCGATCCCAAGATTGTCTCCTATGAGGAGCTGCTAAAGGTATTCTGGGAGAACCACGATCCGACCCAGGGCATGCGCCAGGGCAATGATGTAGGCACGCAATATCGCTCCGGGATCTACACCGGCGACGCGGCCCAGGCGGACGCGGCCGCCCAGTCGCGCGAGGCCTATCAGGGCGCGCTGGCGGCGGCAGGTCGCGGGCGCATCACCAGCGAGATCAAGCCCGCGGGACCCTTCTATTACGCCGAGGACTATCACCAGCAATATCTGGCCAAGAACCCCAATGGCTATTGCGGGATCGGCGGCACGGGCGTGAGCTGCCCGATTGGCGTGGGCGTCCAGGCCTAAACGTCAGTCTCCCTGATCAAGCTCGTCTTGCGCGTGTCCCTTATAGCGAGGGCCACGGCGCAGCCGATCGCCAGAACCACGCTGACATAGATATAGAAGCCGCTCTGCAGGCCCGCCTTGGTGAAGGCTTCGGCGATCAATTCGGCCGTGCCGCCGAAGAGCGCGTTGGCCAGGGCGTAGGGGAGGGCGACGCCCAGGGTCCGCACCCGCGTGGGGAAAATCTCCGACTTCACCACCGCGCTCATGGCGGTGTAGCCGGCCAGGATGAAGAGCGCGGCGCAGACCAGCGCGAGGGCCAGGTCGGCCCGTCGGCTCGCGGCGATGGCGGTCATGATCGGCCAGGTCGTGAGGGCCCCGGCGCCGAAGGCGAAGGCCAGAAGCGCGCGACGGCCGATCTTGTCGCCCAGCCATCCGAGCAGGGGCTGAACCAACAGAAAAATGATCAAGGAGAGGGCGCAGATGTCCGCCGCCGCGCCCCGCCTGAAATGAGCCGTGTCGCTCAGGAATTTCTGCATATAGGTCGTGTAGCAGTAGTAGCTGAGGCCGCCCGCGGCGCTCAGGGCGAATATGATCGCCGTCTCCTTCGGGTGACGCGTTAAGAGCAGCAGGGTCCGGGAGCGTCGATCCGGGATGCGGGCTTCTCGCTGAAAGGCGGAAGTCTCCTCCAATCGCGACTGGACTGCCCATACCGCCACGGCCAGCACCGATCCCAGGGCGAAGGGCACGCGCCAGCCCCATGCGGAGAGCTCGGACGGTGAAAGCAGATGTTGAAGAAGGATCAGCACTCCCAAGGCCGCGATCTGGCCCGAAACGATGGTGACGAACTGCAGAGACGACCAGAAGCCCCGTCGGGTCTCTCCCGCCATCTCCGACATATAGGTGGCGCTGGCGCCATACTCGCCGCCGATGCTGAGTCCCTGGACGAGGCGAGCTGCGATCAGAAACGCAGGGGCGGCGGCTCCGATCACGTCATATCCCGGGATGACCGCGATCAGCAGCGATCCGGCGCACATCACGGCCATGGAGATCATCAGAGCGATCTTGCGGCCATAACGGTCGGCGAACGCGCCCATGACCCAGGCGCCGGCCGGCCGCGCCAGAAAACCGATGGCGAAAACCCCCGCCGCCTGGAGCCTTTGGTCGATTTCCGCGCCGTGGGGAAAGAACACCTTGGCGAAATAGAGCGAGAAGCTCGCATAGACGAACCAGTCGAACCACTCGACCAGATTGCCCGCCGCGCCGCCTAGAATCGCGGCCAGCCGGCGCCCCGAGCTCAGATTCGGGATCGCATCCGGCTGTTCCCCCGCCATTCGTGTCCTCTATCGGCGCCTCGGTTCCGAGCCTGGCACGGGCGCCCCTATGGACGAAAGACCCGACCCTGGGCGGAACCTTTTGCGCAACAGTGCGCTTTTTCGCAGCGCGACCCTAACGGTGCGCTCCAGGAGCCACATGCGTAAATCGGCTGTCGCCATTGCCTTAACCTCAGCCCTATTGGCCAGCGGCGCGATGGCTCAGTCGGTTGTCCCCCAGGAACCCTCGGCGACATTCACGGGCCTGCGCCTCAATATCGTCCTTGGCCAGTTTTTCCCGTTCGGTGGCCGTAACTATTGTTGGTACGAGGGCGGCTGGCACGGCCCAGGTTATTACTGGTGCGGATATGCTTGGCGTCGCGGATATGGCTGGGGCGGCGGCTATGGCTGGCATGGCTTTCATGGCGGCCACCCAGGTCCTGGGCGCGGCGGTTATTCGGGCGGCCATGCCGGTTTCGCCCACGGCGGCGGCGGTCATGCGGTCGCGGCGGCTCACGTGGGCGGCGGCCATGAAAGTGGCGGCCATGCCGGCGGCGGGGGTCATGGCGGTGGTCACGAGGGCGGCGGTCACGAGGGCGGTCACCACTAACGGCGCTTACGCAGCCGGCGGGGCCCAATCAGGTCGGGCCGCGCCGCGCAGAGCCTTGTCGAGGCTCGAGATCAGCGCCGCGATCAGGGCCGATGTGCTGATCTTCGCCGGGAGCATTCCCGACATATGAAGCATCAGGGGCCCGTGGAGAGCGGCCCAATACATGTGGGCTATGAAATCGGCCTCGGACTCCGAGAGAGCCACACCGTCGCCCTCCGCCGTCTCCATCTGAAGGCTCATGGTCCGACGCGACCGCTCGCCGGCGCGCACCAGGTCGGGATAGTTACCGGCGCTCGGCTGATGGACGTCGAACATCAGTTTGTAGGCTTCGGGGTGGTTCAGGGCGAACTGGATATAGGCCTGGGCCAGGGCGGCCGGCCGGGCCGCGGGATTGTCGGCATAAGCCGCATAGGCCGCTTCCAGCAGATCGGCGTGGCGATCAAAGGCGCGGGCCCGCACAGCGGCCAAAATGGCGTCCTTGTCCTTGAAATAGCGATAGGGCGTCATGGGGCTCACCCCTACTGCGGCAGCCAGTTCCCGGATCGTGACGGCCTCCGGGCCGCGTTCGGCGAACATATGCTCGGCCGCGTCGCACAGGCGGGCGCGGAAGTCGGCGAGGTCGGCGTCGGACAGAATTCGGGGCAACAGTGTGACTCGATTGGGCTTTTAGGGGGCGGGAAATTCTGCTTGCCATGGCCTATCGCTTACGGCATAAATTTACAACGTAAGATAAAAGCTCTGGTCAAACGCGAGGAAACGACCATGGACGGATCACTGCCGATCGACCCCTATCTCTCGGGCAATTTCGCCCCCGTCGTCGAGGAGTCGGACTTTGGTCTCGCCATCTCCGGGGAGATGCCGGCGGATCTGGCTGGCGCCTTCTATCGCAATGGCCCAAATCCCCAATTCACCCCCCGCGGCGATTATCACTGGTTCACCGGCGATGGGATGATCCACGGCGTCTTCGTGGAAGGCGGCAAGGCGCGCTATCGCAACCGCTATGTCCAAACCCCTAAATGGAAGCTGGAAAACTGCGCCGGCCGGGCGCTCTTCGGGGGGTTTGACCCCCGCCTCACCGACCCCTCGGCCATCGGCACTGACAGCGGCGTCGCCAACACCAATATCGTCTGGCACGGCGGCAAGCTCATGGCCCTGGAAGAGGGGCATGCCCCCTTCGAGATGGACCCCGATACCTTGGAGTCCCGGGGCTACCTGAACGACTATCGTGGCCAGGTCACCGCCCATCCCAAGCTTGATCCGGAAACGGGTGAGATGGTCTGGTTCGGATATGGCGTGGGTGAGATGAGCTTCTTCAGCCCGGGCGTCGCCTATGGCGTGACAAACGGTGCGGGTGAGGTGACGCGCCGTGATGTGTTCCAGGCTCCTTATGCCAGCATGGTTCACGACTTTCTTGTTACGCGTAACTATGCGCTCTTCCCCATCCTCCCTCTCACCATGAGCCTGGAGCGGGCTATGAAGGGCCTGCCCCCCGTGGCCTGGGAGCCTGAAAAGGGCGCCTATGTGGGCGTCATGGCCCGGGGCGGATCAGTGGAAAGCCTGCGATGGTTCGAAACCGACGCCTGCTATGTCTTCCACCCCATGAACGCCTGGGAGGAGGGGACAAAGATCTTCGCCGACGTGATGGAATATCCCGTGGCGCCACTCTTTCCCAACGCAGACGGCAGCGCTGGCCTTCGCACCTATGCGCGGCTGGTACGCTGGACTTTCGATCTGGCGAGCGACTCGAGCCAGATCAAGCGTGAGCCGCTAGATGATACGGCCGGGGAGTTTCCCAGATTCGATGAGCGCCGTGCGGGTCTCGCCTATCGCCATGGATGGTTCGCCGCCAGCCAAAGGCGCCCGGGTGGGTCAGGTTTCGACTCCCTAGCCCACGTGGACCTGGCCACCGGTACGCGGAATCTCTTTGGCCTTCCCGAGGGCGATCTCACCGGCGAGCCTGTTTTCGTGCCGCGGAAGCCCGGCGCCGCCGAGGGGGATGGCTGGATCGTGGCCCTGATCTATCGCGGCGCGACCGACCGCAGCGACTTCGCGGTTTTCGACGCCCAGGATATCGCCGCCGGTCCCATCGCGCTGGCCCACATTCCCCGCCGCGTGCCCCATGGTTTCCACGGCAATTGGCGGGGCGCGTGAAGGCTAAGGCAGCCCCAAATACTTGTGCGTCTGGACGCTGAGGCGCCAGCCGGGGTGATCGAGGCAGTAGGCGACGGCGGCTGTGGTCGCCGCCTCCCTGTCTGGTCCATCCATGGGCTGCAAGAAGAACCGCTCGAAACCCAGCTGTTCGAAGCGAGCGGGATCAACGCCAACTTGCGGATAGACCAGCTTCAGCTCCTGGCCCTGGGTTTGGACTATGGGCGTGTGGGCCTTGGGGCTGACACAGATCCAGTCGATCCCGTCTGGAACGGGGAGTGTGCCATTCGTCTCAATGGCGATGGAAAACCCAGCGCCATGGAGGGCTTCGATCAGGGGGGCGTCGAGTTGGAGCAGGGGCTCGCCCCCGGTGCAGACGACCAGCCGGTGTTGCGCGGGGCCTCGCCATGCTGAGGCCACCGCTGCGGCCAAGGTCTCGGGAGTCTCAAAGCGCCCGCCGCCGGGGCCGTCCGTTCCGACGAAATCGGTGTCGCAGAAGGTGCAAGCGGCGGCGGCCCGATCCGACTCACGGCCTGACCAGAGGTTGCATCCGGCGAAGCGGCAGAACACCGCCGCCCGGCCCGCCTGCCCTCCCTCGCCTTGCAGGGTAAGGAAGATCTCCTTGACGCTATAGCTCATGGCGCGGCCAGGGCGGGACGACCGTTCGCGATCCAGGTTTCGTAGCCTTTGGCGCGCAGATCGCAGGCCGGGCAGCCGCCGCACCCGTGGCCCCACGCGTGAAGGGTTCCGCGATCGCCCAGATAACAGGTGTGTGACTGACCGACGATGATCTCCACCAGATCCTCGCCCCCCAGACTTTTGGAGAGGGCCCAGGTCTCCGCCTTGGTGAGGGCCATAAGCGGTGTCTCAATCTTAACGTCCCGGTCCAACCCCAGTCTCAGGGTCTCTTCCATCGCATCCAAGGTCGCGCGGCGGCAATCGGGATAACCCGAGAAGTCGGTCTCGCACATGCCTCCCACCAGATGGCCAAGCCCCCGCCGATCAGCCAGGGCGGCGGCATAGGTGAAGAACACCAGATTGCGTCCCGGCACGAAGGTGGAGGGTAATCCCCTCTCGTCGGTCTCGATAGCGTGCTCGCTTGTCATGGCGGTGTCGCCGATTGCGCCAAACGCCCGGATGTCCAGCATGTGGTCGGGGCCCAGCCGCCGTTCCCAGGCCGGGAATCGCGCGATCATGGCGGCCCTGACCTCCTGGCGCGCCTCGAGCTCCGCGGCATGACGCTGGCCATAGTCAAAGCCCACGGTCTCGACTTGGACGAACCGTTCCAGGGCCCAGGCAAGACAGACGCTGGAATCCTGACCGCCAGAGAAAAGAACCAGAGCGCCGGCAGAGCTATCCCGCATGGGGGCTCCATACACCAAGTTCGCCATCTACTGTCATCGGGCCGCCTTGGCGCCGCCGCCCCCCATCGCTATTTGAGCGCCTCTTCCTCCCCTTTTAAGTGACAGACGCAAGGCAAGCGCCCGCATGGCCGCGCAATACATTTTTCAGATGCAGGGTCTCTCGAAGACCTATCCCGGCGGCAAAAAGGTGTTCGAGAACATCTGGCTGTCCTTCTATTCCGACGCCAAGATCGGGGTTGTGGGGGTCAACGGCTCCGGCAAATCCACCCTGCTCAAGATCATGGCGGGTATCGACAAGGAATTTAACGGCGAGGCCAAGGCCGCCGAGGGCACGCGGATGGGCTATCTGGAGCAGGAGCCTGTTCTCGATAACAGCCTGAATGTCCTGGAGAATGTCATCGCCTGGTGCCAGGAGAAGAAGACCTTCGACGCCTATAACGCCGTCGCCGCCAAGCTGGGGGAAGACTATTCCGATGAGCTGATGGAGGAAATGACCGCCCTCCAGGAAGTCATTGATGCGAAGGACCTGTGGGATATCGATTCGCGCATCGAAATGGCGATGGACGCCCTGCGCTGCCCCCCCGACGATTCGCCGGTGGACAAGCTCTCCGGCGGCGAGCGCCGCCGCGTCGCCCTGGCGCGCCTGCTGCTCTCCAAGCCCGACATGCTGCTGCTGGACGAGCCCACCAATCACCTGGACGCCGAGTCCGTGGCCTGGCTTCAGCATCACCTGGAGAATTTTCCCGGCTGCGTGATCCTCGTCACCCACGACCGTTATTTCCTCGATCAGGTGACCAAGTGGACCCTTGAGCTCGATCGCGGCAAGGGCGTTCCGTACGAAGGCAACTACTCCGCCTGGCTGGAACAGAAAGAGAAGCGCGTCCGCCAGGAGCAGAGCGAGAGCGAGGCGCGCCAGCGCGCCATGGCGCGGGAGCTTGAATGGGTCCGGTCCTCAGCCAAGGCCCGCCAGGCCAAGTCCAAGGCGCGCCTGGCCGCCTATGACGAGATGGTCAACCAGCAGGAGAGGGAAAAGCAGAGCTTCGCCACCATCCAGATTCCGCCCGGGCCCCGGCTGGGCAATGTCGTGATTGAGGCCACCAATCTGGAGAAGGAATATGGCGACAAGGTTCTCTTCAAGAGCCTGACCTTCAAGCTACCACCCAACGGCATTGTCGGAGTCATCGGTCCGAACGGCGCGGGCAAGTCGACGCTCTTCAAGCTGATCACCGGCAAGGAAACGCCGGACGCCGGCGCCATTCGCCTGGGCGAGACCGTGAAGCTTGCCTATGTGGACCAGACGCGGGACGACCTCGATCCCAGCCACACCGTCTGGCAGGCGATTTCCGGCGGCCTGGATGTGATCAAGGTCGGCAATCGCGAGATCGTCAGCCGCTCCTATGTCGGCTCCTTCAACTTCAAGGGTGGCGATCAGCAGAAGAAGGTCGGCCTGCTGTCAGGCGGCGAGCGCAACCGCGTGCACCTCGCCAAGACCCTAACCGAGGGCGGCAACGTCATCCTCCTCGATGAGCCCACCAACGACCTCGATATCGAGACCCTGCAGAACCTCGAAGAGGCCCTGGAGGATTTCGCCGGCTGCGCCGTGGTGATCAGCCACGACCGCTGGTTCCTTGATCGCCTCTGCACCCACATCCTCGCCTTCGAGGGCGACAGCCACGTGGAATGGTTCGAAGGTAATTTCGAAGCCTATGAAGAGGACAAGAAACGTCGCCTGGGCGCCGATTCACTCATTCCCAAACGGATCAAGTTCCAGAAGTTCGGGCGGTAGAGCTAGAGAATGTTCGCCTAGTGAACAGGCGGCTGAGTATCCGGCGTCTTGGGCTTCATCGCCTTATGGTTCATCGACATCGGCTTGGCTTTTTCGTCGCTCGGATATTTGGAAAGGTCCGAATAGGCGATGGGGGCCGCTGGCGCGGCGTACTCACTCATCTTTTCCTTGGCCTTGTGGTGCGGCATCATATGGCTGTGGGCCATGCCCGGCTTGCCGGCGGGAGCCGAAGCGTCGGGCGTCATTTGCGCCAGGGCTGAGCCGGCGATCAGACAGGCTGCGGCGGCTCCCACGATCAGAAATTTGCTGTTCATCTCGACACCTAAGCTCAAGGGGCGACCCGGTTCGGGCGCTCGCCCAACGAAACGGTCGCATGAGACTTTGGTTGCCGGTCGCCCTGGCCAACGCTCCGCTATAACCCTAGGGACCTGGCGCGGGCGTCGGCGACGGCTCCTCACTCCCCAGGCCGCTACATTCTGTCCACCCGCCCGGTCAGATCCTGCGGCTGGAAACAGACGTCTCTCAAATCGCCGGCGGCGTAAAGCGAGGCCTCATTGAATTGGGGGAGCCAGAATTTCGTTCTGCGCCGCGCCCGCGATTCCCATCTTCATGATCTCAACGCCGCAAACACCCTCATTCCCAGGGGCTTGGCCACCGCGCCGACCTTGACAGAAACATATAAAGATATCTTTATATCCCGATGGCAATTTCGTCCGATCAGGCTGTGGGCGTGCTTCGGGCGGCGGCGGAGCCGACGCGCCTGCGCATCCTATCGCTCCTCGCCCGCGAAGAGCTGGCGGTGCTCGAACTTTGCCGTATCCTGCGCCAGAGCCAGCCTCGCGTCTCGCGTCATCTGAAGCTTCTGGCCGAGGCGGGCCTCGTGGAACGTTTTCCCGATGGCGCGTGGGTCTTTTATCGTCTTACCCGCAATTCACCCGCCAGGGCCCTCACCGATCAGGTCCTGGCCCTCATCGCTGCCGATGACGCCGCTCTGGGCCTCGACACTGAGCGCCTCGTGGGCGTGGCCGAGGAGCGGGCGGGACAGGCCGCCGCCTATTTCGCCGGAAACGCCGAGCATTGGGACGAGATTCGTTCGCTCTACACGGCCGAGGACGCGGTGGAGGCGGCGATCCTCGCCATGGCAGGGGAGGGTCCCTTCTCCCGATTGGTGGATTTGGGATCCGGCACCGGGCGGATGCTGACCCTCTTCGGCGACCGCGCCCGAACCTCCATCGGCCTCGATCTCTCCCGCCAGATGCTCAATATCGCCCGCAGCCATGTGGCCAGCGCGCGTCTGACGGGGTGCGAACTGCGCCACGGCGATATTCTGGAGACGGGGCTTGCCCCGGGCGAGGCGGACCTCGTCATCGTCCACCAGGTTCTGCACTATCTGGCTGATCCCGCCGCAGCGGTGGCCGAAGCCGCGCGCCTCGTGGCGCCGGGCGGGAGGGCTCTCATCGTTGATTTCGCCCCCCATGATCTTGAGTTCCTGCGCGCCGACCATCGTCACCGTCGCCTGGGATTTTCCGATGCGGAGATGGAACGATGGCTCACCGCCGCTGGGCTGGGCTCCGTGGCCATGGAAACTCTGCCTCCCGCCACGCCCGGCGGCCTGACCGTCAAGATCTGGAGCGGGACGCGGGACGCCGCGCGGCTCAGGCGTATCGCATGACGACCCTCGATCTCACCCACGAACTTCCCCGAGCGACCGCGCTCGGCCCCGTCGCCCGCTCCCAACGTCGCCAGGGTCCCGCGCCGCGGATCTCTTTCGAGTTCTCGCCGCCCAAGACCCCGGAGGCGGAGATTGGTCTCTGGGAAGCGATCCGGCGCCTGGAGCCCCTGAGCCCCCAGTTTGTTTCGGTGACCTACGGGGCTGGCGGCTCGACGCGGGAGCGAACCCATCGCACCGTTCTGCGCGTGTTGAAGGAGACGCGTCTTACCGCCGCCGCCCATCTGACCTGCGTGGACGCCAGCCGCGCCGAGGTAGACGCGGTGATCCAGGACTATTGGAACGCCGGTGTGCGCCACATTGTGGCCTTGCGCGGCGATCCTCCCGGTCAGATCGGCGGCGCCTATGTTCCCCGGGCCGACGGTTACGCCAACGCCACCGAACTTGCCGCCGGAATCTCCGCGATCGCGCCCTTTGAGATTTCAGTTGGGGTCTATCCTCAGGTGCACCCCGAGAGCCCGTCGCTCGCGCACGATATCGCCGTGCTTAAGGCCAAGGTGGATGCCGGGGCGACCCGCGCCATCACCAATTTCTTTTTTGATATCGATGGTTTCCTCAGGTTCCGCGACGCAGTGCGAAAAGCCGGGGTCACCATCCCCTTGCTTCCAGGGATCATGCCCGTCTCCAACTTCAAGGGTCTGGCCAAGATGTCCGCCGCCAATGGCGTGGCGGTTCCCGCATGGCTCGGGAATCTGTTCGAGGGCCTGGACAAGGACCCGGAAACCCGCCGCCTTATCGCGGCCTCCGTGGCCGCCGAGATGTGCGCGCGCCTCGAGGAGGAAGGGTTCGCGGACTTCCATTTCTACACTCTGAACCGCGCCGATCTAGTCTACGCCATCTGCCGCGTGCTGGGCGTACGCGAAACAGCCCGTGAGAGTGCGTCATGAGCGATCCCAATGCCGGCCGAACCGAACGCCGCACCGCCCTCAAGACCGCCGCCCGCGAGCGTATCCTGATCCTCGATGGCTCCTGGGGCGTAATGATCCAGCGCCGGGGTCTTAGCGAGGACGACTTCAAGGGCGAGCGTTTTGCGGACCATCCCCTGCCGCTGAAAGGTGACAATGACATTCTGTGCCTCACGCGGCCGGATATCATCGCCGATCTGCACGATCTCTATTTCGCGGCGGGCGCCGATTTCGCCGAGACCAATACTTTCAACGCGACGGCTATCAGCCAAGCGGACTATGGTCTTGAGAGCGCGGTCACCGATCTGAACCTCGCCGCCGCCCGTCTGGCGCGTGAATCCGCTGATCGCTGGACGGCGAAGACCCCGAATAAGCCACGCTTCGTCGCCGGCGCCATTGGGCCACTCAACCGCACCCTTTCGATGTCCAGCGACGTCAACGACCCGGGCGCGCGTCAGGTAACCTTTGAGGCCGTGCACGGCGCCTATCTGGAACAGGCCCGGGCGCTGCATCGCGGGGGCGTCGATCTCTTTCTGGTGGAGACTGTGTTCGACACTCTCAACGCCAAGGCCGCCATCAAGGCGATCCTGGATCTTGAGGACGAAGGCTTCGAGCCGTTGCCGGTGTGGATCTCGGGCACCATCACCGACCGTTCAGGGCGCACCCTGTCCGGCCAGACCGTGGAAGCGTTCTGGAACTCTATCCGCCACGTCAAACCCTTCGCCGTGGGCTTCAACTGCGCCCTGGGCGCCGACCTGATGCGTCCGCATGTCGCCGAGCTGGCGCGAATCTCCGACACCCTCGTGGCGGCCTATCCGAATGCTGGCCTCCCCAACGCCTTTGGGCAGTATGATGAGACGCCGGATGAAACGGCGGCGCACCTCAAGGAATGGGCGGCCAGCGGCCTGGTGAACATTCTTGGCGGTTGCTGCGGCACCACGCCCGAGCACATCACCGCGATTGCCGGCGCGGTCGCCGGCGCCACGCCGCGCGTGGTTCCCCACCGCGAGCCGGCCCTGCGCCTCTCCGGCCTCGAGGCCTTCGAACTGGCGTGATGCATATGATCTGTCTGACCTTATCAGCCGCTGACGCGGCCACGCGCCCATGAGGCCGTCCTTCGTCAATATCGGAGAGCGGACCAATGTCACCGGCTCGGCTCGCTTTCGCAAGCTGGTCAGCGACGGCGACTATACCGCCGCCTTGAGCGTCGCGCGCGACCAGGTGGAGGCGGGCGCCCAGGTCCTGGACGTGAACATGGACGAGGGGCTGCTCGACAGCGTCAAGGCCATGACCACCTTCCTCAACCTCATGGCGGCCGAGCCGGACATCGCGCGTGTGCCGGTGATGGTGGATTCCTCGAAATGGGAAGTCATCGAGGCGGGTCTGAAGTGCGTCCAGGGCAAGCCCATCGTCAATTCGATCTCCCTCAAAGAGGGCGAGGCCAAGTTCCGCGAGCAGGCGGTGAAATGCCTGCGCTATGGCGCGGCGGTGGTGGTCATGGCCTTTGACGAGCAGGGTCAGGCGGACACCCGCGCGCGCAAGGTGGAGATCTGCGCCAGGGCCTACAAGCTTCTCACCGAGGAGATCGGCTTTCCGCCCGAGGACATCATTTTCGATCCCAATATCTTCGCCATCGCCACGGGCATCGAGGAACATGACAATTACGGCGTCGACTTCATTGAGGCGACCCGGGCGATCAAGCAGCAGCTTCCCTATGCCCGGGTGTCTGGCGGCGTCTCCAACGTGTCGTTTAGCTTTCGTGGCAATGAGCCCGTGCGCCGGGCCATGCATTCGGTCTTTCTTTATCACGCCATCGCCGCTGGGATGGACATGGGGATCGTCAACGCCGGCGAGCTTCCCGTCTATGACGATATCGAGCCCGAGCTGCGCGAAGCTGTCGAGGACGTTATCCTCAACCGCAAGGCCGGGTCCACCGAGCGGCTGGTGGACATGGCGCCCCGCTATAAGGGCGGCAAGTCGGTGGCGCGGGTGGTGGATGACGCCTGGCGCCGGGGAACGGTGGCCGAGCGTCTCAGCCATGCCCTTGTGCACGGCATTACCGAACATATCGAGACGGACACCGAAGAAGCCCGCCTGATGTCCACGCGTCCCCTCGACGTGATCGAGGGCCCGCTTATGGACGGCATGAACCGGGTCGGTGATCTCTTCGGCGCGGGAAAAATGTTTCTGCCCCAGGTGGTCAAGTCGGCCCGGGTGATGAAGCAGGCCGTGGCTTGGCTGCTGCCCTATATGGAGGCGGAGAAGGCTGGCAAGCCGCGCGAGACGGCGGGCAAGATCCTCATGGCCACGGTCAAGGGCGACGTCCACGATATCGGCAAGAACATCGTCGGCGTCGTGCTCCAGTGCAACAACTACGAGGTCATCGATCTGGGGGTCATGGTCCCGGCCGAGCGGATCCTTGATGAGGCGCTCGCGCACAATGTGGATGTGGTGGGCTTATCTGGCCTGATCACGCCGTCACTGGACGAAATGGTGTTTGTGGCGGCCGAGATGCAGCGGCGCGGCTTCTCCATTCCGCTCTTGATCGGCGGGGCCACCACCAGCCGGACCCATACCGCCGTGAAGATCGAGCCGGCCTACCAAGCCGGTTCCACGACCTATGTGCTGGACGCCAGCCGGGCGGTCGGCGTGGTTTCGGGCCTTTTGTCACCGACGGAGAAGGATCGCGTGCAGTCCGCCACGCGCGATGAATATGAGCGCATCCGCGAGCAGTTCGGCCGCGCTCAGGAGGCCAAGATCCGCGTGCCTCTGCCCGCGGCGCGGGCCAACCGATTTTCCATTGATTGGCAATCCTACCAAGCCCCTGCGCCGAGCTTCATTGGCGAGCGGACTTTTGAGTGGGACCTGGCGGACCTCGCCCGTTATATCGACTGGTCTCCCTTCTTCGCCGCGTGGGAGCTGATCGGACGCTACCCCGCCATTTTGGAGGATGATGTGGTGGGCGAGGCGGCCCGCAATCTCTTCGCCGACGGCGAGGCGATGCTGAAAACCATCATCGAGGAGAAATGGTTCGAAGCCAAGGGCGTGGTGGGACTTTGGCCCGCCAACGCTGACGGCGACGACATTGTCATCTGGACAGACAATAGCCGCACCGCCGAACGAGCCCGCCTCCACACCCTGCGCCAGCAGATGTCCAAGAGTGAAAACCGGGCGAATCTGGCCCTGGCTGATTTCATCGCGCCCACGGGCGCGGACTGGATCGGCGCCTTCGCCGTAACCTCGGGGCTTGGGGAGGCCGCTGTGGCCGCGCGCTTCAAAGCCGCTGGCGACGATTATTCCGCCATTCTCGCCGCCTCCCTGGCCGACCGCCTTGCGGAAGCCTTCGCCGAGGCGCTGCATCACAAGGTACGGGCCGAACTGTGGGGATACGAACCGGGCGAAGGGTTCGACATCGAGGCCCTCCTGGCCGAGCGCTATCGCGGCATCCGCCCCGCGCCCGGCTACCCGGCCCAGCCCGACCACACCGAAAAGGGAATCCTTTTTGATCTCCTAAAGGCGCCCGAAGCGACGGGTATGGCGCTCACCGAAAGCTATGCCATGAGTCCCGCCTCATCGGTCTCGGGGCTCTACTTCGCCCATCCGGAGGCCCACTATTTCGGCGTGGGCAAGATCGAGCGCGATCAGGTAATCGACTATGCGGCGCGCAAAGGATGGGACGTGAAAACCGCCGAGCGCTGGCTCTCGCCGATCCTCAATTACGAACGCGCCTGAATTACGAACGCGCTTGAGGCGAGGCGGCCGTGTCTGGTTTGGGCGGGGTCTCGGGCGTCATGTCGGGTTTCGGCGGCGCCTGCATGCTCGTGTCGGCGGCCGTGTCGGTCTCAGGCTTGTCGCCGTCATCAGCGGCGATTTTGACCGGGGCGGGCGGCGATTCGGTGGCCGAGGGGCCGTTATATTTTAGCGCCTGCCCGAGAAGGTTGGATTTGGCCGCCAGTTCCCGCGCGTTGCTGTCGCAGCGGTCAGGGAGGGCCCAGGAAAGCCAGGCGCGGGCGAGCTCCCGACGCGTATGCGTCTCGGCGGGCCCCCAGATGCCGCGGCCCAAGGTGACAGCCCGCGCGCCGTCGGGCGAGATCACCTTGATGCTGGCCTTTTCCGCGGACTGAACAGCGTTCTTCAGCACGCCAAGCTCCACTTTCGCGGCCGCCATATCATCCGCATACGGCTCGGATTCGCCCTTCACCGAAGATCCGAAAAGCGTATCGATGTCACGAAGCTGGGGCAGGATTTGCCCATAGATATAGAGATACTGGTCCATGGCGCCGTAACACCAAGCGGCCAATTCGTAGGGCTGGGTGGGGGCGTCGGCGGGAAGGGGTTCGCCGTCTGGCGTGGGGTCGGCGGCGATCGCGGCGGGGTTGGCGCCGGGTGGCGGGGTGGTCGCTGTCCCCTGGGCCGCCGCCATGACGGGGTTGAGACTCAGCAGCGCGAGAAGCGCGATTGTCGCCTTCATAATGGGGTCCTTGAGACGGTGTCTGGGCTGCATGGTCAAGCTGTAAAGCTCGCTAATACCAATGCGGTTCCCCTTTTCAGGATCAAGCGGTGTCATCCTGGGGGCGATTTTTGGAGAAAATGTGGGCTTTAACGCCTTGGGGCGGAGCGGATGGTTGACGCTTGACGTTGAGATGACAGATTAGATACGAACCGTGTGATCGGTGGAGCGCGAGGCGTTCATGGCTGAGCTTGTGGCGACACCATATCGGACCCCTGGGTCGAACCTGCGCGGTGCGTTTTCCCCATGGCGTGGCGCGGCATGGCTTCTTGGCGCCATGGCCTGGCTGGCGGCTGGCCTCGTGGGAGCGGTGCTGGCTTTAGTGATTACCGCAACGGTTGTGGTCATCGCCGCCATGAGCTCGCTTCTGCTGGGTCTCGCGGCGGCGGCTGTTAAGACCCGTCGGGCTATCCACACGCGGGGATCCGGTCACCTCATTGAAGCGCGTCGCGTCGGGGGCCATTCCTGGGTCGCCTATGGATGGGACGGGGACCTTTAGCCGAACCTCTAGCGTCTGGCGCCCCGCTCCCCTAAAGCTCCCCGGCAAAGAGGTCAGGGAGGACCAGAACATGATCGGCGTTATCGCGGTTCTGAAAATCAAGGACGGAACGGCCGCTGAGTTCGAGGCCATATTCAGTGAACTCTCGGAGAAGGTTCGCGCCAATGAGGCGGGAAACAAGCTCTATCAACTCACCAAGAGCCGCACCGAACCCAACACGTATAAGGTGCTGGAACTCTACGCGGACGCGGAGGCTCTCGCGACCCACGGTCAGACGGAATATTTCAAGGATCTGGGTCGCAAGATGGGGGCGGTTATGGACGGCCGTCCGGCTGTCGAGGTGCTCGACAGCGTCGGGTGACGGAAAGTCTTCGGAGCACGCAACGCACGCCGGTGCTCCGAAGGATAGACCTTAATCGCAGGAGACCTTGGCCGGCACATATTTGCCCGCCTGGGCGTCCCAACGCCAACCGTCGCAGCCATAGGCCGAAGCCGCGGGAGGCGCCGCCGCCGCGGGTGGGGGCGCCGGATAGTCATAATAGGCGGGGTACGGGTAGCCCCAATAGCCATAGTCCCAGGGATAGCCCCAGGCGTACCAGGGATAGCCGAAACCATAGCCGATTCCGAGGCCGAGGCCCAAACCTATCCCGAAGCCATACCCGCCATAGCCATGGCCGTAATAGCCGCCATGGTATCCGCCGTATCCACCGTGATAACCGCCGACCGCGGAATGAGCGCCCCCATGAAATCCGCCGCCGGCGTGGCCGCCGCCGCCATGCTGGGCGAGGGCCGGCGCGGCCGTGAAGGCCGCCGCTCCCAACGCCAAGGTCGCCGCCGCCGCTCTGATCTCTTTACGCATGTTCCAAAACCCTCGACCAAAACCGTCCGCGCCGCTCGAGGAGCCGTTTACCGATCCCGGCGGCTATCTATTATGTAAGTATGGCGGTTCGAAACTGAACCGGGTCTGAACGAGAACGTCAAATCACCCCATGACCGTCGAATCCCTTTTCAAGCCCTTCGCCTTCAAGGGCCTGCGTCTGCCCAACCGGCTCGTTATGGCGCCCATGACGCGTTCCAAGTCCCCCGGCGGCATCGCCACGCCGGATGTCGCCGCCTATTATGCGCGCCGCGCCGCCGCCCAGATCGGCCTGATCATCACCGAAGGGACGGGCGTCGCCAGGCCTGCTTCCCTGAATGATCCGGATATTCCGAGGTTCCACGGCGCCGCGGAGCTTGAGGCCTGGGGCAAGGTGGCAAAGGCGGTCCATGGCGAGGGGGGCTT
>Ga0116226_10002064_pt1 | contig 17436 bp, 19 predicted proteins | sample S1TSphfallax_FD_89692 | JGI IMG/M metagenome (GOLD analysis project Ga0116226, IMG submission 89692) | Host-associated microbial communities from peat moss isolated from Minnesota, USA - S1T2_Fa - Sphagnum fallax MG | ecosystem: Host-associated > Plants > Peat moss > Unclassified | place: USA... | reverse complement strand
TGCCATGCTTGTGGACAAGACCCCAAAATAACATAGTTTAGATTTGACTTCCCCATGAAGAAATGTTTGAAGAAAATTTTGGATTATGAATAAGTTTATTATAAGTCTTCTTTTAATTTAATTTAATTTTTTTTGTTTACCTATTTCTTTTTCCTGATTTTTTTGCCTTTTGCATTTGTAAAGATTTATTTCCAATGAAACCCAAAAGTCTACCAATTTTGCAAAGAACAAATTCCTCCATAGGCTTTTTAATAACCTATAATTGTCACAATAGACTCAGGCTTTAGCCCAAGCCATGGCTTATATGCCTTTGTTGCCCTCCTATAAAGGTTATTCTTAATACGATCATGTAGTTAGAACTTTCACTGATGATGAGACTTTGGAGTGAATTAGGATTAGTTTTAAGAGCTTGAAGGTGGATTACAATTTTGTAACAACCATTGTGTGGTCCTTTGGTTGGGGGGAAAACTCGAACAAAATATTAATTTGTTGCATCAACTTTTGGTGATTCTTGGCTTTGAAAAACATTCAAAAAAAGAGTCTCATTTTAACTCACTTTGGCCTTCATGCTTGCACATATTATTTCCTCCAAACAAAAGTTCCATCCTCTCCAAATATCTTCAAGTGTTTTTCAACCTTGTAAACATCCTTGTGTCCATTATTGACACCATCGTTTCCATGCATGTCTCCAAAAGATTGAAGTCCCCTTCGCTTGACAAAAGAAACAACCTTGATAGAACTTTATGAATTTCATTATGTTAATAACTTAGGATTTTAGTACATGTTGTTCAAGTCCAACATTTGTTGAATTGGTTTTGATGGACATATTGCAATTTAATTATCTATTATACAAGTATAGCAATGCATTCCGAATTCAATTTTGGACTTAATTCCATTAGTCTTGGCATTTTCATTCACATGTTTATTCTAACCTTTTGCAATAATTTATGGGATTCTTTGTATAAAGCTTGTATGAATTGCTTTAAATGTAGTTAGTTTTCATGCGAACTTTTCAATGTAATTCATGCTTCACTATATGAATTCAAATTTGCTTTGGATATTTTTTCCTGCTACTATAATCACTAACTTTTTCCATATTGTGTTTTCAACTATTATGTCCTACACTCAAATATTCACATCACACACTTGCAATTGTCCCAATGCATTTATTTTATTCAATTTCTAGTCATGTGAAGCTCAAAAGTGATTTGCAATCTTCTATAAAATTCAAAGGCAAAACACAATCTTCCTTAATGCTTGGTTTTGTCCATATCTTTTTGTGTTATGCATTTTTCACCTTTAAATAATTTTCTCTCCACATGTAAAAATTGTTCACACATCAATAGACACTAGTTCACTTTTGTTGGAAGACAAGAAAAGAGATAAACCAAGTGTCCAAGTTTGTCTTTTTGTTCCACAACCATTCTACTTCTACATTGGCATCCAAAAAACAGCAAGCAAGATCAAAATGCTACCCATGACCTATTTGAAGGTGATACAAACATTTTTGTTAGTCTTTTGATCTACCACATCTTCTACAACATCTTGCTTTTATGGACTTATATACCTTATGTATTGTGATAGTTGTTAGACTCTTTGCATTATGAACTATATGAACATCACATACCCCTAAATTCATATCAAATTACAGCATGCAATGGATAAAAAATTATTGTTGCTACTTTCAATTAGAATATTTGAAAATCAATTCATGTTTTAAGTGTATAGTGTATAGATCATTCTATTGATCTAAGTAAGTTGAAAGAAATTTTAAATATGTTATCCAAAGCACCAAAATCTTGTCCAACACTCGTTATAGGAGATCTTAATGTGGACATATTGAAGTCTATGGGTTTAGGGTTTCTAATCTGAAGACCTCATACAATTTACTCAAAATTATAATCTAAAAAGTTACAAAATCAAATAAATATTTTTAAAAATCTCCCTTCTTTATCACATTTGGACTGATGTTCCAGGTAACGAATCAATTGCGTTAACAACCTCCAAGAGAATTCTAAGTGTATTTATAGGGCAGATTACATTCAGTAATCAGGCTTACAAAAAGAGCCCTGGGGCGGAGGGTGCGAGGTTGTGCTCACACCGTAATTCCCTGATAGCAGGTAATCTCTATACAGAATGTACAGATGATTATCATAAACTTATTTATTTTGCATTGAAATTACCTAACCATGTCCAAATTTCACTCACGATCAAAATAGATTCTGTTTCATTTGAAATATGTGTTAAAGTCAAAAAGTGTGACACTATGATCTGCGATAACAACCTTGTTATAACGACAGAGTCTGTCGTGGTCACACCATCTTATTTATTCTTTACGTGGCTATCTACAGTTTGGATCAATTGGGCGATTTCTCAATTTGGTCCTTTGTTGCTTTTTGTGTTGGCTTCTTGTTGTATGTTGTTGTTGGTCTTAGTAAAACTTTCATAAGTTTTTGTTGTCGGTTTGTTGAATGCTTTTTTTTGTTGGTTGGGTTGCATCTCAAGCCTTTTAATATCAAAATTTCCCAGGTAAATGAGAGAGTTTGAAGCTTAAAGAATTGTCGTGGTGGCGCTGGAGATCTCAAATGCAAATTCGAAGTTTGGGTACAGGGAAGGAAGGTCGAATCTTCGATGCAGTTATAAGGGTTTGAAGGTTGTGCAGTTTGGGAAGCTGGGAAGGTTATGGTGGTGGAGAGATGCTTCTCTTGCCTCCAGAAGTCCACTTATTGACATAGGTGGCGGAGACATGCTTCTCTTGCTTCCAGAAGTCCACTTATTGACATAGGTGGTGGAGACATGCTTCTCTTGCCTCCAGAAGTCCACTTATCGACATAGGTGGTGGAGACATGCTTCTCTTGCCTCCAGACGTCCACTTATTGACATAGGTGGTGGAGACATGCTTCTCTTGCCTCCAGAAGTCCACTTATTGACATAGGTGGTGGAGACATGCTTCTCTTGCCTCCAGAAGTCCACTTATTGACATAGGTGGTGGTTTTGTCCCTCCTCTCTGTATTGTCCATTTTCATTCTTTCTCTTCTCAGAACCAATTTCCGTGGATATTTTTGCTCAAAGCCTTTCTCTTTTTTTCTCTTAATTTGTTGCATGCACATTCACATTCTTTTCTGGAGATGACTTTTTGATCCGATGTCCCTGCGAATTAGGGTTACTCTGGAGCTGCTTTTTTTTGGGATGCATTGGGAACAGTGATGCAAAGGGGGGAGTTGAAGGGGAGTTTCATCATATGCAAGACTTTTCAGGATCGGGGTTTTCAGATCTTGGACTTTTGGAATTGAATCTCTACTGTTTTTCGTTTTTCTGCAGATTGGAAGAGAAAGGAGTAGCTCTCCCTTTGACGTGTCTGTAGATGAGGATCTTCCTCCATCCTTTGTTGAGGCACAAGATCCGGGCACACCCATTTGGTTGTGTTGGCATCACCTGTAAGTTGAGAATTCCCATCCTCCTGTGTCAGGCTGCCATGATCTTCATGTCAGGGGCGCTGGGGAAGAGGAGAGAGAGGGAGAGGGAGAGGGAGAGAGAAGAGAATGTTATTGGGCATTCTCACCAACAAGTATGCTATATATGCAACAGAGAATGGCTATTTTGTTTCAGGTTTAGCTGAAATGCAGAGTTATCTCAATGATTTGTAGTGGTCCAGGTGGTGCTCAATCCATTTCAAAGGGTATTCTTCCAGCTAGAAGCAGTGCACTGCTCAGAGACACAAGCTATCTTCTTGAATATTTGGGCATTGCCAGAGGCCAACTCCACCTGTACAACTCTACACCATTTCAGTTCATTGTGTCTACTGAAAGTAGTTCTGCACCTATAGTGAGCAGAAAAAGTTGTCAAGCTGGCTTGGCATTTAACATTATGTTTCTATCTTGCCAGCTGCTCTGTGGATCTTGATATCATTCACAAAGGAAACTAATGAAGTAATTGGTGCCAACAACTTAATTGGTGATGGCTTCTTTCATTTGCCTCAGATTTACATCTGGCAGCATTCATGGCATTCACTCAGCAGCACAAGAAGTTTGGAGTCCTGCAAAGTGGGATAGCTATGATCCTGTGGCATTTGGAAAATATTATCAATACCGGCCCTTCTTAGTGGCACACCGAGTTATGTTGATTGTTGCAGAAGTTTTCATGCTGACCATGTGGCATTGGGCTGAGAAAGACATTCACAAGAGGGCAGCCAAAGTAAAGCACTTTCTCTTTGGTGACTTACTTGCAAGTGGTTACACAATCAATGGTTTGTTGTCCTGGTGGCTGTCTTGCATTAGTTTGCAGGGACTTAGAAGGATTGTGATCTGAGCATTGCCTTATCTTCTCTCTTTGTCTGGCTTGTCTTGAGTTGTTTCTTGTTGGTGCCATGGTTGTAGTTACGGCACAGTCTCATTCGCCTAGGCCCCTTCTATATCAAGGTCAGTATTGATCCCTTGTTCCCCAAGTGCAAACATGGTTCAGTCTGGAGTTAATTTATCCAAAAGCTGCAATATTACTGTGATTTAGTGCCTGGGATAATAGCCTAATCCTTGTTGGTTTTGACTCTTACTTTTTGTTATCTGGTGTAGCTTGCACAGGCACTGAGTACACGCCCTGATATTTTACCCAATGCCTATTGCCAGGAGCTTGCAAAGCTGCAAGTATGTTCTATCACTCAGTCTACTCACTCATGTTATGTTTGTTAGGTTTAGTGATTGAACAGTTATTGGCTTCATTGTAGGCTGGGTCTTGATGTGTCAATGTGTAAAACGAATTGGGCTGTCAACAATGTCATCCATACAGTTGTGATTGAGTGCCTTTGGACTTAAGCTTCAGCTTATGGTCCTTGTCAAAGGTTTTTGCACAAATTTCTCCCTGAATGACTTGGAAGCAGTTTCAGAATTCAGATTTTTGATCAACCCAGTTTAAGACTTTGCAGCTGTGTTGACACTCATGGTTAGAATGCATCTTGTGGCAATTCCACCACAACTACTCACAAGGTGGTTTCAGTTTATGCTTTAGGTCTCATAATAATAGTTTTTTGGTTGGTGGATTTTGCTTGGCACAAGGATCGGATTCCACCTTTTCCTACACCAGACGCATTAAAGTTTATGGAACATGAGCTTGGTTCATGTGCAAAGAAGTTGTTTGCAGAGATCTCAGATGAACCAATAGCTGCTGCATCTCTTGGCCAGGTGTACAAAGGTAACATTTCTGCCAAAGCATTACCTGATTCATTTAGTCTCCATTTTTGTACATGGATGTGAATGTGAGCTGAAGGAAGAAGTTGCCTGCAACTTTGTTGATTGAACTAGGGGCCTAGCTCAGTGTTGAGGTGAGTGCATTAGTACGTAGTTGACAATTCAAAACTGTTCAGGATTTTTTCATCTCCTCTTAGTCAATCCTTGAAAAGTTGATGTCTGTAACTGAGTGTGAATGAAGGGCTGATTTTTGTAAACAGCACGACTACATTCAGGTGAGGATGTGGCTGTGAAAGTCCAGCGGCCAGGTGTTTCTGAGCAATTGGCACTTGATGCTCATCTTCTGCGTTTGATTGGAGGTCAGCTGCAGCGATTTGCTGGAACACGTGGTGACCTTGTGGCTGTTGTGGATGAAATGGTCAGTACTACCTAAGCATTTTGCTTTATATCCCTTGCACTCAAGTGCATATCTTTAACATGTGATTTGTTATTACTGTGTGGTTTTTGTTAGCCCAGCACTCTATGGGGCTAGTTTTGGTACAAGGAAATCAGGCTTTTGCTTACAGTATCCAATTTCACTTTTACAGACCATGTGGTGGGTTGTACAACACAAGTACAGGTAGGGCATATGTTTGAGGAGGTGAATTACATTCAAGAAGGTCAAAATGCAGAGCGATTTGGTCGCCTCTATGGCCTCCATGCCCCGTACAGTAAGTGACATGCTTGCATCAATTAATTGTTGTACTCACTCAAAAGAAGGGGGCTAATCTTATGTTCCAAGTTTCACAATTCACAGGAAACCAGCACCATGTGAGGATGTCAAGATGTCAACACTTGAATTTTGATGCATGTTTGCATAAATGACATGAATGAACACAGAGCACGGCCATGGCCTCAACCAAGCTGACCCTAGGACACACACTAAAGCAATGATGGAGGGGACCAAGGCATACTCAGATTCATCTGTAGATCCTGGACATGGGGTTGTGAAGGTCCCCAAGATATACTGGGAGTTTACTACAAAGGGGATCCTGACAATGGAATGGATTGATGGCATTAAGCTCACTGACAGAGATGCTTTACTCAGTGCCAAGCTTGACATTCAACAACTTGTTGACCAGGTACTTCCCCCTCTTTACAATGGCATTTGTTTACAAGAAGTCACTGTCCAGTACTTCAGCATCTTTGCAGTATTTTGCCCCATAATATCTCAGAGTAACCTGCATGTGGTGGTTTGGCTCTTACAGGGAGTATTATCATCACTCAGGCAGCTTCTTGAAGAGGGCTACTTCCATGCTGATCCTCATCCTGGAAATGTTGTTGTGACGAGGGAAGGAGTCCTTGCATATTTTGATTTTGGGATGATGAGTGAATTCCGCTGGGAGTATCGCATTGGTCTCATCCGTACGGTATGTTTTATCACCATTTCTGTCTGGAACACAGTTTGATGCATACAAACAATCATCTATTAACATCATCTTGCAGCTTTCCTGTGGAGGATTGTGTTGCCAAGCAGTAATTTAGGTAACTGATGCTGTAATAGCAAGGTTTTGTGTCCAAATGCAGTTGGTACATTTTGTGAATCGGGATTCAGAGGGACTTGCCAAAGACTTCGTAATGCTAGATTTCATTCCACCAGGTACAGATTTGGGTCCAATAGCACATGAACTTCAAGCTTCCTTTGGTGATGAGGAGACAAAATCACAGCTAGATTTCCAGGTCAGTATATGTCCACTGAATTTGCAGCCTCTATATATATAGTACATACAGTTAGGACTTGACAGGCAAGCAGCTGTCAGCTCTTCATTTCGTTCGCAGTTTCTACATTTTTGGTATGTTATTCCTTGTCTCTGTTTAAGGGTTGCATTATTGATGTTTTGAGTGGTTATTGGTGGGCCACCCAGGGGATAATGAACCAGCTCTGGACTGTGATGTATAAGTTCAATTTTCGATTATCTCCAGAATATGCCATGGTGGTACGAGCACTGGGGTCTTTGGAAGGAACAGCCACAACCCTTGATCCTGGTTTCAAAGTTGTGTCAAATGCATACCCTTTTATTGTGGGTAGACTGCTAGCAGATCCTGATCCAAAAATGCGAGAAACATTGAGAGAATTGCTAATTCGAAACAATGGTTCAATTCGATGGCATCGACTGGAGCGCCTGGTAGTTTTCAGACTCTGTATCTGAAACAATTCAAAATCTTCAATAAACATACGATTTGCATCTTGGTTGTTTTGCTATTGGCAAGTTTATCAGATCATAATACTTTTTTGGGAAGTTAACAGCAGAACTGTCAAGTTAAGTTCATCCACAGTCCAAATAACATTCAGACAGACATGGGAAGTTTTAGAGGAGTTTTAAGAGGCAATTTCTTCTTGCAGGTTGTAGCTGTAGCAGATCAATCTGCTCCAGCAAGTGGATCATTGTCAAAGGATGAAGCTTGGAATAAGGATGATGGATCATGCCATCAGAGATCAAGGGGTATAAGGGGAACCTTTGATACACGTGCAGTTGCTTCTGCAACCATGGATGTAATTAGCTTCATCTTGTCTGGAGAAGGATTAAGGGTTCGGATCCTACTTGTGAAGGATATTGTGGGGACATTTGATGCACTTCTGAAGTATCACTATGCAGATGCATTCAAGCTCAAGAAAGAGGATGTTTATGCGAAATGGTCTGGAAAGACTGTGAAAGCAGATGTAAGAACCCACACTAAGCAGGCTGAGCAAGTGCGCCACTCATTTTCAAAATGGGGGGCACTTTTCTGGGGGTTATATGGGGACAACATGTTCGCAAACCCATTGTCTCAGAGTAGGGCTTGGGTGGTGAAACTGTGGGGCTCTGAGCCTGGGCCCTGGAGCTCCAATAAGAAAGATACAGAGTGTAGGCCAATATTTTCAACTGAAGGACCTGAGTTAGCCAGTTACAGGTCTCATTCACAGGCTCCTGAAACTCCTCAGCCTGTGGGACCCCACAGGAATAATGAGACCAACTGGAGACATGCAGATGATTCCTCCTCTGAACCTCTTCAGGTAATGTGGCAAGTAGCACAATTTTCAGCAGATGTATTCTTTTATAGAAGATGAATTTTGGATAATACCAAACTGAGCAGGATTTGAAAACTCAAGTTGTCTTTGTAAAAAGGATTGTTGGAGATGAAAATGAATAATCCTACAGATCAACAAATTTTCAAAGCATCTTGATATGAATTTCATGCAGATATTCCGTCATATGTAAGCTCTACTATGACCCACTTTATGTTCAGATGGTTCTATAAGTAGTGCAGGGAATCATTTTATTACTGGACTAATGAGTTTTCTGAGTTTGAATCTGGACCTTATCTGTTGGATGCAGTTTGATGATTTTCCTGAAAGGTTGCAAGTTGGGCTCCTTGCATTTACAAAAGCTGTGGAATCGGACCCGGAAGTGTGGATACCTCTGTTGGCTTGTCTGGCAGCAAGGCCTGAGGCTAGAGCACTTGTCTGTGATATTGCATCTGCACTTTCAGACTTTTATTGCAACTGCACTGCTGAAGCTGCCATTCTTTTCATGTCAAAACTGTTGCATGAACAGAAGATTTGACTGATAATAGTGCTCGTATTGTGAGGGTTCTGTCGGATGTTATTCCCTCAGCAATATGAATTGAGCCTTGAAAATTGTGTATGCATTGAGCATTGAGATTGCCTTTGTGTTCTTTTTCAGGATGAGGCAGCTTTTTGGTAACCACAGTGTTCTTTTAATAGCTGTCTGCAAACAAGCATTACATTTTTGCTGTGACCTGATTTTGAGCAATAGGAGTCAAGGCAGCAACCTCTCTGAATGCAACAATGTCAAATAATTGTCAAATATATTTGTCTTTGGGATGAGCAAAGTGTAGGAACTCACTGGATGTTAGCAAGATGTTGTGAAATACAAGCCATTGAGAAGGCAATGAGGGTCCAATCCATGGTGAGTTTTTTGCTCTTGTTAGTGGTAGTGCTTCAAGATGGTATACTCTATCAAGATCATATTCTTTAATCTTGCATATGCATCTTTCACAAGGTTCAATATAAATGTTGGAAGTGATGAACTCCTAAATGAGTATGACCCATGATAGTAGGGTCTGAATTTAGATTTAAGAAAGAAACACTTGATGCTAAGTGTATTTAAGAGCCTTTTCCCTACATTGCAAGAATGCTTTCCTTTGTGTTTTGATGTGTTCATGAAATGATTTCTAACTGATTCCAATAAGGTTTTGACCCTAATTTGTTGACTTTAGAGGTCACAAAGGTTCCAATGTGTCTGTGTGACCTAAATTTGCTGCTGTATCAAATGGGTTGTCTGTTACCCCAGGTCTCTTCTACTTTTTTTGGGCATTTTCTGAAGGTTGGCTTTTCATGGCCTTGACAAGTTAGTTTCCTCAATTGTCAGAACTTGGGTTTTATTGTGGAAATGTAGGGATGATTTGAAGCGTTTTATTCTTATTCTTGTTGTGTTCTTTATTGTTCTCTATTTGTGCGGTGATATGTATTGCTGGAGTTTGCAGGAAGGATGTATAAGTTCCAATGTTCCTGGTGATGGGGGACAGCTTGGAGATTTGGAGGAAAGCTAAGTACTCTAGCAACAAAGGACAGTAGTCTATGCCACCATTCATTGCCACATAACTATAAGCTTCCAAATGATTCAAACAAGACTAAAGGGCTGCATACAAAAATCCATGTAGAAAAAGACATGATGGTAAAATTATATGTGGGTATTTAACATGTGATGCTTCACAAACTTTCATGTAGAAGTTTGTGTTGCTGAAGAAATGTCCAGGCTTAGGTCAAATGCTAGATGGGAGCTTTTAGTTCCAAAGCTCAAACAGAAACTCTACCAAAAAAGTTTATGGATCTACAAGCTGGCCATAACCTTCAAACATCCCCTATTTTATGTTTACAAGGAACTCAAATTGACAACAATTTTCAAGAATTTCAAACATTACATAACTACCACTAAATATAACCTTGTTACTTTTGATAAACATGGAAGTATGATATTGTATGACCATCACATACCACTAAATTCATGTCAAATTACAACATGTAATGGATAAAAATTATTGCTACTACTTTCAATTTTAATATTCAAAAAACAATTCATGTTTTGGTCTCATTCTACTCATCTAAGCAAGTTCAAAGAAATTTTAAACAATGTGCTGTCCAAAGCACCAGAATCTTGTCCAACACTTACTGTAGGAGATTTTAATGTGAACATAGTGAAGTCTATGGGCCCAACACTTGATTCCTAATCTGAAGACCTCATACAATTATGCAAAAACATAATCTGAAGTTACAAAATCACATAAGTACCACAAAAAAAACTCCCTTCTTTTAACATATTTGGATTGATGTTCCAAGTAATGAATCAATTGCATGATGTACAAAAAGCTTACTGGCATGATAACCATAAACCTATTTACTTTGCATTTAACTTACCTAACCATGTTCCAAATTTCACTAGTAATCAAAATAAACAACCATCTTGTTGGACACAACTAGAATGAGGATTCACGTTCATAGAGAATTATACAAACATATATCAATGCTAGTGTTGAATGTAGTTAACAAGGACTTTCAAACATAGGTGTGAAGGAGTTTCATGAAAGGGCTAGGAGAAAGCACCAGTGTTGATGTAGGAGCTTGTTGAATGTTGTAGCCCAAATTGGTAGACAAGTAGTTCTAGACCTAACCACATGAAAAAGTGTCATAATGAGGTGAATTTATTGCAATAGGATTGTTAAGACATTTTTCAAACCATAGAAACAATTTGGATGCATTCACAATTGCAAGATCCTTAGTTCTAGCAACACTTGAAACCGATCAATTAGCTTGCAATTGGGAAGAAAAATTAGTTATACATGATGGCCCATTGGATGTGATGTTTACTACCAGAACATGAGTTGTCAGTGAAAGATATTACAAACTTTCTTAGATATGATTGATGATGAGGAAGCAATTCTTTCAATAAGTATTATACTTTCCAACCCATTGGCAATGATGTCAAACACAAAATCACTATAAGAGAATGGATAAGCAAAAAACACAATTTAGATGCTTTGCAATTTTGTCTTCAATGCAACAATTGGTAACATGATATTAATTTGTGCAAATTAGGCATGGAAGGGGAGGTCAACAAGGACATTTGGAACATGACCATGTGCTACCAAGTATAAAAATCAAGTTGCAATTGCCATGGCTTTTGCCACTTCATTTAACACTAGAGACTAAAATACATTGGGCATGGGGACAAGAGCCATAGTTGTTTCAATATTCATTGATGATGAAACATTATAAAAAAAAGGGCACAAAATGGCCACCTTTTTTAATAGATACATTATTTGAAAACCACACTAATGATAAATTGGTGCAATCAATACTAGCAACATGATTATTCTATTAATGATATTTTTTAAAAATTAGTATATCCAATAAGCATGATTATACTATATCATAAAAGGGGGGCCTATAAAATCATTTCGACTTGGTCATGGCCAAAAAAAAAATCACATATTAAGGCATAACAATAGGTAATAACAAGGAGGAGGGATATTTAGAAGTATATTCAAGTAGAAAGAACAATCATTCAAAAATATAACACCCATGTAAAAAAAATTGTTTTAAAAGATTTTTCTACATTGTGTCCAACAAGTGAAAATTATGTGTTGTTCATTATTAAAGTTGGAAGTCAATGCTCCTATCCATGATAAACAAAAATTATATTTACCAAATTACAAATAACTAATCACAACATGAACCAATTCATTAATCACAATAATGCTTATGGATCTAAAATTGTTGTTCACACAATGACAAAATCATTAATAATTTAAACGATTCAATGGCATGAAAGAAAAAAGGAAATGCCAATGGGGATTAGGGTTAAGGTCAAAAATATAAATATATTGATAGCAAGTATCCAATTTTTTGCGATAAAAAAATTATTCAATATTTTTTGGACTTTATGCCATGAAAGAAAAAAACAAAGAACTAATGGCCACTAATAATGAAAATTAAGGTAAAATGAAAAAGACCATTGATTTTGAATGTCTAAAGATGTACACATATAAGTTTCATGGATCAAAAAATTTCTTTAAAAATATGCCACATCAAACACAAAAGAACCTAAAAATGAAAACATTCACAATACATTTTAACTCAATGCCATGAAAGTTAACAATACACTAGTGATGGCCATTAAGGATTAAGATTAAAGTGCAACAACAAAGATCATTGATTATGACTATCCAAGAATGTACACGAACTTTTTTATGATGAAAACATTGATTAAATAATACACCTCATCAAACACAAAAACATTACACACTCATTAACAAAATTGGGCTCTATGCCAATAATGAAAAAAAAGGATGTCTGGTGGCCACCATGGATTAGGGTTAAAATGCAACAGAAAAGATTATTGATCATTAGTGTCCAAAAATATACCTAAATAATTTGTAACATGAATAAATTGATTAAACACCATTAAGATCAATTTAATCATATAAAAGGCTTTGAAAAATTAGAAACACAATTTCTTCCATGTCCAAAACATCTTTCACACATTGTTAGATGCATCAAAAACATTAATATTTACTTTATCCCTACTAACACAAGTAGCGGGAATAGAAATTTGACTCTTGTTTGATATAAATTTTTGAGCTAGAAATGAGAAAATAATGGATGAAATATCAAGCCATTATTTTGGATATGCAAAATTAAATTTCCTCTTGCCATTCCAACAATCTTCATAGAGATGTTATTCATCCAAATTTCTAACCTTCTTCATAGGAACTCACCATTAAACCTTCACCATTTTGAAAAATGCATTTTCCTCATCTTTCACAACATCACCTTGTGCTCTTCCCATCTAAACAACAAAAAGGCTAGGATCATGCGACTTAATGAAAACAAAATCCCCGTCATTAAGATCTCTAAACAAGGTGTACACAATTGAAGGCCTCATGTTCTTTGGCCCACGATAAGGGCATTGAATTGGGTCCTTTAGATCAACACCAACAATAGTGGTCGATAATGAAACCCTATAATAGTTGGATCTCCAATTGCTTAATGGCCAAAACCCCTCCAAAAGAATGGCACTTTGATGGGGTAAGCATTTTGACAAATGTAATAAGATATCCTCCCAATCTCAACATACGACTTCATCTTCATTTCATAAGTTGCATTTTGTGCAATGTTAGCCTTCCAAAAATCCACGTATTTTGATAGTTTGGCACTCATGGACTTTTGTCTCTTAGCAAACTTGGAAGGATCAATGCCCCAAATGGGGCAGTAAGGAACATGGCTAGGCACACCCATAGGCAACTTTGGTGGCCCATCAAAATTAGTTGTCCACAATTTGATTAAAGGCGCATTTGTAGGATTCCATGTAGGATCTATGGGAAAAACTTTATATTACATAACATGCTAGCCCATTGAATCAACAAAAACCTTAAAAAGATGTATATCAATATGCCCTACCAAAGTCTCAAAGCCATCCTTCAAACAATCTACCACCCAAGACTTAAAATCTGGAATCTTTTGGATCAATTGAAGAATAAACGATCACTTTTGGGAGGACCATGGACGCCTTCATCAAATCAGCCATATATATATATATATATTAACTTCCTTGACATATAGCCGAAATATCCATCAATATCTTCAAGTGTATGGCCAACGATAAGAAATCCTAGTTTCATTTCTTCAAACACATCCCTCATAGTTAATAATGAAAGAAATGTCAAGAAATCTCAATTTTTATTGTCTTTCATGTAGTTATCCATTTGGAGCAACAATTTTTTTGGCAAAGGCTTGGGGTCAATATTTTTTTCTGACGTGCATAATTCATGTACACAATGTGATTCCCCTTGCAAAAAATGAGCATAGAATGAGTTACGTGGGGTCCTTCAAACAATAATTTTGACTCTACAACCACAGCTATTTCCAAAGTGCAAAAGAACCACAACAAAGATTCAATTATGAAATTTGGATCATTTGGCCACGACTCATTCAAATATGGAACATATCTTTCGTCCTCGTGTCCATGGGTTGTCATACTTGTAAGAGTAATAGATAATTGTCCAAGCCTAGATATCATTTTGTTGCACATTTGCAACCTTGGAATTATAGTTTTCACATGATCCATTTTGTTATGGATAACACATAGGGATTCCTCCTTTGATTGAACGGACTTTATCCTCCATGTATGATATAAATTTTTACATGACTTTTTAGTGTAGGATTTGTTTTTTTAACTTCATTTCATATTCAATTACACTATTGCTATGCTTTCCCAATTTGGATGTTAAATCCTTGAAGGATTCACAAACAAGACATTTTGAAAAATAACCCTTGTTTTCACACATCAACATTAAGATGGTGTCTTTTCCTCAACCATATGATTGGGAAATACTTCAATGTTTCACTCCTTACTTATTTGTGACAATGTAAACACGAGCATAAATAAAATGAGGCTTCAAGAAAAGATATGTCGAAACAATTAGACATCTTTAAATATATGATCATTTTTAATTCATTACCAATTCAAATGATAGTCCATCAATCCAATTACCCGATCACTTCACTCCTAAAGACTCTTCCAATATTCAGGTAATAAACGTCACACATCTTGTCGATCATTTCCAATGCCCTTCATTTGATGTGGCATAGTATACACCATCAAATCTATCAATGATTGAACATTTGATTCCACTTGATTTGTTGACATTTGTAATTTTTGTGTACCTTTATTACCATGTCATAGAAATCGACAACCTCATTTTCTATTGATTTGTACAACATATACATTGACCTGGACACACCAACAATCTTTTACCAAGCAGTTTCATAAATATCCACATTGTGCATAATGAGACTTCCATTGCCTCATGTTTATTCTTGTATGCAACCTTCTTGGAATATCTAATCCATGAGCTCTCCAATCCTCAAACGACAAGCTCCAATATTCTTGCCTCAATAACAATGTCCTTTCCCAAGGGAAATGTTAACAACAATTTATCCCATAACATGTCAAAAAGTTCACATTTTTCACAAACCCTTTTGACAAAACCTTGTCCATCTTGGAAGTTGCACCTTTAGAATCACATGAACCTTGTTTCCTCTTGTGAAAAATATATTGTTTTTTCCTGACACTAACTACTCCCACTTCATCAACATTTGGAACAATGCCTTCATTATACTTCACAAGATGTTTTCACAAAAAATAGCCATCAAGAATAGTTCAAGACAATGGCCACTTTTAAATTGTCATGACCATTGACACAATACCAGGACAATAGAGAATACATAGCCCAACATGATCCTCACCAAATTGATCGTCAAGAACTACTTCCATAGGGTCACAAGCTATCATTTGACCTTTTGCAATGAAAATGCCATCATCATTTAAGAGATCACATTCAATTCCTCTCCACTAAGACCTACATCTTCTTGCAAAATTTGGATTACCCACACCAATTTACTTCACATATCCTTCATCATGATTGTCCTCATTTTGTTGTATATTCGCTTATCATATTGCTTCGAATTTCTTTCCAAAATTTCCTCATTTTTTTTCTTGTCATATTTTGCTTCAATTTCTTCCTTAATTCTTTTTTTACTATCAAAATCAGATCCAGACCCCTCAATAGAACATTCCACGTGATCATTCGAGCTATAACACATTTTCAAATTAATTTCCATGTCATGAAAACCATCTTGCATGTCTCCCAAATCTTCAACTTCATCAACATTCTCCGAAAGGATTTTAAATAAATCCTTTTAATGACACAAAACTTGTTTCTTCCCCATATTATTACAATTGTTTGTGGTAACACAACATTGTTTTAATTCCCTGGTAATCATTACATTACCCGTAGATAAATTCTTCAAGGGCTAAAATACTTCCATTCCAACAATTTACTCAAAATATCTAGTAGTTGGCATCCACATAGTCACAAGCTTTGATTTCTTAATCCCCTAATAAAAGGGCAATATTGCCTCTGGTAATGTCCATTCATCCATAATAGTTTTTGTACTTGGTTTACCAAGTTGGATGGTCCATCATCTTGCAAGGATTGCTCCAAATTTATTTTAAGTTCATATGCGTCAATATTTGCATTTGTATGCAAAACTTGAAAAGTTTCTTGTAGCATTTTGACAACATCAACACCATCATCCATGATCGGGCTTCATTCTTGTGGTCAATATAACTCCCATGCATAGTTTGGTTTTCAATCCCATTTGCTTGAATACCTTCGTCCATTAACACAATAGGTCTTGAGCCTATTTGTGGGTGCATCCAATTAATACACATGCATGTCACCCCAGGAATAGTTGAAATTCCATCTCCAACAAGTAAACAAAATTGATGTCCCTTCCCCAAAAGCCTATTATCATTAGTAGAAAAGCCCCCTTTTTTAACCAAAAAGTTTTAAACCAAATGTGATTTGCAACTATGTTTCAATTGGAATTTTTTAATTTTAAAATAAAATAATGACAATTGCCAATTAAATGGACTCATGAACTAAATTGGTATATAGTTCAAAGTAGCTTTCAACTAAGTGGTACTTTGCCAAATATTCCACTAACTATTCTAAGCATCAACAATGTCTCCAAATTGAAATGTCTACTATGTTGGTAAATAATGAAAAACATGTATTGATTAAAGTTTTCCAAGTGGCACATAGTCAAGATGTTAACTAATGTTCAACTATTTTGGTGACACCATCAACACATGTATGGATGATAAATTTTATTTTAATGGATGGATGAAATACAATTTCACTTGCAACTTTATTGCAATTATCTCTCAATTCAACTAAACAACTAATGTGACTTTGTTTTTATACATATGACATATGTTAATATTTATGCTAATTATGACAACATTAAATTACATGTAAAACTAATATGTATAAATGAATAAGTTATGCGTGATATATTTTTGTAATGCATATAATTTCTTGAATATGAATTAATAATTTAAGCTTGTACATGTTCATACATTTTCATACATGTAATATTTGATTTTTACATAGACCAAATTTATTTTAGGACATATCAAATAATGGTATATAATTAAGGATTTAATTGTGGAAGCCTATTTTTTAATTTTTTTCATGTGGTAGTTAATGTTTATAGTAAATAATATTAAAAATTAATAAAAAATTAAAATAAAATTAATTTTTTTATAAAAAATAAAAGATTATTAAAGAAATTTGAGAAAAATAAAAT
>Ga0116226_10002063_pt1 | contig 17440 bp, 10 predicted proteins | sample S1TSphfallax_FD_89692 | JGI IMG/M metagenome (GOLD analysis project Ga0116226, IMG submission 89692) | Host-associated microbial communities from peat moss isolated from Minnesota, USA - S1T2_Fa - Sphagnum fallax MG | ecosystem: Host-associated > Plants > Peat moss > Unclassified | place: USA... | reverse complement strand
CATTTTCATCAACATTGGACATCGAATCTTTAGACAACATATTTTTCTTATACCATGGGGTAGATGCAAAGTAAGGTGGACCAAAACTAGTAGATAAATAGTCCCCAATAGTCCCAAAAAGAAAACCTAAATAGTATGAACAAGAAAATAAGGGGGTTTAGGTAATAGGGCCAATCTGATAGGAAATGATGAAAATTTTGTCGTTCCCATTAATCAAAGTGATTTAACAAGAAAATTTGAAACGTACCTACTATGACACACCCCCAAATTTTTTGATGGATTCAACTACAAGTCTAAAGGTGAAAAAAGTGAAAGGATAAGGATTTGGGGTACGTTCCTTTCCTCGCAACACTTTGGGGGTTAAAGGGCGTGCTAGAGCTCTGAAATGGAAACTAGGATGAATGAAAAACGAGTTAATTATTCACACAAACTTGTATAAACCAAACATTAAGTTGATTAGTGCATAGTTGGAGCACTTTTGGTGCATGGACTAACCACAAGTAAACATAGACCCACAAGATTCATCACAACCCGAACTTGGGGGAAATCACCACCTTCCACCTTATAATATAATTTATGTTTGGCCATAGGGCTTGTACCCAAATGTCATTTTGTCCTGAGACACCGAAAATTAATATTTTTGCAACTTTGGAAGCCCATAATTTTTTATGTAAACCTCCGAGTGACGTGACGTCTAAAGTAAAATTGTAATCATTGTTAAGAATTTTTCAATGATATGTTGCACGCCACTTGCACACAATTAAATCAGGGCGATTCTTGACTTTTAGTGGTCGGGAGTCAAATTGGCAATTTTGCCCATAACTTATTTTTTAAGAACCCAAATGGGTCATGAGAGTGTATTTTAAACATTTACATCTCAAGAACTTTTCAATGGTATAAAAAACTCTTAAATCCAATGAGTTTTGACCCTTACAATCACCTTTGGGACTCCAACTCCCAAAGTGGGAGCCCACTTATGACACGTTCGATTCCCAAACTCTTTGATAGACTCAAATGTGAATCTAAGCTGAAAATAGTGGAAAGTAAGGAGTTGGGGCACGCTCCTTGGTTTGCAAGACTTTGGGGGTAAAGGGGTGTGCTGGAACTTCGAGATGGGACTAGGAAGAATGATAAGCAATCACTTACTCACACGGACCTACACAAAACCAAACAACAAGTTGGTTAGTGCATAGTTGAAACACTTTTGGTGTTAGGACGAACCACGAGCAAACTCGAACTCATAAGACTCATCACGGCCCAAACTTGGAATAAGCCACCACCTTCCCCCTTATAGTATACTTTGTGCTTGGCCACAAGACTAGCACCCAAATGTCATTTTGTCCTAGGACTCCCACTTAGGAGTCCCAAAATTCTCACAATTGGGGCTTCTGTAACTTTGGGGGCCCATCGCTTTGCATGCAAACCTTCGATTGAGATGAAGCCCAAAGCAAAGTTGTAAACCTTGTCAAGAGCTTTCCAACGGTATGTCACATGCCACCTGACCATAAGGAAATCGAGGTGATTCCCGACTTTTAATGGTTGAAAGTTAAATTGTCAATTTGACTCCTAGCCCTTCTTTTGGCCATAACTTGTGTTTGAAGTTTCCAAATGGGTCATGCAAGCCCATTTTAGACATCTAAGTTCCAAGATTTTTTCAAATATATAAGGAACTCCTCAATCCATTGAGTTTTGACCCTTGCAATCACTCTCTGAAGATTTGAAAGTCCACTGGGACTCCAACTCCCAAAGTGGGACCCAAAATGGGAGTTGCCTTGGGAGTGTGAGGGTTCATTCCTTCACACTTTCCTACACTCCCAAGAGCATGAGGTGTGACTCTCGAGCTTCCTTCTTGGCCCGTAACCTTACAAGCCCTTACTTTGATTGCAAGCCCAAGGTTAAGGTTGCAACAACATGGGAATGTGTGGGTTCATTCATTCACACTTTCTTACACTCTTGGGAGCATGAAATGTGATTCTTGAGCTTCACTCTTGGCTTTCACTTGTATAAACCCTTGCCTTGGTTGCAAGCCCAAGGCCAGGGTTGTGCCATGTTACGTTTTCATCAAACTCTTTGATGATCCTCAACATTGATCTAGGTATATGTGTTAAACATCACACATAGTTCCCATGGTTATCTTTCTCATTTACATACTTTAATCATCAGACTAACTAAAGTGCATCTGAACTTTTGTGTAGTGTAAACACATACACATGACAATGCAATTTTAAGGTTGATTATTAAATTTGTTTTATTTTTTTCCCACATGAATTAGTGAAAATGCAAATGGTAATGGTAGTTTAATTTCTTTTCATGCAAATGTTAGTCGTTATCGAAGTTTGGGTGGCAACAGTCTAAGCACAAACCTTTGCAAGCTAAAAAAGGTGAAAATAGAAAAAGTCATGTTTTCTTGGATTTATCCTCTCTATGGCACACCACCTATCATCATGTTTGATAAGAAAAAACTTGTTTCTTGGAATCAATTTGTTGAACAATACCACATTTGTTATAAAGGTCCATCATTTAAATGTTTAAAGTTTGGTAAGGATTTTGAAAGGGTTGAAGTAGAAGCATTTTGTAGGCCAAGTATTAATAGGAATGGTTATTGATACTCATGGTCAAATGATGAGGTGTTGATAGCTGAGGTTGAGAACTTATGTATGATTGCATGCTAAAGAACGTAAGTTCCAAACATTCACATGATCAATAAGGTGGAAGCTTGAGGTTTTTGTTTTTAAAAAAAAGGTCAAGATGTCAACTGGGTTGTGTTTGGCTAGTGGACAATTTGTGATCAACTTAGGAGCATACAAATCTCTAAAGGGTTCAAAAGGTGGGAAGACTTTTAAAGGTGGGAAATCTAGAGGTGGGAGTCTGATACTCTTGGTGATTATGAGGGTGTCGACTTAAACAAAGAAGACAAAGAAAACATTCAAACAAATGCCGTGGCTCAATCATGTAACCAAAGTCATCACACACATGAGCTACAATTTGCAATGTGCATCACAAAATGGTAGGAACATATTAATGTTTTAAAGAAAGATGTGTTAGCACTAAAGGATCTTTTATCATCCCTTTCAAAAACCAAAAATGATTTTACTATAAAGCTTCAGAGGATTTCAGACCGAATTAGGGATCGCAAAAGGCTATTGGCACAAGTAGATGGTGAACTTTTACAATTGCAAAGAAATATGGAAGCCTTAAACTTGAAAATTTTGGATTTGCAATATTGAGGAGAAGACACAGGACTTGCACTTGTGGAAGTAGAAAATTTTCAACATAAATTATACGCCCATGGCCTTATGCTTAAATCTTTCAAAAATTTGTTGGAAACGACAAAAGGTGAATTTTCTACGGTTTCAACCAAGAGTGCAAAGGCATATGACACTTGGACAAGCTTCATCACAAAGGTGGATATTTGGAGGCAACAAAAATCTACACTTTGCGCCTTGGTCTAGTGTATGAAAAATGGGAACCAACATCCAACAATCACAACATCGCTTTTGCCATTCATTTTTTTGGCTAATGATCATGGTTCTCCAATTTTTACTTTTGAATTCCTCCTCTTGCATGTCCATTTTGTATAAGGGCTTTGCTCATCAATGGGATTATAAGTTTTTTTCTTGTGAACATGCTTATCACTCCTAGTGTGTAATTATTCATTTCTCACATTTTTCAAAATGTCTATATTGTGAGGATGAAATGCATGTAGAGTGGTGGATACTTTCTAGAATCAAGAAGTTAAGTTTGGATGACACTAGGGTTGTGGAAGGAGATTGAGTTAATACTTAAGTACTTCCAAGACCAACATGTCAATTTGAAGGTATGTGATCAACTTACTTGTCTTTTAATGCCATTGAAGTCTCTTGAAATGTTCCAATTTGTTGTCCATTTATTTAAATTTGAGTTTCTATTTCCAAGTACATTTCATTTTGTCTCTACATAACACAATTCCATTCTATTCTGATCAATATAAGTTTGATATTGTTTGTTGTTGGACACATCTACTAGTTCTGCCATTGCCATAGCTCAATCCATCTATAATGTTTAAATTCACATGCTACATGTGTAGACCACATTGTGCACATGTCTTCACTATCATAATGCATCATTTTGAATTTGGCACTTATAAATCCAAGTAAATATCTTCAAGTCGATAAAAGTGTAGTGCAGTTCCCCATCTTTCAAGGTGGAAATCAAATGTTAATTTAAGTTCATAAGAGTGCATTCAAAGTTTGATGTTACCAAACAAAATCCATGCATATTTTGGTCAAGTCCTTAAATAGTTCAAATTTTTTTATTATAATCTAGAAAAGTCTATAATAGTCGTTGACATTTTGGTTACATCCATGCTTAATAATCAAGAATTGTTGATTATAGTTCATACGAGCCTATATTTGTCCTTTGCTAGTTTGGTCACATCCTTGATAGTCCAAAATTATTGATTATAGTCCATACAAGCCTATATCAATCCTTTGACACTTTGGTCAAGTCTCTTAATAATTCAAAATTGTTAATTATAAGCCATATAAGTTTATAACAATCCTTTGACACTTTGGTCAAGTCCTTTAATGGTCCATAATTGTTGATTGTAGTCCATACAAGCCTACATAAGTCCTAGGACACTTTGGTCAAGTCCTTTAATACTTCATAGTTGTTGATTATAATCCATATGAGTCTATATCAATCTTTTGACTCCATGTATCTCCATTTACTCACCGTTGATTTGTGGCAACAGTTTTAAAAGTTCATGCAAATGGGTGTGTTCCCCCTAAAGTCCATTAATAGTTCAAGATCCTTGAATAAAATCCATACAAGTTTTGAATTTCATGTTTCCCCATTTAGTCACTTTTGATTTGACATTTTGTAGTGGCAAATCCTCTTCGGACTTCTATATTTTTTTCACTTCAATGTGATCAACAATAGCCAACCCTTGCAAAGTTTGACACCACTAGCCCATATGTTGGGAGCATCAAGCTATCAATTACAACAAAACCACCAATTGCACACAAATCTATAACATCTCCCTTTAAGAATGTGTAGGTGCAAAATGATGGGGTTGTTGGCTTGCACAACCATGCCAACAAAGCCCCCAAGCCTAGAAATGGAAAAAAATGGTGAAGAAAAACTTGGAGTTAAAAAATGTTAACCAAGAAAACCCCAAAGGTATTGAAGAAAACTTGGAAAAGGAAGGAGAGGAGGAGGAATTGACAGGTTCATCAAGAAAAGCGAAGTCAAATAAAGAACTTCCTATTGATCAAATTGTTGAAAACCCTTATAAAAGAAAAAGACGGCTAAAATCTCGGTTGCTCACAAAATCTTTATTTCCACTAGGACAAGGGCTGTTAAGCTCATCACAAGACATGGTAAAGCAAAATAATGCAAACCAAGTACAAGTTTTTTGTACAATGTTTCGATTCCTCCGAATTTATTTAAAAGCATTTGAATTATGTTTTTTCATAACATTGTTATTGTTTTTGTTATAGGTTGCTTCTTTATTGGCATTTTTTTTGCCATTGTGAGGTAGATGCCTTCAACACCCTGGTCAAAAAAGAAAGTTAGCAAATAATGTTTAACTATTCTATTGTCATCTATGGATTAGAAGTGGAAATAGAAAGTCCAAGCATCTCCAATTTGAGTATCCATGGTTGCAAAACTAGATTTTTGGATTTGCTTATGTTTGAAGCAGAAACAAAAGTTGATGAAAATTTTTGGCCCATCATTAGTTTGAGTCTTTTCTTGACATCTCCTTTTATAATTGGTGTTATGTAATCAAAATTGTCAAATTTACATAAAACTAAATTATGGACTTGGTTTAAGGCAGTTTATCTCATGAAAAACATTCTTACATTGAAGATTGCAAAGTATTTTTGCATATATATGCATTTTTTTACCCCTAGACCTTTAATTGCCTTTTCTCCTTGAAAATTTGAATGTACTTGTGGTGCTTGCATATATGGAATTATCATAATTTTGGATCTATTTTTGCCATTGCTAGTTACATATTCAACAATTGTTGCCTTCCTTTGAACATTCCTCTTACATTAAAGGTTGAGTTTTGTTTGTTGGGACTTAATCATTATCAAGTCTTCAAAATATGGCTTTGAGATCAACTTCATACATGTAATTCCTTATACTTGTGCCCTAAAATGGGATCTTCAAAGATCACATAATTTTTTGTTCATTATAATATTACACAGTAAGTTAAAATCACCTTTTAAAACTTGTGCCTACATAATGAAATTTTGCATAGTTTTACATGTTCCATAAAATTACACAAAAAATTAAAATCACATTTTAACACTTGTGCCTACATAATGAAATTTTGCATATTACATAGTTACACAAAAAGCTAAAATCACCTTCTAACACTTGTGCTTGCATAATGAAAATTTTCATATTTTTGCATATTACACATAATTACACATGAAGTTAAAAGATTACCTTCCAACACTTGTGTTTGCACCCCATTTAATCATTACAAAGTTCTATGGGTGGTATTGCACAACTAAAATGAACAATAATGAATAATAATGAACTTTTGACCAACTTTTATATGAATTTAAATGATCAATCTAGATGATTATATAAACACATTATTAAACATTACCAATTCTGTTCAATTATGTAAAGTTGATAATGTTTACACGTGTGCTTATATGTTGGAGGTATTTTTGCTATTGATATTGCTTATGGGCGAAAGCACACTAAGGTGTCACAATTCTAGCGGATTAGAGTCCTTTTTCAAAGTCCTTTTTTAGTGTAGTTGAAAACTGGCTTTAAATATCAATATATAAACGATATTGAAAATAATTTTTTTTCTGTTTCCAATTTCAATTCATGACATTATAAGACATATAAAAAAGCACATAATAATTTTTTTAATTATTATTTTTGAATGCTAGAAAATGCTAGAAAATGCTTTGAAAATAATTACAATTTTCTAGATTTCAAAAAGTCCATAACATAATACATTAAAATCACATTCCATTCATTCCATGGATCTTCAGTTTTAAAAACATAATTCATTTAATATCCCAAAGTTTCAAGCACATAAGACTAACACATTGTGAGATAAAAGTCCATATCCATGAATTTTGTAGGTGTGACAAAAAATGTGGGAAAAGTTCAAAAGTTCATTACTTATTGGCTATCCACAATTTTGATTTGATTTTTTCATTCTTGGAAGGTTGATTATGATAACTTTAGATAAGTGAGTATTATTATTATTGTTTTAATGATTTTTATTCTATTTATTTTTTTGTATCTAAGGAATATAATAAAAACTACCATTGTGATGTCCATATAAAGTCACCATAGTGTGGAAACACGTAATTGAGGATAATCATATGTTTTGAGGGTGCTTAATGAATATACATGTACATATATGCTATTGACAATGCTTATAACTTAATATGTTTATGTGCATCAAAGGTGTTTAATGAATATATGCTATCCATAATGTTCATTCAAGTATTTGTAGCACAAACATTCTAAAGGGTTATAAGGCAAGCAATCCAAGCAAATTCCTTGTACATATCTTTAATTAATTACTTCAAGCCCATTGTCACAAGATAAATAATGTAGTTCCTTCATGCATTCAAAAATATATTCAAAACCACCTAATTGATTCATTTGGACTAAGACCTAAGCACTTGAAATTTATTTACAACATGGATCCAACACCCAAGCGTCCCACCCCTTTGGACCCCAGCACTTTGCTTGCCCATTGTTATAAGGATCTTAACACACCTATACTTTTTTGAAAAATGACATCAACACTAATCATAAGCACCCAAGCATGGCCCCACCCCCTTAAAAAATGACAAGAACAATTTGGGTTCATTCATACAAGGACAAAATCATGCAAGTTTAATGTCATAAACATGTTAACACCCCCACCCCTTTAAAAAATGACACTAGCACTTTTAGTCCACTTACATAAGGACATAAGCACCCAAGCTTAGTGTCATAAGTATGCAAGCACCCCCACCCCTTTAAAATGGGACATTAGCAATTTCAGTCCCTTTATATAAGGACATAAGCACCCAAACCCAATGTCATAAGCATGTAAGCACCCCCACCCCTTTAAAAAAGGACACTAGCATTATTAGTCCCCTTATACATGGACATAAGCACTTAAGCCTATTGTTATAAGCATTTTAACGTTCTTCATTCCTTTTAAAAATCAAACAAGCACCCCTACACATTTTAATAAGGACACCAATACCCAAAGCCCACTTTCGTAAGAAGATAAACACCCTAAGTCCATTTACACATGACCAAACACCTCAAGCCCAATTCATAAGCACCACAATACCTACACCCATTCCAAAAAGGACAAAAACATTGATCCATTTTTACAATTGGACATCATTTGAAATCCCAACACTATTCAAAAGGATCTCAACACTCCAAGTTCATTTAGTTTGTAGCATACTTATTTGAATTCTAAAATGAATTGTACACTAAAGTGTAGCATTGATGTAAGGAGTAGTTATTTAGCTAAATGATTTGGAGCTATATGATGCAAAACATGGTTGAATGTATAAAAGAAAGATTGATTGACATGCACCTGTGAAACTTGAAGATAGTGGCAAGCATGTTTTTCATCTAACTTGACACCAATGTGCTACCTTACAACATCCTTTTCATTAAGGGATATCGTAATCTCACTTGTCCACCATTGTATGACAATGCCCTTGACTGCTTATATTAGAGAATTGGACCTTTTTCTTCTCCTTTGACCAACCCAGAAAGCATCCTTCTTTATGTTAAGTTGAAGACACCTTTCCATGGCCTTCTTGATATCACACCTATCAATAGCCAAGGCCTTTGCAAACCCATTGATCTTCCTACATCCTAATGGGCTTCATGTAAACATGCAAACAATGTCTTTATTAGCCGCAATTTGAAATTTCCTTTGTCCAATTAAATGATTTGTAATTCCTAATTATAGTTGGACATTACTTCTTGATTGTGCCTCACAAGATCTAGATTTTTAAGGTAATCATGAACAATTTTGTTTACAATAGGATGAAAAACAAACTTTTCCAATACAAGTCAAACTAAATTGTGCACTCCAAGTTTTTCACTTATTTTAAAGTTAACAAGGAAATTCTCTTTAATATATCAACAGAGGTCCTTTGTGACTACCTATGATATGCATCAATAGACCTAGTGGTTATAGTTTTTATAAAATTGGGCAAACTAAAATCTATGTAGTGGTGGGAATTCTAAACCACTAATAGTTTTTTCTAGTCTTCACCTCTTGACATGCTTTTTTATATCAACCCATTTTTTCTCAATATATTAACTTTGATATGCTTTCTTTTCAATTGGTTGTTGAAATGGCACATCTAGAACGTGGAGCTCATTTATGTTGGGTCCTTTTGTGGGTCTAGGCTTTTTCTTGTGCTTGGCCATGGTGGCATTGAATGACCTACATGAATCAATGAGAAAAACTAATCATTAAACCACAACTTAGTAGATTTGATGGCTATAAAAATACCAGAAAAAAAAATTGGAATTTTTTTGGCAAACTACAAGGATTGATCAAAGCATGGAAATTAGTCAAATGTTTTGAATACAAAAAAATGTGAGAAATAAAGAAGACCTTGAAAACACAATTTTTAACAAGTGGACCTAAATTAAAGAATTCCAAATACACACATGAAAAAATGTTGTCTAAATAAATAGAAAACTTGTTTGAAATGCAAACTCTTCACATAATTAAAGTGCCTAGCAAGTTTTGTAAATGCTCCACCATATCCTTGGCCACCCTTCCAAGGGAAACATCCACTAAGTGGGATTAAACCTACCTTAACTCACTAAGATAACAACTTATTTTAAATAATTTCATAATCATGCAAGCAAATAAAGGTTTACAATAACCTTGAAATATGACTACAACAAGCATTTAGAATTAATGTGATCTTAGCAAATCATGGCACATTAGTTCACACTAGGTACACACTCAAATGTTTGTATTGTTGAAAACACCAAAAGGCAAAAAACTATGTTAGACTTCAAGGATGACAAAATATATAACCTTATGCAATAAACCAAGAATCCAAGGTTGCGTTTATGATTGTAATTCTACAAAAAAAGAACCCTAAAGATATTTTGAACTCTTGATGGGCAAAGGTGGTACCACTACAAATGTCACACCTTGATTTTCTTAGACCCATCAAACTTTGAAAAATCATATAAAACATTTAAATAAATATTTTCATAGTTTAAAAAAAATGTGTACATTTATTAGGTTCCATAGATTTTGAAATTTCAATAATATCAAAAACATTGTGTGTTTTAATGTTCCTAATCATTGCATTAAAAAAAAGTTTCAGGAACATAACAATGGTTCCTTTCCTTTAACTTTTTGATTAAGAATACAAATTTGAAACATGATTTGAGAATTTTCTTGGGAATTTTTTTCCTAAGTTAATTTGGAAGACATTTTATTTTTACATTTTTTTAAACAATTAATCAAGTAAGTATAATTTAGTTATGAATTTCCAAAATTAAAGCTATTAATTTTTTAAAGGGCCATTTTAATTAGGAATTTTTAAAAAATTCAATTTTCTAATTTCAAAATAAAATTCAAGCCATGTATTAGTGCATGCACATTGATAAACATGACAAAAAAATAATTTATAGCTATGAAAACATTTGAAGTAAAGGGCCCATGAAAATGATTTGGTCATTTTTGAGTCCTAATTATTATTTAAGATGATTTTTAATGGTACCACCCAAGGATGGGTTTGCCTTGATGAAAATAAAACTTATAGCTCAAGGTCTCCATGGAGGTATGTTATGTAGTTCAAAAATGCTTTATATTAGCAACCATGGATTGTAAACAAAGGGTTTTAAAGCATAATGAAGTAGAATTAAGGTGTCTAGAAAACCTTAATAAAATTATATTATCCATCAAGTTCGAACTTGCAAGATATTCAACATTGCAATCCAACAATATTTCAAAACAAAACAATGAGGAGGCTATGCATATTTAACTAAACACGTAAAAAAAAGAAAAAAACCTTAAAATAAGAGTTAAATATTTGTGTGAATGACAAAGATTCAAATTGGTTGTCAAGCTTTGTTATTGCCCTCAAGGATCCATCACCAAATGGTGCATTGGTGTAGGACAACTTGTAGGACTTTTCTTCATGTTTCATACCAAAGATTCAAGCAAAGCATGCCAATTATGATTTAGGGTGTATCATGGTGGAGTACACCAAAAAAGTTAAAGATTCACAAGACGATCATAGATCCTCAAATGATTATCAAATAAGGTACATGACCACCTTTTGGTTTGAATAGCCTTGAGGCATGTTCAAGTTCATCTTAAATGGGTTTTGAAAGACATGAAAGCGATGTGTAGAAGAGTTCATTGTCAAAGTCATCATCTTCAACTTTCAAAAAAGTTGCTATGCATTTGACAATCTCCCATACATTCTTGTCAATACAATTTTTCTCTCTTTGAGTAAGCCGTTTGGCCTTTGAAAAATCCATAGCTAAACCCTATTTGCAATTCTGATTAGCAATAAACAAGCTTCCTTGGGAATTATTTTTTTCAAGTGACTACAATAGTTTGCAAAATTTGATAGTAGAATGAGATTCCTTTACAAAAGTTTCTTGCGACAAATGTGGTCTATTTTGATTGGCATGCAAAACCTTTGCACAACAAATGCGATTTCGTTCCAAGGTAGATGATGAAATAGTTACAAAGGAAATTATACTTCCCACTCAAGCTTTGACTTTCAAGTTTCAAATGTGGATGTAATCACAACATAGTCTACACAATCTCAAGATATGTGGTTGGGTGGTTGTGATTAGCACTACTTCTTACCTAATGATCTCCACCATTGTTATCCAACAATGACAAAGGGTAAAAATGGGCAAAGAAGAGCCAACAATAACCTCCTGAGTCACCACAACTAGTCTTGAAAAGATGATGTGGCAACATGGGATTGGATGAAAAGTTCTAAGATAGTGTTAAACAATGGTGCTTAAAAAATGCTTTTACATTATTTCATTGTGTTAAAAAGCACTAGTTATGGGCTTTAAAATGTGTTAAAAGGTACTTTATATTTATTGGATTACTTTCAACTTATCTAAATTTTTTTTTAGTATATTAAAAATGTCTTCATATAAATGCAATATATAATTTCAACATTAATTTAGTTTATGAAACTTATGAACATCAAAACCAAAGACCGGTTACAAAAAATTAGTCTCTCTTTGCTAGGTTTACCCCAAGATCTTTAAGAAAAACATTATCCTCATTCTTTTGAACATGTTCCTTTCATCCATCTTGTCAAACTGTTTTAATTTAATCAAAAGTTGGATTATTCTTTTAAGAAATTAGTGGAAATAAATATGCATATTAAATGATTTAAAATTTGGATCATGAAAATATCATTATATTCAAACCCTCAAAGTAAAATTAAATTTTTTGTAAACAAAAATGAATTTCAATTTTATTTGGAAATTTTCATTCATTTGGATGTACATGCATATAAATTCTAATTAATGTGCATAAAATGGATGACCATAATATATTTGTATACAATACATCTAGGAATCATTTATATATTAATCTAAGTATTTAATTTCATATAAATTGTAACGCTCCAAAACACTAATCATACATTGAAATACCAAACATATTTAAGCTCATTTTAAGATTTTCATGATTGGTTATAGTGCTAAACTAGTGCTTTGGACTTTGCAATGTTATCAAAATCTATTGAAATTTTTACATTTCATAAATTTCTTAATAATGCTTAACATTCCAAAAAACAATTTGAATATTTTCAAATTGTACATCACGTTGATTCAGATGTTATGTGTTTTCCAAGAATGGTTATAAAAACAATTAGTCATTTTATTGTGAATGCACCCTTGCAACATAAGTGGAAAATGGTCATCAAGTAGGTCTTGGTATATTGAATTTAAAAATATTATTTACTTTACTGTTAAATAATACAAAGTTTTTTTATTTTCCTAAAACTATATTTTAAAAATATATATTTAAAATAGATTTATATTTATTCATCAAAATTCAAGAAGATATCACAACCTAAAAATTAGATTAAATATTGAATCTGTTATATTTTGAAGTCAATGACATGTTAAATATATAGTTGGTGGACTTAATTTTTTTTCATAATAATCAAAATATGTTTACCATCAAATGTAAAAATAGGAATGAGCAAATATTAACTTGTTAATTTCATTCGTACTTGTTATTTACTTTTATTGTACTAAATGTAAATTTTTTTATTATTCAACTCATCAAAACCCAATGGAAGCATGGAGGCTTCCATAACGTGACTTTTAAAAAAATTTGAATTTTTATGTTGAAAAACTACTGTACTTAAAATTTGGATTTGGGTGAACATGTTTTTTGGTCCACTTTACCATGCTTGGACCCATACTCCATATTAGGTTAAAATGTTACATGCTTGTATTTTGATTTACAACAATGTTCAATGTATATCTAAAGAAAAACCATTGTAATATAGGTTATTTTTTGAAGGTTGAAAACTGTTAACATTGTTTTATACATTTTATACATGATACCATTTGAAATGAAATTACCTTTTTTTTGAGTCATGTCATTTTTAGTCATTGTTACAATGCACATCTCAAAATTTTTAAAAATGGTATCTCACAAATTTAAACTTACATTTAGAATATACTTTTGGCATATTTTCATGAGACTTTTTTTTCTTTATGAATTTCACATCCATGGTCAAATTGGTTTTTCTTTCCAATTTTTTGGTTTTGAAAATTTGGCAAATTATTCTAAAACTTTGCAAATTTTTTAATTCACATTAAAAACCAAAAATTTCCAATTTTATCCAATCATTTTGGTAGTCCCAATGCAAAAATTCACCCCATTAAGATTTAGCCTTGATGTCCTCATCAAACATTTTGGAACTTTACCCCGAAAATTAGCAAAATACATTCAAGTTACATCACAAAAACTAAAACTTCCAATTTTTTTGATTGAAAAAAACGAAAATTTGCCCTGAAAAAAAATGAGAAAACCATTGGTCCAAAGTGCAAGTAGCCATCTACAAATTTTTAATGAATTTCCTAATATTTGCTAATTTCATGTTCATGTCAAAAGGTAAATTTTATATGATTATTTTATAAGGCATTTCCTTTTTATTTTTTGTTGTGATATGTACACATCTAAAGTTAAGAAATACATGTAAAACATTCTTTTCTAATTATTTGTTCGTTTGATTGTCAAATAAAATAATAAAATTCAATATAGTTTTGATGTGTTTTCATTTATTAAACATTTTAATCTTTTAATGAATTTCCATGTTCAATGTCAATATAAAGCCTTTATGATGATTTCATCAACCCTTATTTCTCTTTTATTTCTTGCTTTCTATTGTGGTATGGACATGTCAATTTGTATGAATTTCATGTCCAAGGACCAAATAACCATTTGAAAAAATATCTTATTAACCACCTCAACATTTTCAAATCTCATGTTCAACATATTTTCTAATCCCCCTATAAACTAAGTGACTTGTTGGAGTGTTTCATGTATAATACAACAATTTCACTCTTTTCTACTTCCCTCTTTTGCCAAATTTCGCAAAGTCCTCTTGTGGAAAATCACCAACCCACTTCACAAATTTGAAAAGAAAAAACATTGCCTTGGCCACTTCAACAATAATTATATAATTTTTTTGAATGTCAAAAATTTCAAATTTTTTTCTCCTTTGAAGAAAAACTTGTGAAGGAAAATATTCAATCTTAGAAAAGAATACTTCATTTGTCGAAATGAAAATTTAATTGATTATTCAACAAATGTGTGTCCAACTTGCCAAGGTACTTGGATAAATGAAACAAGACTAAATTCCCAACAAAAACAAATTCCTCCTAAAGTTGGCACTGGAATTACAAACTTTTTATAGCAATGGAAGACAGGTAATTATGATCATCAAGAAAGGATGGGACATGTGAGATCTAGTGGTTGAAAATGAACTATATAACCAAATATTAGAAACTAACTGCTTAGGTACTATGTTGCCTTAAAACTAATTGCTTTAAGTATTGTCTTTAAATTCTTTTCTTAGAGATTAATAGAATGGGACACAACTACATCATAAAATTAAACTTTGAATATGAAAGTGATCCTCAATTGCCTCAAATTTGCTTTATAATGACAAATAACGAAAACCACATTCTGCTTAATAAGGAAACCTAGGCTTTTAACTCCAAACTGCTGAGCAACCATATTTGAATTGTTTTAATACTTTGGGAGCCCAGGTCATACAACTAAATATTGAATTTCATCCAAAAAATTGTGGATGAGCATTGTTTCAAGGGTGAGGGGTTAGCAAGTTGATTTTAGGGAAATGACATTCCCTAACATCTTGCATTTCCCTATTCAATATCCATGTGCAGTGAAACAACCAATCTGATCAAGACCCTGTCCACATCTTCCATAGAAACCCACGATCCTACCAAAGCTACTCTTGAACTTAGTCTCAGTCCCTGTCATACTACTTCTTCCAATTGGACCATGTGTTTTCTTATTTGTATGTATTGTTAAGGTACTTACAAGAATATGAGGTGAGTTCAGTGAGGTGCCAAAGGATCCTTCAATTTGTGTAACATACTCAGATGGCTCGTCAATGTCAATCTGCACAAGTATGGTACAAGTTTTGATCAGAAATGTAGGCATGCTCAATTCAAGTATTTGATATACTTGTTCAAATCATTAATAATATGAACATTGTGCACAATAGTTAAAGTTTCGTGAAACCTACTATGTGGCTATACTTTCAAGCAATTAGGAAGGATATAGAATGAGATGGAGCACATGTGGATTAAACATCACATGGATAAAACAGTTAAAATGAGCATTTTAATAATCAGAGACCTCAAGTTGTAATATGCTAATACTTCGACTATCACTTTCAACTTTGAAAAGTAATAGTAGAAGTTCCAATACCTCCAATCATAACATCACTGAAAGTGACTTAATGTGGATGTTTTATGATTGGGACCTAATATTCATGGTATACAGTCATGATTCAAAGCATCAAAAGAGGAAAAGGAAACTTCACCATGATTCTGTTAAGAATCTCACATCTATATGTTTTGTGCCAAAAATATCATAGCCATAAACAACATAAGGAAAGTCTGTCTTGTTCATGCTGTAATACATCTTGAAACAATGAATGTGAGTCGCTTCCGCATCATATTGCAGCCTTATTCGTTTTATGTTTATGATTATTCCAGTACAAAACGGTAATCCACCATCGCCTCCCCAAGGCCCTTGTACCTAGTGAATTGGTTTTGGAATTTACAAACATCCATTGGAATTAATTTGATCAGATGTAGCACAACTAACAAAACAATAAGTACACTAACATATCATCTAAAATAATGCAGTCAAGTTTATTAAAATATTTTTGTGGGTTTGGTTCTAAAATTTGCCACTTCACATAATCCATGAATGGAGTATGAAAATCATATTCATCAATCTACAATAGCTATAATTTGGATCACTCACCTTGATTGGTCCGCGCTTGAAATTGAGTTCAATGTTGTTTGCAATGTTCAGACCTATCAACATCACATCAAGATCCATTAGAAATACATGGGATAACTTTAAAAACACATTATGTCTTATAAATTCTACAAACGCATGGCCATTAAGTGGACATGCTAAATATGGTGCAACGGCACCTCATGTTGTTAGAGCATCTTCGTTAGGTTTGATACAAGGTAGGCATATTAAAAAGCTCCACTTTAAGCCTGATTTAGCTCACCTAGATGTGGGCTTTGAAATGAATGTACCTAGTATATTGTGGCAGAATTTGGTAGACCTATTTTATGGCCCTATATATGCCTGAGAAGAACTCCAACTTCTTAAGAGATTTACATGAATTTCAAGTTTATTTTCCATGGCTAATGAAGATGCAATCATTAATTGTTCAATAGTTTGAAAATATTTTATGTTCATTTGGCATGAAGAGGCATATAGTGCTTCTGCTTGAGGTGTTTTTTGAAAGAGTATGTGAAATACACAAAATTGACCTTGATCTCGCTTACATCCAATTTTTTTGTAGGCTTTACTAAAAATGCTGTCAGTGACTATTTCAGCACTCACTAGGCCATAAGTCCTACACAATAATGACATTTTTCTACATGCATTCTATTGGGTTGTACACCTCCTCTAAAATTTTAAAATACTTTCTTGACAAACTACACTAGCAATATAAATTACCATCTTTAGTTTAGGAAATTTGACTTAAAAAAATTTCTGAATGTACCTGAAAGTTTCGAATGCATGTGTACATTTAAGAACCCCTTCCCTTTGAAAAGCATAAAATAAAAAATTCAAAGCATAAATTGTCAATTAAAAAAAATTATACCATTATATTCCTTGACTAGTCACCCATGT
>Ga0116226_10002062_pt1 | contig 17444 bp, 14 predicted proteins | sample S1TSphfallax_FD_89692 | JGI IMG/M metagenome (GOLD analysis project Ga0116226, IMG submission 89692) | Host-associated microbial communities from peat moss isolated from Minnesota, USA - S1T2_Fa - Sphagnum fallax MG | ecosystem: Host-associated > Plants > Peat moss > Unclassified | place: USA... | reverse complement strand
CTGAATGGCGCACGCCTAGCGGTTGAATAAGAACCGTGCCATTGCCGGCTTGTCCCTGCCGCTCCTAGCATATATCATTGAATGATATTACGAGGAGGTCGGAGCCATGCCCAGCAGCTATACTCTTGGAAAGCATTTTGAATCGTTTGTCCAGGCACAGCTTGCCAGTGGCCGCTATGGCAATGCCAGCGAAGTGTTGCGCGATGCACTGCGGCTCATGGAAGAGCGGGAGCGGCGGCTTTCATCCCTCGACGCCTCGATTGAACGTGGGATGGCCGATATCGATGCAGGCCGTGTCCATGACGCAGAAGATGTCTTCAAAGAACTGAAATCCCGCTACGCCAGCTCAGGTGACGAGCGTCAGGGGGCATGAAGGTTGTCTTCTCTGACGAAGCCAAGGCTGATTTAATCAAGATCGGTGATTACATCGCCAAGGACAGCCCGCGTAGTGCGCTCGAATTCATTGAAACGCTGGAAGAAAAAGCCATCCAAATAGGGGATATGCCTAACGCGTTTCCGCTTTTCCCGCGCTATGGCGTACGCCGTCGATCGGTTGGCAATTACTTAATTTTCTACCGTATCGAAGATGACCGGGTTTCCATTATCCATATCTTGCATGGGGCCATGGATTATGATGCGGGGATCTTCGACCAGTGACACTATCGGTCGCTTGACTTTTAATCAATCGCTGGGTCGCCTGGGCCAGACGTACTGATGAACAATATTCCGTCCTGTCCTTACTATGGTTCGTCGGTACAATGGGGTTCCTCGATTTCACAACATTTTGGAAAGTTTTGCCCTCTTAAATTCAAGGGATTAATATGTCGTACAGTGATGGCCCGGCCTTTACGACGTGCATTTCAACGCGCAGGCCGGCAGCCGTCAGCATATTGACCAGCGTATCAATCCCAAACAGGTTGATCTTGCCGCGCGTGAGGTCCGACACGCGCGGTTGCGTAACGCCAAGGAGGCGCGCCGCTTCCGCCTGATTCCAGCCTTGGGCTTTGATGTGTTGTTCGAGTGCCATCATCAGCGCTGAGCGGAGTTTCATGTTTTCCGCTTCAGCCGTTGTGTCTTCTATGGCGTCCCACACGCTGGCAAATTCTTCGTCGCTCATGACCAGCTATATATAAAAATCTGTATATCGCTACAAGCCGACCTATCGAGCGCCTTATCTGAACACCCATTCAACCAGCCCCGCAAATTCGTCCCGTATTAACGAAATCTGAATGGACAAACAGCCGTGTCTGAATGATCATATAGACCGCTTGGCGATGGGGCGGGCGAGGCTGTAGGGGGAGGCAATGAGCGGTATCGCGGCTGATTCCCTGACCCCATGGGCGCGGGCGCGTTCAGCGCGGCGGGCGGGATATGCGCTGCCGCAGGCTTGCTATAATGATCCCGCCATATTCGAGCGCGAGATGGAGCGGCTGATCCTGCCGCACTGGCATTGCGTTGGTCATGTCAGTCAACTGCGCGAACCCGGCGATTACTTTACCGTCGAGATTGCCGGCGAGTCCGTGATCGTCGCGCGGGGCCAGGATGGCGAAGTCCGGGGCCTCGTCAATAGCTGCCGGCATCGAGGTGCGCGGGTTTGCACCGAGGCGGCGGGGAGTGCGCGGAATTTCACCTGTCCCTACCATGCCTGGAGCTATGGGCTGGACGGGGCGTTGCGGGCGGCGCGGCAATTGCCGGAGACGGTCGATCGGGGCGCGCTGGGGCTGAAGACCCTGCCGGTTCGGGTGATCGAAGGGTTGGTGTTCCTGACCTTTGCCGCCGAACCGCTCGGGCTCGATCATGTCGTTGAGGTGCTGGGCAGCTCGGCGCGGGCCTATGGCTGGAACGACGCCAGGATCGCGCATCGCGAGACCTTTCGCGTGACTGCCAACTGGAAGCTCGCGGTCGAGAATTACATGGAATGCTATCATTGCCAGCCGGCGCACCCGGAATACTCGCGTGGCCATGTGTTCGCGCGGCCGTCGGCCGATAATCGCGAGATCGATGATCGGCTGCGCGCCCGCACGGCCCGGCTTGGTGTCGAGATCGGCGAGATCGATCGCTGGGCCGATCGGGCCGAACCCGGTCAGGAAGGGGCGGATTGCGCGCGCTCTTCGCTGTTTGAGGGCACGCTCAGCGGCAGCCAGGATGGCGGGCCGGTTGCCCCGCTGATGGGCAGTTTTTCCGATTATGATGGCGGGGTCACCTTCATCGATATTGGGCCGACTAGCACATTTCTTGCCTATCCCGATCACGGGCTGGTCTACCGGTTCATTCCGGTCAGCGTGGCGGTGACCGATATGGAAGTGATCTGGCTTGTCCGCGGCAATGCGGTCGAGGGCCGGGACTATGATCTCGAGCGGCTGACCTGGTTATGGCGAGTGACCAGTCTCGCCGATAAGCGTATTATCGAGCTCAATCAGGCGGGGATTAACTCGCGATATTACGAACCCGGCCCTTACGTGCCGATGGAGCGCGGGACCGGCCGGTTCGTCGATTGGTGTCTCGCTGAACTTATGTAATCGCGGTATGGGGGAACAGAGCATGCACCATCGGTCCCACTGGAAGCGCTTCGGCAAGGCTGCCTTTTGGTCGCTCGGGCTTGGCCTCGTGCCGGCGATCGCGGCGGCAGATCCGGCAACGCCGCCACCGCCGCCCAGCGGGCAAACCGCCCAGACTCCGCCGCCGGCCGGGCGTGATCAGCTCCAGGAAGTGGTGGTGACCGCGGAACATCGCTCCGAAGATCTCGACAAGGTGCCGATGAGCATCTCGGCGATCACCGGCGCCCAGATGGAACAGCAGGGCATCAAGAATATCGCGGATATCGCGCGGAACGTGCCCGGCCTTAATTTCCAGAGCGCCGGCGATTCCTTCGGCACCACCGAGATCTCGATCCGCGGCATCGTCTCGCTGACCGGCTCGGCACCGACCGGTGTCTATATCGATGACACGCCGGTCCAGGTGCGGCCGAGCGGTGTCAATGGCACCACCACGCCATTCCCGGAAGTCTATGATCTCGATCGGGTCGAGGTGCTGAAAGGCCCGCAAGGGACTTTGTTCGGTGCGGGCTCCGAGGGCGGCACGGTGCGCTTCATCACCCCGGAACCGAGCCTCGACACCTTCAGCGGCTCGGTGCACACCGATGGGTCCTTCACCGATGGCGGCGATCCCAGTTGGGAGACCGGCGTCGCGGTCGGCGGTCCGATCATCGATGGCAAGCTCGGCTTCCGGGCCAGCGCCTGGGTTCAGGAACTGGGCGGCTGGGTCGATCGGGCCAACCCCAGCACCAATGGCGTGGTCGAGGCCAATTCGAACTGGGACCTGACCAAAGTCGGCAAATTCGCGCTGAAATGGCAGCCGATCGATAATCTGACCATCACGCCATCGATCTATTACCAGGACAAATATACGAACGACACCAGCCTGTGGTCGCAGGCCGAGCCGTGCGTTGATGTGACCTACACCTGTAAAACCGCGACGGTTGGCGGGCAGTATAAGAATCTCTCGCTCATCCCGCAGCCGGATGATGACCATTTCTTCCTGAACAGTCTTAATGCCCAATATAAGTTCGATGCGTTCACGGTCACCTCGATCACCTCGTGGTTCCATCGCACCGATAAGCATCTGGTCGATGGTTCGACCTACGATCTTTCCGGCTTCGTGCCCTGGCCGCCGGGGCAGCTGGACAATGCCGGCGGGCAGTATCTGCCGGACGGCGCGCCGTTCGTCTCGCATATCTCGCTGCAGAACGGGCAGGAGAATTATAATCAGGAAATTCGGTTCGCTTCGAATGACGCGCCTGGGGATTTCTTCTCCTGGACGGCCGGCGTCTATTGGGCGCATTCGCGGCAGGTGCTGAATTACTCGATCCGTGAGCCGCTGATCAATGTCGCCAATGATCCGTCAGTAATCGCCTATTACGAGCTTGGGTGTAATCCGGGGCAATGTACCGTCGCCGATCTGATGGGCGCGCCGATGATCGGGCCCTATTCCTATCTCGATAACGAGGTCAGCCACGATTCCGACGAGGCGATCTACGCCAATCTCGCGATCCATCCGACCGAGCAGATCAAGATCGAGGCCGGTGTGCGCGGTGCCCGCGAGCTGTTCGATTTCAACGACGTCCAGAACGGCCCGTGGAGCGCCGGCTATAGCGACAACTCCGCCAGCAAGAAGGAATATCCGGTGACGCCGCGCTTCAGCGCATCGTACCAGCTGACCGATGATCAGATGATCTATGCCACCGCGGCCAAGGGTTATCGGATCGGCGGCGGCAATGACGATCTCAGCCATTTTGTCTCGTGCTATCAGGATTTTGCCAATCTCGGCATCAAGGGCAATCCGCTGACCTATGATTCGGACTCGGTGTGGAGCTATGAACTTGGTACCAAGGCCAAGATGTTCAACAACAAGGTCCAGATCGAGGCGGCGCTGTTCTGGGTCAATTGGACGAATATCCAGAGCGAGATCTACCTGCCGATCTGCGGCTATACCTATACCGACAATCTGGGCAACGCGGTCAGCCGCGGCGGCGAGCTGACGGCGCAGTGGCTGGTGTTTGACGGGCTGACTCTGTCCGGCAATGTCGCCTATACCGATGCGCATTACACGACGACGACCACGGTCGGCGGCAACATTCTGGCCAAGGCCGGCGACAATCTCGGCACGCCGCCGCTGACCTTCACCATCTCGGCGGAGCATGACGAAGATCTCGGCAATGATGCGAGCTTCTATCTCCGGGGCGATTTCCAGTTCGCCAGCCATTTCACAAGGACCGGCAGCGAAGTGGTCTATACCTATGACCCGGAAACCCGTCCCGGTGCCGCGACAACGACGCTCTCGGCCCGTGCCGGCGTGACGAAGGGACCGTGGGATGTGTCGATCTACGGCCAGAATCTGCTGAACGACTCGACCGCGACCTATCTCTTCCACGACACCTACTACTCGCCCAATCTGCGTGAGGAAAGCCTGCGGCCGCTGACCCTCGGGATGACCGTGGATTATAAATTCTAGGGCATTTACTCCCTCCCTGCCCTTCAGGGCGGAGAGGGTCGGGGTGAGGTGGGTGTCGACGCTTGCGGTTCGGCGCAGATTTCGCGTCGGCGCAGCCCACCTCTCCCTAACCCTCTCCGCGCTGAAGGGCAGAGAGGGGACTTTTCTTTCTTCCCGCCAGACTCGTGAGGCAAACTCATGCGGCTCCTGACGCTCGGCCTCCTCCTGCTCTCCGCGCAAGCCCACGCCGACGACATGCCAAAGAGCGTCGCCGAGGCGCAGAAGATGGAGGCGGAAGATGCGCTGCCGCTCACGCATTTTTATGATCCGCCGCGGCCGCTCCCAGCGGGGGCGCCCGGCACCCTGATCCGGTCGGAGCCGTTCGACGGCTACACGCTGCCGCCGGGCGCGCATGCGGTGCGGATTCTGTATCATTCGCGCAATCTCGGCGGTGCCGATGTTGCCAGTTCCGGCGTGGTGCTGATTCCCGCGGGGACCGCGCCTGCCGGCGGGTGGCCGTTGATTGCCTGGGCGCATGGCACCAGCGGGGTTGCCCGTCAATGCGCGCCTTCGCTGATGAAGGATATCGAGTATGGCGACGAGGGCCTGATGCCGATGGTCGCCGCCGGCTTCGCGGTGGTCGCGACCGACTATGCTGGGCTCGGCACGCCGACGCCGCACCAATATGACGACAAGATCCCGCAAGCGAACGACGTCGTCTATTCGGTGCCGGCCGCCCATGAAGCCGTGCCGGATCTCGCTGCCGACTGGGTCGCGGTCGGCCATTCACAAGGCGGTGTCGCGGTCTGGGGCGTGGCCGAGCTCGAAGCGGACCTGAACGACTCGCACTACAAGGGTGGGGTCTCGGTCGCCGGCGACATGGATTACGACATCTATTTCCGCCACGACATGGCCTCGAAGGACCCGGAAGCACAGCTCTACTGGCCGCTCACCGCGTTCGGCATCAAGGCGAGCTACCCGTCGCTGGATATCGCCAAGATGCTGACTAAGCCGGCACTCGCGCGCTATCGCACCGTGACGCAGGATGGCTGCTGGTACCATGCCTATGCCGCGATGCACGATCTTGCCGGTCAAGCCGTGGTGCAGGACGATTGGACCGAACTCCCCGAAGCGCGCCGCTACGCCCATGACAGTCGCAGCGCCAACAAGCCGATCCGAGGGCCGCTGCTGATCGTCGCCGGCATCGACGACCAGTCGGTCGCGATCGAGAATATCCGCGCCGGTGTTAGAAGCGCCTGCGCGCTGGGGCTCCCGGTCGAGTTTCGCAGCTACCCGGGTCTCGATCACGACCCGCTGATGGAGAAGACGACACCGGAGCAGCTGGACTGGGTGCGCGATCGGCTGGCGGGCAAGGCATGGACGGGGAATTGTAGCCATTGAGTGGTTGGACCGGTTAGCGTTGCGCGTCCGTTCAACGCTCAGAGGGGCGCATGCCTGATCTAGATAAGCGTAAATCGAATATCTTGTCCGTTATCCGCGTTTCGAGCGGTAACTTTTTAGAGATGTACGATTTTTTCGTGTTTGCTTACGTGGCAAAGCAGGTCGGTGACGCCTATTTTCCGGGCGGCAGTGACTTTGCCAAATTGATGGCCGCGTTTTCGACATTCGCCGTGGGATTCGTGATGCGTCCGTTGGGGGCGATTATCCTGGGCGCGTATATCGACCATGTCGGTCGTCGCAAGGGATTGATCGTGACGCTGAGCATGATGTCGCTCGGCACGCTCTCGCTCGCGATTACGCCGGGATACGCGTCGATCGGTATCGCCGCGCCGATCATCATCGTGCTGGGGCGCTTGCTCCAGGGCTTCTCGGCGGGCGTCGAGCTGGGCGGCGTCTCGGTTTATCTCTCTGAGATCGCAACGCCCGGCCACAAAGGTTTTTATGTCGCGTGGCAATCCGGTAGCCAGCAGGTCGCCGTTATCCTTGCCGCGTTGCTCGGCATTTTGCTGAATTATTATCTTCCCGCCGATCTCATGCAGCAATGGGGCTGGCGCATTCCGCTGCTGGTTGGCTGTCTCATCATCCCGCTGATTTTCAGATTGCGAGCATCGCTCCAGGAAACCGAGTCGTTCCTTGCGCAGCAGCGTCACCCGACTCTTGGGGAGATCTACCAAACCACATTGGCAAACTTTCGCATCGTCGTCCTCGGCATGCTGATGGTGCTGATGACAACCGGGCTGTTCTATTTCGTCACCGCCTACACACCGACCTTCGGCAAGGAAGTGCTGAAGCTGACCTCACTCGATGCGCTGACCGTCACGCTCTGCGTGGCGATTTCCAATCTGTTCTGGCTGCCGGTGGTTGGAGCGCTCAGTGATCGAATCGGCCGGACGCCTGTGCTGATCTGTTGCACGGTCCTCACGCTGATGTCGGCCTATCCGTTATTGATTTGGCTCGTCGGCGCGCCGTCCTTTGCCAACCTCATGCTGGTCGAGTTGTGGCTGTCATTTCTCTATGGCGCCTATAACGGCGCCATGGTGGTGTATTTGACCGAGATCATGCCCGATTCAGTTCGAACCGCCGGTTTCTCGCTGGCCTATAGTCTTGCAACCATCTTCGGCGGCGTGACGCCCGAGGTTGCGGAATGGCTCAGGCATGAAACCGACAACCGCGCCGCTGCGGGATGGTGGTTAATGCTTGCAGCCGGGCTCAGCTTGGTCGGGGTGCTGTGGACGAGGTTCAGCCGCGGCAACACCTCCCAACCGGAGTCCGCCTACGTCAGAAGCAGGCGTAAATAAAACGCTTCTGTTCTTAACTAGAAAATTCTCCGGTATAAAATACACAATAAGTCATAAATTATCAAACCGCGTATACTGTAGGGATTATGCAGCGGCTACGTCTGGCGAGGCGAAGCCGTGGGTTCTAAACTGCGTTGAATCGAAAATGGTAAAATCGATTAGCACTAGTGAGGCATGTTGAAGCGGGAGTTCGTCAGTAATATGAGTAAAAACAGGACGAATATGTTTTTATGTTTTATTAATGCGGCGAATATACTCTCGATGAGCAAAAGACAGTTTATCCGTACGAGACCTGGAGAATGGATCAGCGGGTTGCAATCGCTCTCTCTTTTATTGAGTCGAGAGGAGAATTGGCGATGTTTGCCGAATTGGGACACTTAATCATGGCAGAGTTTGGCCACTTAACGCAGCGGAAGAGCGAATATGGACTTCATTCGGAATACCAGAATATCAACCCGTGTCGCGGTGGGATTTGCCGCCATCCTGGTGCTGATGCTGTCGCTGACAATCGTCAGCATCTACCGGGTCAATAGTGTTAATACGAGCCTCTCGATCATAAACGACTTCAACAGCGTGAAGCAGCGTTACGCGATTAATTTCCGGGGCAGCGTGCATGATCGCGCCATTCGAGTGCGTGACATCACTCTCGTGGATAAAAGCGAACAACCCCAGGTGCTCGATGATATCAGCCGTCTGGAGCGATACTACGCCACATCCGAAGTCGAACTGGATGCGATGTTCGATAGGCGGTCTGACATGACTGACGAAGAGCGCAGCATCAATGGCGAGATCAAGGCGGCGCAGGCTCGGGCGATGCCCGCTCTGAAACATGTGGTCGAACAGGAACTGCAAGGCAACCTCGAGGCGGCGCATGCGACGCTGATGGCCGAAGCGCGGCCGGCCTTTATTGCATGGCTTGCTGCCATCAACAAATTCATCGACCTCGAAGAAAAGAAGAACCATGACGTCGCTGCTGCCGTGCGCGCCGTCACCCAGGGTTTCCAATTACAGATGCTGTTGCTTTGTGGCGGCGCGCTGATCTTTGGCTGTGCCTGTGCTTGGTGGAACATAAGTTCGGTGCGCCCACTGCTTGGCTTGACGGTCACGATGCGCAGACTCGCGGCTGGCGACCTCAGCGTCATGATACCACAAGCGCGTAGCGATGATGAGGTGGGCGAGATCGCCCGTGCCGTGGGCACGTTCAAAGAAAAACTGGTCGATATGGATCGGCTGACAAAGCAAGAGCGCCAGAGCTATTTGGCAGATGCCCACCGTGTGGAATCGGTGGCGACACTGACGCGGGCGTTTGAGCAGAAGGTCGCTGAGTTGGTTAGCAATCTTGGGGCGGCATCGTCCGAGATGAAGCTCACCGCGGCCACGATGTCCTCAACCGCGTTGCAAACTGATCAGCGAGCCTCTTCTGTCGCCGATGCGGCCAGGGAAGCGGGTGCGGGGGTCGAAACAGCGGCAGCGGCGGCCGAAGAACTGACCAGCTCAATTGGTGAGATCAGCCGACAGGTCGCGCAGTCGGCGCGGATCACCAATCAGGCGGTGATTGATGCGCGGCGCACAGATGGGATCGTTCGAGCCTTGGCGGCGAGTGCCGACAAAATCGGCGATGTCGTCCAACTGATCAGCAATATAGCGGCGCAAACCAACTTGCTCGCACTCAACGCCACAATCGAGGCCGCGCGCGCCGGCGATGCGGGCAAGGGCTTTGCCGTGGTTGCAAGCGAGGTTAAGCATCTGGCGACCCAAACCGCCAGGGCGACCGACGATATCGGCGCACAGATGGTTGAAATTCAAGGCGCCACACGAGAAGCAGTGGAAGCCATCAAAGCGATTAACGCTACGATCGAGGAAGTCAGCGAGATCGCAACCACTATCGCTTCTGCTGTCGAGGAACAAGGCGCAGCAACGGCGGAGATCGCCCGAAACGTGCATCAGACTGCCACAAGCACTCAGAAAGTGACCGCCAACATCGTCGGTGTCAGCGCCGGCGCCAGCAAAACAAGGGATGCTGCCGGCCAAGTTATGGATGCATCCGGTCGCTTGTCGCAGCAAGCCGGAGAAATGTCCATCGAAGTGGGCGGGTTCGTCAAAGCACTCCAAGCTGCTTGATGGACGGGGTAGGGATTACCACGCCTCGCCCTGAATGCATCCAGCGCTTCCCTTTCCCTCCTCATTGTCTCCGGTCTATACACCCACAACGGGGAGGGACATTAATTTTTGGCCTTTATCTGCACGAAGAGCTCTCCCGGTGGCTCATCGAAATAGCGCAGCAGCGCGGGGCATAGCCAGCCTTCGGCGTCGAGCTGTGGCGCCGCGTACACATTGCCAGTACCTTCGGCGTGGGCCCATTCCAGGCGGAATTGATGGCCCGGAAACGGGATCCCGGCGAACAACATAACGAATCCATCCGCAGCGTCCGGGATGTCAGCCGTAACCCGGTCAATCAATGTGTCTGCGCCGCCGACAAAGGGCTCGGCCTGAAGACCGACACGCGGATCGTCGAACACCCACATGCCGAGATAGCGATACGGCGCGATAACATTGATCGCGTTCACGACCCACCCGCATGGCGCAGCGTGTAGACGAAATCATACTTGTCGTCATGCGCATGGAGCGCCATCTCGCCGCGCACATCGGCATATTTGCCGGTGCCGCCGGTGACCGCCAGGACCGAATCGGCGGTATCGAAGAACGGGCCTTCGACTGTGATCTGGCCGTCCGGCAGCGTCAGCGTCCAGATACATTCGAAAGATTTGCCGGGCACAATCCGGATGCAATAGCCCTGATCCGTGCCGGCCTTGGCCTTGTCCGCGGCGTCGAAGACCGTATTCGCGAAGGACAGAATATCGCCGGGGTTATCGGCTTTTTTGCCGACATGGCTGGTCACCTCGTCCTTGGGGTGCTCGACCAACTTGATCGTTTCGGCCTGGGCGGCGGTAGCGCCCAGCAGAGCGGTTGCTGCCAACAAACGAACCCAATGCGCTGTCATAGTGCCATCCCCCGCAATGATTGTTGTCTGATCATAGCGCCGGGTTGCTGCCTGTCCAGTATCCGCCCGCCGCAATCCGTGGTTGGCATATCCGTTGCATCGAAAATCGATATAGGCGTCTAGGGTTCCGGTCCCGGTTTGGGGGGATGGCTGGTCCGAGAGATGCCATCCGTCAGGGATCTGACGGACACACGGCGGGATAAAAGCCCGGGAGATCGAGGTTCGCGGAGGCTGCGGCTTTCCACGAGACGGTCTTCGTTACCCGTGTCTCGTGGCAACTCAAAGCTTCCGTGCGTGGTCCACTGATCGTTCGCCGGAGGCAGGGAATGCACAAACTCAAATCATCTCTATGGGCCAGTGTCAGCTTGGTCGTGCTGATGGCGCCAGGCATCGCGTCTGCCCAGCAATCCGTTGCGGCCGCCGAGTCGGATGCCGGCAACGACAAGCTCGAAACCGTTACCGTTACCGCGCAAAAGCGCGTCGAAGATGTGGCAAAGGTCCCGGTCAGTATCTCGGTTCTGAGCGGTGACTCCCTGAAAGATGCGCATATCAGCGATTATGACGACATCACCCGCGCGGTGCCGGGCGTTTCCTTCGGGGCCGGTGGAGGTGAGGGGCTGACCAATATCGAAATCCGCGGCGTCAGCTCGACCTCGGGCTCGGCAACGGTCGGGATCTATCTCGACGATGTGTCGATCACCGTGAAGAATTTCTATGATGGTGCCAGCGAGCCCAAGCTGCTCGATATCGATAATGTCGAAGTGCTGCGCGGCCCCCAAGGCACGCTCTGGGGTGCGAGCTCGATGGGCGGCAACATCAATTTCGTGACCAAGAAGCCGGATCTGCAGAATTTCAGCGCCGAACTCGGCACGGATCTGTCCGGTACCGAGCATGGCGGGGTCAATTATCAGGAATCCGCGATCGTCAACATTCCGATTGTGACGGATAAATTCGCGATCCGGGCGAGTGTCAGCACCGGCGACGATAGCGGCTATATCGATCGCTATGCCAATGTGTACGGCAATGCCGGGGCGCTCGCGCAAACCGGCACGAATGATGAGCGCGACACGACGCTCCATGTAACTGGGTTGATCGTGCCGACGGATGGCTTGACGATCACGCCCGCACTCTTCTTTCAGCGCGATCAGATGGGCGATACGTCGGTATTCTATCCGTCAGTCGGCCTATGGCGCGATGATAAGGAAGTCGACGAATATGGCAGGGATACCATGTTCGTGCCCAGCCTCACCGTCACCGATGATATCGGCATCGGTACGCTGACCTCGATCAGCAGCTTCTTTTGGCGGGAATTCTCACGCCAGCAGGACGGCACCTATTATAATTCCTATGCATTCGCCCATTTTTTCGTCGATCCGCTCTATCCCAATCAAGCAGCCCAGACCGACAAATATATTGGCACCATTGCCTCACCGATCAAATACCAGACGACTTATGGCCAAGGCTCGGAAGAACTTCGTCTGGCGTCCCCGCCGAAGGACAAAACCGGTCTGCCGATCACCTGGCTGGCCGGGCTCTATTATGATGACCAGTGGGATCGTCACACCAACTTCCAGCAGATTCCAGGCGTGAATACTACTTTTCAGAAGATCTTCGGCTATTCGATGAATTCGCCGCAATCGCTGATCGAACAGACCTACAGCATACCGGGCTTCACCAATCTGTTTCCGAGCGACATCGACGAGGATGATCACTCGCATTACGACGAGCGGCAGGCGGCGGCGTTCGGCCAGACCGACTTCGATATCTTGCCCGATCTCCATGGCACTGTCGGGTTGCGCTATGTCTATGCCCGCGCCGATTACAATTTCCAGACCTACGGCTTCTATCAGATTGGCACGATCAGCCCGTATAATCAGCTCGACCATTATTATGCGCTGACGCCGAAATTCTCGGTCGATTATGATTTCGATCCGAATTCCAGCGTCTATGCTACGGCATCCAAGGGCTTTCGCCTGGGTGGCCCGACTGGGCCCGTGCCGTTTGGCCCGTCGACAGTGTGTGGCGGTGACGAAGCAGCGCAGGGCGTCAAGACTCAGCCGATCAAATTCGATTCGGACAAGCTCTGGAACTATGAGCTCGGCACGAAGAACCGGCTCGACGATGATCGTCTATCGATCGATGCTGCGGTCTACTATATCGACTGGCGCAATATTCAGCAGCAGATCTATCTGCCGACTTGCGGCTATTATTACACGACCAATGTCGGCAATGCGGAAAGCTATGGTTCGGAGTTTGAGCTGCATTACCGGCCCTTGCCGGGCTTGACGCTGGGCCTCAATGGCAGCGTCGAGCATGCGGTGATCACCCAGACCAACAACCCGCAGACGGTCCAGGTCGGCCAGAAGATCCTCAATACGCCCGATTGGACCAGCACCGTTTCGGCGGAATATCATTGGTCGCTGACTGATGATATCACGGGCTTCGTGCGCACCGACTATAGCTGGGTCGGACGGTCGCGCGGCAGCTATGTTGAGAGCAACTCGAACTACGCCAATCCGCAATATGACGTGCTGAACGGCAGTGTCGGCATTGAGACGGATCGCTATTCGGTCTCGCTCTATGTCAAGAATCTGGGCGATGACCGCACGATCATTCAGCGCCCGGAAATCGACACGATCATCGAGGGCTACACGGTGCGCCCGCTGACCATCGGCATGACCGGCAAGCTGAATTTCTAGAGTGCGATGAGCGTCGATCCGGTCCTCGATAGAATTCCTCCTCCGCAACGCGGGGGAGGGGGACCATGCGCAGCATGGTGGAGGGCGCGCAGCACCGATCCTGCCCCCTCCACCCCGCTTCGCGCGGTCCCCCTCCCCCGCGTTGCAGGGGAGGATCTTGAGGCTCATACCGCTACAGCATGGACGCGGCGGCCGTTTCTTTGCTATCCGCTGATCCGCCGGGAAATATCGGTGGATGCGGGGATTGGCCGCCCGTCAATCCTTCGCCGTCATGGAGGATTGTATGGGTTCCCGTCATGTGTGCGGTGTGGGTTTTGCCGTTGCGGTGCTGTTCGCGATCTCGGCACCGGCCGGGGCGGCGCCGAAGCAGGATTTCAAGCTTGGCTGGTCGAGCGGCGTCAGCGCGATGCCGTGGGGCTGGGCCAATGATCATGGCATCGTCAAGCTGTGGGCCGACAAGTTCCATCTCAAGATCGACGTTGTGCAGTTCAACGACGATACCGAGGCGCTCAATCAATATATCGGCGGTGCGGTCGATGCGGTGCCGATCACCAATCTCACCGCGCTGCAAAGCCCGGCATCGGCGATCGATTCCACCGCAATCATCATCGCCGATTATTCCGCAGGCAGTGAGGCGGTCGTGCTGAAGGGCCAGAGCGATCTGAAGGCGATAAGCGGGCAGCGGGTCAATCTTGTCCAGTTTTCGCCGGCCCATTACGTGCTGGATCGGGCGCTGAGTTCGATCGGGTTGGAAGAGCGCGATGTGACGATCGTGAATACGCCGCCGGCCGATCTGGTCGCCGCCTATGGCAAGCCGGGGGCTGGTGCGATCGCGGCGGGCAACCCGCTGCTGCTGACGCTCTTGCAGCAGCGCGACGCGCATGATGTGTTCGATTCGCGGAAATTGCCGGGTGAGATCCTGGACCTGACCGTGATCAACACCAAAACGCTCGATGACACGCCGGATTTCGGCAAGGCCCTGGCCGGGATCTGGTACCAGACGATGGCGGTGCTGTCCGCCTCAACCCCGGACGGAGACGCCGCGCGCACGGACATGGCGAAAGCCGCCGGGATGGATCCTGCCGCGCTGGCGGCCGAACTGACCATGCTGCACATGTTTTATTCGCCCAAGGACGCGGCTTCTTTCGCAAAGAGCGACGATCTGCCGGATGCGATGCAGCGGGTCCGCGAATTCCTGTTCAAGCTAGGCTTGCTGGGTGAAGACGGTAAGATCCGCGAGGCGCTCGGCGTGCAGTTTCCCGATACCAGCGTGATCGGCAACAAGCATAAGATCCGCCTGCGCCTGCCGAGCTATTTCATGGATTATGCGGCGTCGCTGCATTGAACGCTTGCCGAGAGGTGGTATCGATGACCCTGTTGGATAGTTCAACCCCCGAGCAGCATCGCGCACGCTATGAAGAGCTGAAGCGCAATGCCCAGTCCCGGCTAGGCCGCAGCGTGCCGCGGGCTGAGCACGATGTGGCGGAAATCACCGATATCGTCCGGAAAGAGACGATCCCCGATGGCTGGTACTGGACGACGCGGATCGCCCGCGGTCAGCGGCTGCGCATCGTGAATCCGACCGGGCGCGCAACGGTCTCGGCGCTGATCTGGAACGCGGCCGATACGAGCGAGCGCTATAATGCCGGCGACACGGTCAAGATCCAGTGGAACGCGCTGCTGGGCAAGGGCGATCTGCTGTTTTCCGATATGGGCCGGGTGCTGGCCTCGATCGTTGAGGATAGCGGTACCGGCCATGATTTTCTGCTCGGTGCCAGTACCCAGGCGACTAACGCTGCCCGCTATGGCGCGGGCCTGTTGCGCAACACGCGCGATAATTTCTGCCTCGCGGTCGCTAAGCTCGGCCTGCAGCGGCGCGATATCGGGCCGTGCATCAGCTTCTTTGCGCCGATCAAGATCGATACTGAAGGCGCCTTTGCCTGGAAGGATGATGCGATCAAGCCGGGCGATTTCGTCGAGCTGCGCGCCGAGATGGATCTGATCATCGTGCTGTCCAACTGTCCGCATCCGCTGGACCCGCGCACCGATTATGCGCCGGGATCGGTTGATGCGATCGTGTGGCAGGGACCTCCGACACCCGCCGATGATCTCTGCCGGACCGCCAGCGAAGAAGCAGTGCGCGGCTTTGAAAACACCGATGCGCTGTTTGCCGGAGAATAATCATGTCCACTGACTTCCCGTTCGATCCGGCGACCGCAATCCATGATGAAACCATCGCCGCCCGCGTGCCCTGGTCGCGCGTGCTGCAGCAGGGCGAGGTGCTGCATTTGATCGATCTTGAAGGGCAGCAGGCGGTCGATGCGCTGTTCTATCGCGCTGATCATTTCGAGGAACGCTATAGCGCGCAAGATACGCTGCGCGCTCAGAACAGCGCCTATGTGACGACCGGCACCAAGCTCCTCTCCACCGAAGGCAATGTGCTGGTGACCGTGATCGCCGATAGTTGCGGCCGGCATGATACCTCGGCGGGTGCCTGTAGCTGCGAGGCGAATACCGTGCGGTTCGGCCATCACACGCGGTTCATGCATGCTTGCCGGGAGAATTTTACCCTCGAGCTCGGCAAATACGGCATGTCCAAGCGCGATATCGTCAGCAACGTGAATTTCTTCATGAATGTGCCGATCGAGCCCAGCGGTGAGCTGGCGATCGTCGACGGCATCTCGGCACCGGGCGGCTCGGTCACGCTGAAAGCCGACATGGACGTGCTGGTCGTGTTCTCGAACTGCCCGCAGGTCAACAACCCGTGCAACGGCTTCACCCCGTCGCCGGTGCGGGTGCTGGTCTGGGCGGCGGCATAGCGCGCATGTTCAGCAAGGTCCTGATCGCCAATCGCGGCGAAATCGCCGGGCGGATCGTTCGGACCTTGCGCCGGATGGGGATCAAATCGGTCGCGTGCTATTCCGACGCCGACCGATTTTCACCCACCGTACTCGCCGCCGACGAAGCGGTCCGGCTGGGGCCGGCACCGGCGGCCGAGAGCTATCTCGACATCGATGCCGTGATACGGGTGTGCAAGACCACCGGGGCCGAGGCGGTGCATCCTGGGTACGGCTTCCTCAGCGAGAACCCGGAATTCGCCGAACGGCTCGCCGCTGAAAATATTCGCTTTATTGGGCCGACACCCGATCAACTATGCGCGTTCGGGTTGAAGCATACGGCCCGCGAATTGGCGGCAAAAGCCGCCGTTCCACTGCTTTCGGGCACGCCAATCCTCTCAAACAACACGCAAGCCCTCGCCGAAGCTGCCCAAATCGGCTATCCAGTTATGCTGAAAAGCACGGCTGGCGGTGGCGGCATCGGTATGCAGCTCTGCCACGATGCCGATGAACTCACCGCGAAATTCGCCAGCGTGCGGCGGCTCGGCCAGAATAATTTCGGCGATGCACGGGTCTATCTCGAGAAATTCGTAACCCGTGCCCGCCATGTCGAAGTGCAGATTTTTGGCGATGGCAAGGGCGGCGTGGTGGCGCTCGGCGAGCGGGATTGCTCTTTGCAGCGCCGCAACCAGAAAGTCATCGAGGAAACGCCCGCACCCGGCTTGAGCGATAAAACACGCCTTGCCTTGCGGGAAGCCGCACTCGCGCTGGGCCGTGCGGTCCAGTATGAATCAGCCGGCACGGTCGAGTTCGTCTATGATGCCGAAACCGAGCAATTCCATTTCCTCGAAGTCAATACCCGGCTCCAGGTTGAGCATTGTGTGACCGAGGCGGTGTTCGGTGTCGATCTCGTCGAATGGATGATTTTACAGGCGGCCGGTGAATTTGTGCTGCCGGATCAAGCGCTTCTGGTGCCGAAGGGGGCCGCGATCGAGGCCAGGATCTATGCCGAAGATCCCTCGAAGAATTTCCGGCCATCCACCGGACTCCTGACCCGCGTTGCCTTCCCGGACGATGTTCGGCTCGATAGCTGGATCGAAACAGGCACCGAAATTTCGCCGTATTACGATCCGCTGCTGGCGAAAATGATCGTCACCGG
>Ga0116226_10002060_pt1 | contig 17449 bp, 13 predicted proteins | sample S1TSphfallax_FD_89692 | JGI IMG/M metagenome (GOLD analysis project Ga0116226, IMG submission 89692) | Host-associated microbial communities from peat moss isolated from Minnesota, USA - S1T2_Fa - Sphagnum fallax MG | ecosystem: Host-associated > Plants > Peat moss > Unclassified | place: USA... | reverse complement strand
CCGGATCGGGCCTCCCGCTTCCGTCGGAGACGTCGACGAGATGCGCGAGGAGGCGCGTGCGCTCGATGTGGCGGAGGAACTGGATGCCGAGTCCGGCGCCGAGGTGCGCGCCCTCGATCAGGCCGGGGATGTCTGCGACGACGTAGCTCTCGTCGTGCGGAGGCTCGCCGACGGAGACGACGCCGAGGTTCGGCTCGAGCGTGGTGAAGGGATAGTCGGCGATCTTCGGCTTGGCGGCCGAGACGTGCGAGATGAGTGTGGACTTGCCGACGTTGGGGTAGCCGACGAGGCCGACATCGGCCAGCAGCTTCAATTCGAGCCGGTAGATTCGCTCTTCGCCAGCGCGGCCGGGCTCGTGTTCGCGGGGCGCCTGGTGGGTCGAGGTGGCGAAATGCTGGTTGCCGCGGCCGCCTCTTCCGCCCTTGGCGACGATGACGCGCTCGTCGGGATGGCGGAAGTCGTGGACCAGCGCTCCGGTCTCATCGTCGTAGAGCGCGGTGCCGACCGGGACCTTAAGAATGATGTCGGCGCCCTCTCTGCCGCTGCAGTTGGAGCCCTCGCCGTGCTTGCCGCGCTCCGCCTTGTGCTCGGGATTGTAGCGGAAATGGATCAGCGTGTTATGGCGCTGGCTGGACTCCATAACGACGTCGCCGCCACGGCCGCCATCGCCGCCGGACGGGCCGCCGCGGGGCACGAATTTCTCCCGCCGAAACGCCACGCAGCCATTGCCGCCGTCTCCGGCTTTCACCTTGATCTTCGCTTCATCGACAAACATTGATGCCTCGCCGCTCTTTGCGCCCTCCCTGCCGAATTCCCACTTTGGGCCAGCACGAGCGTATTTGCGCTTTTCTTTCTTTCTTTAGTGTAGTCGCCGGCGTATGCTCAAACCAACTTCCCAAATGCTTCGAAATGTGCGGTTCGCCGGTATTGATGCCCGACGACCGCGAAGATCACCGGCAGAGCGTTCATGCGCGTTCACCGCGAGCTTTTGACTGGACTGTAGCCGTACTACGGAGAGATGCTCGAATGCCGCGCCATTATGCAAGCCGTAAGTTACTGACCAGACTGGCGTCGCTTGTCTGGCTGCCATTCTTGATCGCAATCGCCGGCGCCCAATCGACCACTGGTGGCAGTCTCGCCGGCACTGTCACGGACGGCCAGCAACGCGTCGTGCCCGGCGCGCGGATTGTGGTTCGCGACCTCGCCAACGGTCAGGAGCGAACGACCGTGTCGGACGCGACCGGCAGCTTTCGCGTCGTCGATCTCGGACCTGGCGCCTATTCTGTGGAGGCCATGGCTACCGACTTCGCCGCCTGGCGCGCCGACTCGGTAACCGTGGAGATTGGCAGAACGACCTCGCTGGCCCCGAGCCTCTCGGTCGGCGGACGCAGCGAAACCGTCATCGTCCGCTCGGAGATTCCGGGCCTCGAGAGCAACTCCGCCGCCATCACCACCAACCTGACCAACACCACACTTGAAAACCTGCCCAGCAACGGCCGCCGCTGGTCCAACTTCGCCTTGCAAACCGAGGGCGTGACGCCGGACCAAAGCGGCAGCGGGCTGCTCAGCTTTCGGGGCATCAGCGTGCTGCTCAACAACAACACCATCGACGGCGTGGACAACAACCAGGCCTTCTTTTCCGAGGAGCGCGGGCGGACCCGCGTCGGCTATTCGACGACGCAGGCGGCCGTGCAGGAGTTCCAGGTGAACACCTCGAACTATGCCGCCGAATATGGCCGAGCCGCCGGCGGCGTTGTGAATACCGTCACGCGATCGGGGGGGAATCAGTTCCATGGCCAAGCCTTCTTGTTCGACCGCGACAGCGCCTGGGGCGCCACCAACCCCTATACGACGCTCACGCAGAGACTTGCCGACGGGACGTTTTCGACAACGCCGTTTCAGCCTCTCGATACGCGCCAGCAATGGGGCGGAGGTGTCGGCGGCCCGATTCGGCACGACAAGCTCTTCTGGTTTTTCGCCTACGATGGATATCGCCGCGACTTTCCCGGTGTGGCTCGGACCGCCGACGCTCGCGCCGGCGCGACGCTCAAACTCTTCGCCGCGCCCACGTTCCAGAACATCCAGACGCTTGCCGCCAGACTTCAGACGAACACCACCGAAGCGCTCGCCGAGTACAACACGGCGCTGGACGGATTGGACTCGATGCTGGGAGCGGTGCCGCGGTCGGCCAACCAATACATCGTCTTCCCTAAGGTCGATTGGGACGTGAACGAGCGCAATCACCTCATCTTTCAGTACAACCGGATGCGGTGGAACTCGCCTGGCGGCGTGCAAACCGCGACATCCAGCACCTACGGGATAGCGAGCTTCGGCAACGACTACGTCGCCGAGGATTGGGGCATCGTCCGGTGGAACTCGTTTCTTACAGCGAATCTGCTCAATGAGTTTCGCTACCAGTTAGGCCGCGACTTCGAGTCGGAGTTCGCCCAAACACCGACCGCGTTCGAAGAGCCCTTTACCAGGAATGCGCAAGGGCTGGCGCCGCAGATTTCGATCGCCAGCGGTAGCTACGGCTTCACGTTCGGCAAGCCGGCCTCGCTCAACCGTGCCTCTTATCCCGACGAACTGCGATCTCAGTTCGTCGACGCCCTAAGTTGGGTCCATGGAAAACATTCCATCAAGACCGGCTACGACTTCAGCCACGTTATCGACAACACCAACAACCTTTACAACGGCACAGGGAGCTACGACTATGCCAACGTGCTTGACTTCGTCTCCGACCTGTACTCGCCGAACCATTGCGACGCGGCTGCCGGGGGCGTCGGCGCGCTCCCTTGCTACTCGTACGCGACCCAGGCCTTAGGCCCATCGATCTTCCGATTCACCACGAACGACTATGCGGCCTATCTGCAGGACGAATGGAAGGCGCGGCACAACTTGACGCTGTCGGTTGGCGTTCGCGAAGAGTACCAGCAATTGCCGAACACCAATCCGTCGCTCGTCAACGCAGGCATTCCCGAGACTCGCGTGTTGCCGCATATTCGCCAGAACCTGGCGCCCCGCTTCGGCTTCGCGTGGGACGTCTTTGGCCGCGGCGATACGATTCTCCGTGGCGGCTACGGCTTGTATTACGGGCACATTGTCAACTCGACTGCCTTCGCCGCGCTGACCCAGACAGGCGTGCCCAACGCCCAGAGGAGCTACTACTCCAAGCCTGTGGACACGGGCGCTCCGCCGTTCCCGTATGTTTTTTCCGTCGAGCCTCCGACTTCCAACAAGCCGAACGCGGTTTACTTCGATCCGCTCACCCGCAATCCGGCTGTCCAAGAGATGGAAGTCTCTCTCGGGCAAAAAATTGGGGCGCGCACTGAGCTTTCCATTAGCTTTTTAGGAAGCCTCGGGCGCAAACTGCCTAATTTCATCGACAAGAACATCGATCTCGCCGACGTAGGCACGATCACATACAACGTCGACGATGCCGCAGCCAAAGGCCCATTGAAAGGGAAGACCTACACCACAAAATTTTTCACCGAGCGGCTGAATCCGGATTACGGCCAAACGACCGATATCTTCACCGAGACCAACTCGCGGTATGAGGCAGGCATGATCAAGCTCAGTCACACATTCGGCCGCGTTGGAGATATTCACGCCGCCTACACATATTCCCACGCGATGGATTTCAATCAAAACTCGACCACCTTCGCGGACAACGACGACATCCTCGATCCGACGAACTTCAAGCAAGAGTATGGCACCTCCAACTTCGATATTCGCCAGCGCCTGGTGGGCCACGCAATTGTCCGAACGCCATGGAAACTGCATGGTGTCCGCGGCGCGATGTTCGACGGCTACTCGCTCGCGCCGGTCGTGGAACTCCGCACCGGACTGCCGTATTCGCTCCGAACCACTGGCTCGATTCCTGCCATCCAATATCTCGACACCGTGAACCGCACTGAAGCCTTGAGCGGGCTCGGCGCCGGCATCAACGGCTCAGGCGGAGACAATCGCATCGCTGAAGTCGGCCGCAACACTTACCGCTATCCATCGGTGTCCAACGTCGATCTGAGGGCCGCCAAGATGTTCAAATTCAAGGAGCGCAGCGAGCTTGAGGTGATGGGAGAGGCCTTCAACCTGCTCAACCACCAAAATGTCACAAACATCGACACAGCCGGCTATCTCATCGACAAAGCCGCCTCGCCGACGTCGTTGCCGCGATTGACGTATCAGAGTACTTTCGGCTCCGTCACCAACAGCAACAGCACCACGCTTTATAGAGAACGGCAGATTCAGCTCGCGTTGCGGCTTACTTTTTAGTCGCAACGAGTGGCGTTGTGGCGGCTTGCGGCAGGGTAACTGATCGGTCGGCGGGGGTTGTTGGCAATTTCCGAGGCTGCGGCTGCGCGGGATGCCGATCTGGTTCTCGGTGTCTTCGATGGCCTGCTGTCTGGCGATGACTTGGGCCTCGGCCTGCCCCATGAGCGATTCGGCTCGGTGTTCTTCGTCGACGGCGGTGGCAGGATCTTCATTTCCCCACCTTTTGCCGATTGGTGGATAATATGGTTACGAGAAGTGTTGAGACTAATGAAAAAGCGATCACCACATTGGTCAAAAGCATTTCCAGGTTAAGAACTGGTTGCACTCTTAAGAACTTATGAAAGCTTTGACTGGTTCGAGTACCGGATTTCCAGTGCCCGTCGTCGAGCACCGGCCCAGCCGCGCGCAAAAGTTCTTTGGAGTTCTGGCGCGGCGGCGGCTGTGGGTGCTACGCACTACGATGTTGTTTGTCGCGATCGCCGCGCTGGTCTGCGTGTTGATGACGCGTCGTTATACGGCGGTCGCGGAAATCCAGGTGCAGAAGCCGTCGGCGGAAACGATGAGCGCCGAAGCGGGCGGAACTGGCGGGAACGGTGCGGATTCCGACGCCAACTCCGGCAGCTTGAATCTTCAGACGGAGGCGACGGTGCTGAAGTCTCAGGCGCTGGCGATGAAGGTGATTCAAGACCTCAATTTGGAGCATGCCGGAGCATTCAAGCCGCACTTCAGCCTGGTGCAGGCCTTGACGCAGCTCTTTTCGCCAAGCGCAGCGAAGGATAAACCCGGTACCCCATTGGCGGCGTCGCCGACGCGGCGGGACCGGCTGCTGAGGCAATTCCGCGACGAGCTGGAGGTGCAGATTGTTCCGGGCACGCGCGTGATCGAGGTCGCCTATTCGAGCAGCGATCCGAATCTGGCGGCGCAGATCGCGAACCATCTGAATGAATCGCTGATGGATTATTCACTGCAGGCCAGTAGCGCCCAGACCACGCAGGAATCGAAGTGGACCGAGGCTCAGCTGAGCGACCTGAAGGCGCAGACCGACGCGCTGCAGGAGAAGCTGGTCTTGCTGCAAAAGACGACAGGTGTGGTTGAGATGGGGGGCGAAAACGGCGCGGTGGGACGCGGGCAGGCCTACAGCAGCTCCGTCGATCAACTGCAAAAAGCAACTGCCGCGTTGTCGGAGGCCCAGACCAACCGCATTCTCAAGGGCGCGATTTACGAGGTGGTCAAGGCGGGAAATCCCGAGACGATCATGGGGCTTCCGTCGAATTCGGCGCTGGCTGGCGCGGCGGCGGGCATGAGCAACGAGCTGGCGGTGATCTCCAATCTCAGAACTCGCGAAGCGACTTTGAATGGGCAGATGAACGAGATGCTGGCCAAGTTCGGCCCGTCGTATCCGAAAGTCGATGAGATCAAGGCGGACCTGGCCTCGACCGAGGACTCGATCAAGGACGAGGTGCAGCGGATGCGGGACCGCGCGCACAACGAGTTCGTCGTGGCGCAGCAAGTCGAGGCGAGCGCGCAGCAGGTTTACGACAGCCAGAGGCGCCAGGCGAATTCGCTGAACGACCGGGCGGTCCAGTACGAATTGGTTCGCCAGCAGTACGAGCAGAGCCGCGACCTGTACGAAAAGATGCTGGCCCGGTTGAAGGAAGCAGGGGCGATGCAGGGGTTTCGCGCGCCGAATATCGAGGTGGTCAGCGCGGCGCTCGCGCCTTCGGAGCCGTCGCGGCCTAATATTCCCGCCTACCTTGGTGGATCGCTCGCCGCCGGATTGCTGATGGGCTGCGTGATGGCCTTCGTGATCGAGGGCCTCGACACGCGGATCACCGATATTCATGGGCTGGAAGCGCTGATGGGTCAGTCGCCATTCGGCGTTCTGCCCGCTTTTGAGGCAAAAAAGACGAGCTGGCGGCTGTCGGGCCACAATCTGGCGCTGCCAGCCGGGGAGTCGATCGCCGCGATTCGCGATCCGCATTCTGCATACGTGGAGGCGCTGCGGGTTTTGCGGACCGGGCTGCTTTCGACGCAGGGCGGCCCCCCGCCGCAGGTGCTGCTGGTGACGAGCTCGACCGAGGGCGAGGGAAAGAGCACGCTCAGCGCGAACTTCGCCGTCGTGCTCGCGCAGCAGGGGATGCGGGTGCTGCTGATCGACGCCGATCTGCGCAAGCCTAGCCTGCATTTGCTCTTCAATTCCACGTGCGGCACCGGTTTGAGCACCATTCTGGAAGGAAACCTTCCGGCTGCGGCAGTCTCGGAGGTGGTGCTTCGCGCCGAGCAGGTTCCCAATTTGGACATTTTGCTGGCTGGTCCGACGCCTTCCTTTTCCGCAGAGTTGCTGGGATCGAGTAAAATGAAGAAAGCACTCGAAACTTGGCGCAGTCTGTACGATTTCATCATTCTGGATGGCGCGCCCGTCCTGCCGGTGACAGACTCGGTGGTTTTGAGTTCGGAGGCTGACGCGACATTCGTCGTGGCACGCTATGAGTTGACGCAGCATCAATCGCTCGATCGTTCTCTTCGCACGTTGCGCGCGCATCTTGGATCCACTCGCCACCTCGGGGTCGTTTTGAACGGGGTCGAGCGGACGACCGAGGCGTACTACAAGTACTACGGCTTCACGAACAGCAAGAGCTATGAGAAACGTCTGGGGGGTGGAAGTGAAATTGTCTAGCATTCGAGTATCAACAGTTCGGATTCCGGCTATTTTGGTGGCGATGTTGGCTCTGACGATGGTTTCAGTCTTCGCGCAGACGGCAGCCGCGCCCCCGGCGCAGGAAACTCTGTTGATTGGGCCGGGCGACCAGTTGCATATCACGGTCTTCGACACTCCGGAGCTGGAACAGCACGCGCGCGTCACCGACGACGGCAATGTTCCGCTGATTTTTTTGGGAAATGTGCATGTGTCCGGTTTGACGCCGGAGGGCGCCGCGAGGGTGATCGAGACGGACCTGCAGCAAAAAGGGTACATGAAGCATCCCCAGGTAACGGTGCAGATCGAGCAGTACGCCACCCAGGGCGTGCTGGTGCTGGGCCAGGTGAAGACTCCCGGCCTGGTGCAGATTGACACGTCCCGCACGGTTCTTGACGTGCTGGGTCTTGCCGGCGGCTTGACCGACTTGGCGAACCGCAAAGTCACTATCGAGCGCCACGGCACGGGCGAACGTGTGCAGTACTTTGTCTCCAACAATCCCGAGGAAGCTTTCGACCATTCCATCCTGGTGCATCCCGGCGACAAGTTGATGGTTCCAAAGGCGGATGTCGCCTATATGCTCGGCGACGTCGGCAAGCCCGGCGGCTACGCCTTCACCAACAACAAGGCTCAGCTCACCGTTTTGCAGATGCTGGCGATCGCCGGCGGAACGCCTTCCTCCGCGTCGCCAGCCAACGCCCGCCTGATTCGTCGCACTGCCGACGGGTACACCGAGTCCCACATCCAGTTGAGCGATATGCAGAAGGGCAAGGTCGCCGATTTCGTCTTGCAGCCCGACGACATCATCTACGTTCCATTCAACTATCTGAAAAACATTGCCACGAACGGTGCCGCGATCCTCGGGGCGGCGGCATCGGCGTCGATTTACGCCATTCAGTAAGAAAATCGCACCGCTCCGGGCAAGCACGATTCGGATATGGTCGAATGCTCTCCACTGCTCCTAAACGCTCCGCATTCCTTTTGGATGCGGAGTGTTTTTCTTTCCCGTTACGGCACTCGCCGACAAAGATTTACCGGGAATCCTACCGCCTTCCGCTTAAAAGCGCTATCATCGATTAACTACTCCGCTCAACAAGCAGCTTTTTCCCAAGGTTCTCGCTCCACAAGAATTTTTGGGCCGGGGAATACGTTTCTCTCTTGGACGGGAGCACAGCTCGTATGATTCCTCGATCGATATCTCGGTGGACCGGCGCGCTGCGCCTAGAGGCGCGGAAGATCGTCTCCAGCCCGCTGGCGCGCAATGCCGGCTGGATGGTCTTCGGCCAAGGCAGCGGATTCCTGCTGCAATCGGCGTACTTCATCGTGATCGCGCGGCTCCTGGGGCCTTCGGAATACGGCGTCTACGCGGGGGCTTTCGCCCTCACCAGTATTCTCGGCCAATACAGCTCGATGGGTTCGGGCACGATTTTTCTGCGCTATGTGACCGCCGATCCGGCCAAATTTTCGCTGTATTGGGGCAACATTCTTGCGGCGACAGTGACGGCCAGCGTTGTGGTGATCGCGGGCTTGTCGCTCTGCGCGGGCCGGCTGCTCAGTCCCGGAACGCAGTCGATCACGTTGCTGGCGGCGGTTGCGAACTGCTTCTGCAACCAGCTGACCACCTCGGCCGCCAAGGTCTTTCAGACCTATGAGCAATTGCGGGTGACGGCGGTCTTGAATGTGGCGACGAACCTCGCGCGCACCCTCGCGGCGGCGGCGATGCTGCTGGAGATTCACCGGGCGTCCGCGTATCAATGGTCGGTGGCCACGGTCATCGTGTCGTTGCTGGCGGCGATGGCAGCGTTCGCGACGGTGACGGCGAAGTTCGGCTGGCCCGCCTTCAGCCTGGGGATCATGAGGCGGCACTTGGCGGAGGGCTTCGGGTACGCGTTTGCCACCTCGACCTCGACCGCCTACAACGACCTCGACAAGACGATGCTGAGCCATTACGGGATGAACGCCGCCAACGGCATCTACTCGATGGCCTACCGAGTTATCGATGTGGCCACGATTCCAGGGCTGGCGATCCGGGAAGCGTCGCTGCCGCGATTTTTTCAGAGCGGGCGAAGCGGGATTCGCCAATCGGCGGCGCTGGCGACGCGTCTGCTGAGGCGGGCTGTGCCGCTTGGCCTGGTGGCGATGGTGGTCGTGTTTGCGACCGCGCCGCTGGTGCCGCGCCTGGTGGGCAACGGCTTTCGAGAGACGGTTTCGGCGCTACGTTGGTTGTGCCTGATTCCGGTCTTTCGCGCCTTCCACCACATGACTGGCAGCGCGCTCACCGGAAGCGGCCTACAAAAATATCGAACCCTTTCCCAAATCGCCGCCGTCGGGCTGAATGTCGGTTTGAATGTCTGGCTGATCCCGCGGCATGGATGGCTGGGAGCGGCCTGGTCGAGCTTGGCGACCGACGGCATGCTGGCGGCGATGAACTGCGGGACGCTGGCTTGGGTTTGCATGATCGCCGTTCCTGAGCCAATTCTTGCGGGGGTGTGAATCGATTAGGGAATGAATTTGGTTTGCGAGGGGGCGGCTGAGAACGGAGATCCTAGTTGTGCGCTGTGGCGCCGGCCTGCTGGGTCGCATCGGTGCGGAAGCGTTGAAAATCGCTGTCCTTGAAGCGGACATTCTGCCGATAGCCTTTGACCAGCAGGACCCGCGCCTGTACATGGGCCTCGCCAGCGGTGGGCAGCCACAGCTCGTTGTTCACCAGAGCCTGGTCGAACTCAAAGGACGACCCCTTCTGCACAGTGGCCACCAAACCGCCGGCGACGCGGAAATTGTCGTCGAAATGCACCGTCATATGGGCCACCTGCAAATCTTTCTCGTCGACCCAGAGGGTTCCAGCGATCTTCTTGGAGGCGTCTTCGGCCAGGCCGTGGGTTTGCGCGTGAGGGTCGCCGACAAAATCGAAGGCGATCGTGTCGCGGCCGTTCCAGGAGACGCGGCGCGGGTTGGAAGCCTTCATAATATCGAGAATGCGGCTGATCGATGGTTCTTCGCCTTCGAGCGACTTGCCAGGTTCGAGCTTGGCGGCCTTCTCGACCTGTTTGGCGACCCGGTCCTGCTCCTTTTTCTGCTCGTCTGGCGTGAGGTCTTTGCCATTCTTCTTGACCAGCCGCTCAATGTGGTGGCTGTTGACGAAAAAGACCTCGCTCTCCTGCGTCTCGGTCTTCTTGACGTTGCCGTTGGAGTCGAGATCGTCGGTTTGAACGACTTCCCTAAAGGTGTAATTCTCTCGAATTTTGTCCAACTGCCGCTGATGGGCCTGAACCTGCAGCATAAGCGCCCGAATATCCGGCAGGGGCGTCGTTGTCGCGCCCTTCTCGCCGAACATCAGGGTCGCCGCGAGAAGGCAGGGCGCCATCGTCATTCGTCTACGCATCGGAATCGTCTCGGAAACGGCGTGCTGATAGAGTACGTTGGTAGTGGGATGCGATTTTGAGTCGGTCTCGCGTGATTTCGATAACACGAACGGAAAGGAAACTCCGCCTATGCTGGGCCTGCTTCTGCGCTGGATCGTCAATGCCGCGGCTTTGCTGATTGTCTCGAAGATCGTTCCGGGGTTTTACGTCGCGACGCTCGGGGCCGCGCTGGTCGCGGTGATAGTCATTGGACTCCTGAACGTCACGCTTGGTTTCTTTTTGAAGGTAGTGACGCTGCCGTTGAGCATTCTGACGCTGGGAATTTTCTTCCTGGTGATCAACGCCTTCATCCTGAAGCTGGCCAGCGGCGTGGTTCCCGGATTCGTGGTCAGGACCTTCAGTGCGGCGTTCATCGGCGCGATCGTGCTCGCGTTGTTGCAGATGCTCTTTGCGTTCCTGGCGGGGGATGGCGGAAGCGCCCGGACCTAAACGCAACGACGAGCAATCCGACGGTTTATTGCCGCAGATTCGCCGAAGCGGCCGGTTCTTGGCCGGGCGCGTAGGGGGAGCGCGGCACGGCCGATCCACTCGCGTGGCGCGCCTGGTCTCGGGAGACGACGGCTCGTCCGTGCGGCGCCACCCTGGGTGCCGACGGATTGAGGCTGCCGCCTTGAGGCATGGCCCTGGTCGGAATATGGCTGGCGCCGGCCGTCTTCAACCCGCTGGCTTCCCGCTGGCGGGATATCTGCGGCGGCAAGCCGCGCTCCGAATGCTGGAGGGTGCCGACCACGATCGCCGCACCGGCTGCAGTGGCGAGGGCTCCCGCCGAAATGCGGCGCAGGAGTAAGAATGCCGAAGCTCCAGTCAAGCTGAAGTGGAAGCGCGACCGCGGCCGAGCGCTGGCGAGGCGGGCGGCGACGCGGGATTCCAAGCCAGGGCCCGGCTCGGCATGGGCGTAGGCGCGCAAAACCGCGTCGATGCGCGCCTCGATGCAGGGGTCGATAGAACCGGCGGGAGAGGCGGCGGGCCGGTGTTCCGTGCTGGATTGCCTGATGTTCATCGTGCGATCCTTTCTCCGTGTTTGCCGCCGCTGCTGTCCTTGCCTGACGGGTCTTTGCCGAGCAGCGCCGAGAGCTGATTCCGCGCTCGAAAGATCCGGGAGCGCACCGACGATTCCGTCGTCCCGAGCACGGCGGCGGCCTGGGTCGTCGAGAGCTCCTCGACAGCCGAGAGCAGCAGCGCCTCGCGCTCTTTCTTCGGCAGCCGGTCGATCAGCGCGAGAATGCGCGCATGTTCCTGCGACGAGATGGCGACGCTCTCGGCCGTGCGATCCTTCGCCGGCAGCACGCGAACCAGGTCGGCGATGTCTTCGGTCTCGGGACGCGTCTTGCTGCGGCGCTTGCGGTCGAGCACGACGTTCCAGGTGATCCTAACCAGCCAGACGCGGTGGTCGCGAATCTCGCCCAGCTTGTCGCGATGACGCAGCACGCGCAGAAACGTCTCCTGCACGGCGTCCTCGGCCTCGGCGGCGTTGCGGGTGATCGAATAGGCGACCCGATAGAGCGTGGTCGAATACTGCGCGACCAGCGCGGCGACGGCCTCGCTCGAGTCGGCCTCGGCCTGGGCGTGGGAGGGCGACTCCGGCGGCGCGGAGCTGACGATGGGATTCACGTGCATCCAGCCAACGACTTGTCCTTCGAACGAACTCATGGTCTCGCAACAAAAGACGAGGCGCGGAGCAGTTTCGCTCATCTTCATGTTCGGCCACGTTGCGGGGATGCGCAAGCGGCTTCGAGGCGACCACCGCGCCGGAGTTCCGGGGCATCTACACTGAAGAGACTTGCCGGGGTGAAAATCGTACTTTCATGCGCCGAACCGAACTCCAGGAGATACACGACCACCCCCGGTTTCCGGGCTTTCTGCGCGATCTGGTCACCGACGCGCTGCAGGCGCTGTGGGAGTTCGGCAACTCGTACCAGCCGATCCTGGGGAGGTTGCTCGAGGCCATGGACCGCGCCGGAACCCAGGAAGTCCTGGATTTGTGCTCCGGCGGCGGCGGCCCGTGGCTGCGGCTGGTTCGCGAACCTGCCTTGCGCGGGGCGACCGGGATCACGGTCCGGCTGACGGACAAGTATCCCAACCGGCGCGCCTTCAGGCAGGCCAGCGCGCGATCTCCTCTGCTGCGTTATGAAGCCGAGCCGGTGGATGCGACCCGGATTCCGGACCGACTGGCCGGCTTTCGCACCATCTTCTCGTCATTCCATCATTTCGACCCGGACCGTGCCCGCGAAGTGCTTGCCGACGCGGCGAGCCAGCGTCGCGGCGTGGCCATCTTCGAGGTGGCGCGGCGCGATCCACGGACGCTGCTGACCATATGCGCGATTCCGGCGATCGCGTGGATCGCCGCGCCGAGCATTCGCCCCTTTCGCTGGTCCCGCCTCTTATGGACATACCTGATCCCCGTCGTGCCGTTTGTGCTCTTCTACGATGGCATCGTCTCGTGTTTGCGGGCGTATTCCGAGGAGGAGCTAGCGGAACTGCCCCCGCCTCCGGCCGGCGGCGACTATGAGGCGAGCCGCGACTATGAATGGAGCGTCGGCGAGGAGCGCGGCGGCTTGCTTCCGGTGACGTACCTGATCGGGTATCCGGTCCGGCAAGATTCAAGCGGCGAAACCTCTGTATGATCGGTATCAAGATTCATTCTTAGAGGAAAGCGCGGAGGTCTCGCGGGGCCGCGCCGCAGATTCCATTCAGGGGTTCCACAGCATGGAAAGAAGAAAATTTCTCACGGGAGCGGTCGGAGCAGGTTTAGTGGCCGCCGAAGCTCTCAGCCAGCCGCTCGCGGCCAAGGCACTTGACCTGTTTTCGACCGCCGATCCTCTACCGCCTTTGAAACCGATGGCGCTCGGACTGCTGATTCTACCGGCGAACGGGCCGGAGACGGTCATTGCCCGCGTCAAAGAATTGGGATTCACCAACTGCTTCTTCTCGCTCGACGGCTACCTGGGCAAGTACACTCCCGCGTTGGCAAAGGAGATCGGCGACCTGCTGGACAAATATCAGATCACCGCGACGACCGCCGAGGTCGTCCATCCGCTGCCGCTCGTGTGGGACTTCGAGGACGGCCCGTCCACCATCGGCCTGGTGCCTCGGGCGACGCGCGCCGCGAGAATCGACGCGCTGAAGCAGACCTCCGACTTCGCCAAGCTGCTGAACATTCCGCATATTCAGACCCATTGCGGCTTCATTCCCGAGAACCCGCGCGATCCGCTCTACGAGGAGACGGTGCTCGCCATTCGCGAGGTGGCCAAGCATTGCGCCGGCAACGGCCAGGAATTCCTGATGGAGACCGGCCAGGAGACGCCCACCACGATGTTCCGCGCCCTCAAGGACGTCGATCAGCCGAACCTCGGCGTCGGGCTCGACACCGCCAACCTGATCCTCTACGGCAAGGCGAACCCGGTCGACGCGGTGGACATCATTGGGCCCTACGTGAAGAGTATTCACGCCAAAGACGGCAAGTGGCCGACGAATCCGACCAAGCTCGGCGAAGAGGTGCTGATCGGCAAGGGCAATGTGGACTTCGCCCAGGTCTTCGCCAAGCTGCACAAGATCGGCTACACCGGCGCGGTCACCATCGAGCGCGAGACCTCGGGGCCGCAGCAGATCGAAGACGTCAAGGCCGAGAAGCTTTATCTCGAAAACATACTTTCCAAACTTCAGCAGGCATAGGGAGCGATTCGTGGACAGAAGAAAATTCATTGGCGGAGTCGCCGGGGCTTCCGGACTCCTGCTGCTCAAGTCGAAGACGGCCTTTGGCTACGAGGCGAACTCGGCGGTTCGGCTCGGCCTGCTGGGCTGCGGCAATCGCGGCACGGCGGTGGCGACCTCGTTCGCGAAGAACACCAGCGCCCGTCTGGTCGCCCTGGCAGATATTTTTCCGGACAAACTGGCCTTGGGCAAAACCCATTTCGACCAGATCAACAGCTCGCTCGGCGTCGCGCCGATCAATCCCAAACTAATGTTTCGCGGCTACCAGGCGTTCGAGGAGCTGGCCGCCTCGCCCGACGTGGACGCGGTGCAAATCTCGACCCCGCCGTGGTTCCATGTCCAGCATCTCGACGCGGTGGTCAAGGCGGGCAAGCATGCCTACTGCGAAAAGCCGCTCGGCGTCGACGTCGAGCAGGCCATGCAGGCGCTTGAAATCGGCAAGCGCGCCCAGGGGAAAGTCAGCCTCGATGTAGGCTTCCAGGTGCGCAGCGCGCCGCCGATCGCCGAGGTCGTCCGGCGCATCCACGCCGGCGGCGTGGGCAAAATTGCCACCATTACCGCGCATTACAACGCTCCGGCGTCGAAGTATCCCGAGAGGCCGCCGATGTCCGCGGAGGAGCTTCGCCTCCGCAACTGGCTCTGGGACCGCACCATCTCCGGAGACATCCTGGTCGAGCAGAACATCCATGTGATCGACCTGATCAACTGGATTCTGCAGAGCCATCCGCTCAAGGCCGTCGCCACCGGCGGACGCAACGTCATCAACCATATGGGCGACACCTGGGACAACTACGAGGTGATCTACACCTATCCTGGCGACGTGCGCGTGAGCTTCTCCTCCACCCAATTCGGTACGACCGGCTACTTCGATGTCTCGGAGAGCGTCTTCGGCTCGACCGGATTGGCGGAGGCGCCGTACTCCGGCCCGGTGCGAATCGTTGGCGAGAATCCCTGGACCTGGTCCGACCCGGCGGCCCCGGCCCCGGGGGCCAGGCCGTCGGTCTTCGCGGCGAACGGCGCTTTCACCGACAACCTCGAGTTCGCCGACCGGGACAAAGACCGCGGCTTCATCGAGAGCATCACGTCGGGGAAATTCCACAACCAGGCCGCCGACGGGGTGCAAACCGCCCTCAGCTGCATGTTGGGCCGCCACGCCGCCGAGACCGGCCGCGAAGTCACTTGGGAAGAGCACCTGGAGCACGGCAAGAAATATTCCCTGGGGATCGACCTGACGAAGTTCACCTGATGCTTCGGCGCAGGCTCAGGAAGCGGCGAGAGCGACAGGTGCGCCGCTCCCGCAACGGTCAAGCGAGCCGAGAGCCGGCCATCGCCTCAAGCACACGCAGAGGCGAGAACTGTGGCGCGACCATCGCTTGGGGCGAAACCAGGAACGTTTGCTCCAGTGCGTACTGGCCCGCGAGCACCGCGTGGGGGACGGTATCGGTGTAGACCATCCAGCTCGATCCAGAGGGAAACTGGAACGGGTGCTTTTCGCAGTCCGTCTGAAAGGCGTCGTTTTCCTTCAAAAAGTTGTGAAAACGCATCATGAAGTCGTCGTACGGCGACCTTTTGAGCGATGGAATCGCGGCCCCCAAGCCGATGCCGCGAGCCAGCGACTTCGCCGTTCGCGATGCCGCATTGCCCGGCGACGGCAACGGTATCTGCTTTGGAGCGAACTGCTTCACCAGCGTCGGGAACGGCTCGCCGACCACCCAGTCGCGGGTGCGCGTCGGGTGGATGTTGTTGAAAAAGCGCAGGATCCGAGCGCCATGCGTTGGCCGCGTCGGAAACGCGTCGGTGTGCAGCAGGTCGTTCCGCTTGCGAAGGGCCAGGTCGCGGCCCTGCTCCTCCTGCGGGCGGAAGCTCGCGTAGTCGAGTTTCCAACGCCTCGCGTAGGGGGTCAGGAAGCCGCCGAGAAACTCGACCGCCGCGTGCGAATAGAAGCGCATGATTCCCTGCAAACGCGCGACCGACGCGGCGTTGGCGGTCTTCGTATCGACCCCGCTCAGCGCGTCGATGGCCGGTTTGTAGGCTATATTCTTATGCAGAGAGCTGTCGGTTTGCTGCTGGCCGAGCAGGAATTCGATGTCGCCGGCAGCGAACTCTATCGGAGTCTGCGGAAAGAACAGGATGTCTCCCGCCTCAAGGCTCGCGCACCACTCCTGCGCCTGAGCCTCGGAGGGCGGCTGTTTGCGATCCAGCAAACTCTCGACCGGAATAGTAATCAGCGCCACGTTTAGCGCCCGGAAACCTTCCGGCGAAACCAGAGAAAGCCAAAGAACAGCAAGCTCGCGGCGAGCACAAACAATCCGATAGGCAGGCCGAAAAGCTTATAGGTGTCGGCATAGTTGACGGTGTGATGGCCGCCTTCGTTGTAGATCAGGAGGGCGAAGATGCCGACGAAAGTCGCCAGAAAAAACGCGGTGAAGCCCAGCGCGAACGAGAGCAGAAGGCTGGCGAACAAGCCGAAGTCGCCGACGGGTATGCCAAAGACTTTTACTGAATTCGACGGCGAATTTGCTGTGGTGGTCATAGTGGTCACGCTGCGGGCCCCGTCCCTCAGCTAGAATACAACCTTATGACAGATGTAGCCCAGACCGGATTGCTGCCAGCGTCGCAAATCGCGCGGCAGACCGCGACGATCGAGTCCCAAAATGGAATTTTCTACGGAAGTTTCGGCGACACCCATGTCGCCGAACCCGACCTTGCGCGGGTAATCCAGGCCGTGCCCTCCTCGATGGCGAAGGCCCTCACGCGCCACGCCTACTATTTTGTGCCGCTGACCATCGCCGATGAAGAAGAGGTTCTGATCGCTCCGAGCTATAGCGTCGACCTTGGCGATCGGGCGGTTTGCCATCGCAATGTCGAGTTCCAAGCCGCGGAGATCACCTTTATTTCGACTCGCCTCATGCAGGACCGCTTCGCCCTGGCCTTCGAGTTTTTCATCAACGTCGGCCATCAATTCGTTGATGCGGTGGGGGTTCCCGAGAGCTTTGGGAACCTGGTTTGGGGGCAGGCCGTCGCGCAGGTCCGCGGCGACACCAGCCAGGACGCCTGGGAGAGCCGCCGCCGCGCGCTGGATCGCAATTCCGTCGGCGGCCCGGAATCGGAGAGAGACCGGGCATCCAGCCGCAAACGCGACCACAACGCGATCCTCGAGGCGACGGCCTCTACCAAAACTACGGTGGATGAAAAGGCCAAAACCAACTATCTCGAATCCGCCTTTGCCGACGCGGTCGCGATCTATTTGCTGGCCCTGACGATCGATTTCGACTACGCAGACCTGCGCGAGCGCGAATATCCGCTGCTCGCCGCGCCGGCCCTCGCCGAGCGCCTTCGCCACATG
>Ga0116226_10002059_pt1 | contig 17451 bp, 15 predicted proteins | sample S1TSphfallax_FD_89692 | JGI IMG/M metagenome (GOLD analysis project Ga0116226, IMG submission 89692) | Host-associated microbial communities from peat moss isolated from Minnesota, USA - S1T2_Fa - Sphagnum fallax MG | ecosystem: Host-associated > Plants > Peat moss > Unclassified | place: USA... | reverse complement strand
TCGAAAATCGCCGAGGACCAATTGTTCTATTGCCGCCAGCGCGGCCTGTCGGAAGAGGACGCGGTCGGCATGATCGTCAATGGCTTCTGCCGAGAGGTGCTGAAAGAACTGCCGATGGAATTCGCGGTAGAAGCGCAAAAGCTGCTGGCGGTTTCATTAGAAGGGTCCGTCGGTTGAAACAGCGAACAGAGCAAAAGTTTTTTGGTTCTTTTTTTCAAAAAAGAACAGACTTCTTCTTGGAAAAAAAGAAGCAAAGAATTTTTGCCCATTGGATCCGTCACCCATGTTGAATATTCTGAACCTTCACGCCAGCGTCGGCGACAAGCCTATCCTCCGTGGCGTTGATCTGGCGGTGCCGGATGGCGAAATTCACGCCATTATGGGGCCGAACGGATCGGGCAAGTCCACGCTGGCATATGTGCTGTCGGGGCGGGAGGATTTTACCGTCACCGATGGCAGCGTGACATTCGATGGGGTTGATTTGCTAACCATGGAACCAGAGCAGCGCGCGCAGGCAGGGCTGTTTCTGGCGTTTCAGGCGCCGGTGGAATTGCCGGGCGTGGGCAACGCCAATTTCTTGCGCACCGCGTTGAACGCGATCCGCCGCGGCCGCGGTGAGGACGAACTTGATGCGGCCGCGTTCCTGAAACTGGCAAAAGCCGCAACGAAACGGCTGCAGATGCCGGACGATATGCTGAAACGCAATGTCAATGTCGGCTTTTCCGGTGGTGAGAAGAAGCGCAACGAAGTGCTGCAGATGGCCCTTCTGCAACCGAAGCTCGCCATTCTGGACGAAACCGATAGCGGGCTGGATATCGACGCGCTGCGTATTGTCGGCGATGGCGTAAACGCGCTGCGGTCGGCCAAATTCTCCGCGCTGGTCATTACGCATCATCAGCGGCTGCTCGATCATATCGTGCCGGACCGCGTGCATGTGCTGGCACATGGCCGCATCATCCGCAGCGGCGGCGCGGATCTGGCGCGCGCGCTGGAGGCGCAGGGCTACGCGCAGGTGATTGCGGAGGCGGCATGAACGCGGTGGGCCAGACCAATAGCGCCGACGCGTTTCTCGCGCGCTATCAGGGGCTCGCCGGGGGCTTGCCCGGCCCGCGCGCACCGCGCGAGGCGGCGGCCGCGTTGCTGCGCCGCACCGGCCTGCCGGGGCCGCGCGACGAGGCGTGGAAATACACCAGCCTGCGGCCGCTGGGCGACGTTTCGTTCCATACCGCGCTGACCGATGCGGGCGACCATCCGGCGCCGCTCGCCCTGCCCTATTTGGGCGCGCTGGCGGACACGCCGCGCCTGGTATTCGTGGCCGGGCGCTATCGGAGCGATCTTTCGGTGCTGCCGCAATATGTCACCGCGCGCCGGTTTGCCGGCCATTTGCGTGAGGCGGGCGCCGATGCGGCGAGCGATCAGGATCGGCTGGTGGCGCTGAACACGCTGCTGGCCGAGGACGGCGCGCTGCTGGAAGTCGCGGCCGGCACCGATGCCGGCACGCTGCTGCTGATCCATATGAGTGCCGATTTGTCCGGCACGCCGACGTCATTCCATCCTCGCCATGAATTTTTGGTGCGCGAGGGTGCGGCACTGACATTGGTGGAAATAAGCGCCGGCACGGGCACCTATTTGCACAACCCGGTGATTGACATCGAATTGGAAACCGGCGCGCGACTGGCGCATCTGCGCCTGCAAATCGAATCGCCACAGGCGTTTCATATCGGTACGGTGCGCGCATCGCTTGCCGAGGGTGCCACGTATGACAGTTTTTCTTTGATTTTGGGCGGCAAGCTGGCGCGTAGCGAAATCCATGCGCGGCTGCATGGGCGCCAATCCCACGCGGCGTTGAACGCGGCGCAGGTGCTGCGTGGCAGCCAGCATGCGGATTTCTCCACCGTCGTCTCGCACGAGGCGCCGTGTGGTACGTCGCGCCAGACGGTCAAGAACGTGCTGGACGGGCATGCGCGTGGTGTATTTCAGGGCAAGATCGAAGTTGCGCGCGCGGCGCAGAAAACCGACGGCTACCAGATGAACCAGGCGCTGCTGCTGTCACCGCACGCCGAAATCGACAGCAAGCCGCAGCTCGAAATTTTCGCCGACGACGTCAAGTGCAGCCACGGTGCTACCGTCGGCGAATTGGATGCCGATCAGTTGTTTTTCCTGCGCAGCCGCGGGATTCCGCTCGCCGAGGCACGCAGCCTGCTGGTGCGCGCGTTCCTGTCGGAAGCCTTGGCACTGGTGCAGCATGACGGCGCGCGCGCGCTGTTCGAACATGTCCTGCACGCACGCTGGCAGGAGCCGGCGGCATGAACCAGATTGCACCGCTTCCGGCAACTGCGTTCGATGTCGAACGCATCCGCGCGGATTTTCCCATCCTGTCGCAAACCGTGCGCGGGAAAAAACTCGTGTTTCTGGACAGTGCCGCCAGCGCGCAAAAGCCGCGCGCGGTGATCGACGCCATGACGCTCGCGATGGAAACCCAATACGCCAACGTGCATCGCGGCCTGCATTGGATGAGCGAGCGCACGACGGACGCTTACGAATCGGTGCGCGACCAGGTGGCGGCCTTGCTGCACGCGCCGTCGCGCGACGAAATTATTTTCACCCGCAATACCACCGAGGCGATTAACCTCGTGGCGCACAGTTACGGTCGCAGCGCGCTGCAACCGGGCCAGGCCGTGGTGATCAGCGAAATGGAGCATCATTCCAACATCGTGCCCTGGCAGATGCTGCGTGATGCGCACGGCATCGAGCTGCGCGTCGCACCGGTGACCGATGGCGGTGAATTGGATCTGGCCGCGCTGGAAACGCTGTTGGGTGACCGCCGTGTCGGACTCGTATCGATAACGCATATGAGCAACGTGCTCGGCACGTATACGCCGGCGGAACGCATCGCCTCGTTGGCGCACGAATATGGCGCCCGGGTGCTGTTCGACGGCAGCCAGGCGGTGGTGCATCGCGCCATCAACGTGCAGGCGCTGGACGCTGATTTCTATGTGTTCACTGGCCACAAATTATATGGCCCTACCGGCATTGGTGTGCTGTGGGCGCGCGCAGAACTGCTAGAGCAGATGCCGCCGTTCCTGGGCGGTGGCGACATGATTGCCAGCGTCACGTTCGAACACTCCACCTGGGCGCGCGTGCCGCATAAATTCGAGGCCGGCACGCCCGCCATCCTGGAAGCGATCGGGCTGGGGGCGGCAATCAGCTATGTGCAATCGATTGGCTATGACGCCATCGCCGCGCACGAGCGCGCACTGACCGACCATGCGCTGGCGACTTTGTCCTCGATCGAGGGGCTGCACGTGATCGGCCGCGCGCAGGACCGCGGCGGCGTGGTTTCGTTCACGATGGACGGCGCGCATGCCCACGACATTGCGACCTTGCTGGACCGCAACGGCATTGCCGTGCGCGCCGGCCACCATTGCGCCGAGCCGTTGATGCATCGGCTTGGGCTAGACAGCACGGCGCGGGCCAGTTTCGCGCTTTATACCACACGCGGCGAAATCGACACCTTGTCTGAAAGCCTGCACCGCGTGCGGAGCTTCTTCCAATGAGCTTTGCAGAGGTCAGCGATCTATATCAGGACGTGATCCTGCGCCATGCGCGCCAACCGCTTCATATGCGGCGGCCGGCGCAGATCGACGCGACCGCATCCGGCGACAACCCGATGTGCGGCGACCGCTGCCAGGTGTTCGTCCATTTCGCGCCCGATGGCAGCGCCCGCAACATCGGCTTTGAGGCGCGCGGCTGCGCCATCAGCATGGCCAGCGCCGACCTGATGGCCGAAGCGGCGACCGGCCGGATGCCAGCCAGCGTCCGCGCGTTGGCTGCCGATTTCGCGGCTTTGGTGCGCACCGGTGCGACCGCCAGCCATGACCCTGCCATCGAACAGCTCAAACCGCTGTCCGGCGTGTCCGAATATCCATCCCGCATCAAATGCGCCACGCTGCCGTGGGCCGCGCTGCTTGCGGCGCTCGACGGCGCCACGGAGGCCACCAGTGAATGACGTGAACCTGCCCGTGCCGGAAATGGCCCAGTTGCCAGGCACCGGCACCTGGACGCCGGACGGTGAAAAGCTCGCGCCGCCGGCCGAAACCGCGGTGCTGGACGCGATCGCAACCGTGTATGACCCGGAGATCCCGGTCAATATCTACGAACTGGGCCTGATCTATACGGTGGATATCACCGACGAGGGTGATGTGCGCGTGGAAATGACGCTGACTGCCCCCGGCTGCCCGAGCGCGCAGGAACTACCGGAGCAGGTGCAGGAAGCGGTGCAGAAAGTACCCGGTGTGCGTAACGTCACGGTGGAGACGGTGTGGGACCCACCATGGAATCCAGGCCGCATGAGCGAGGAAGCCCGCCTGTCGCTGAACATGTATTGATCGGATGTTTGCCATGAGCGAAACCGAAACCGCCCCGCCCCGCAAGCGCGCCATGCCGCCGCTGATGACACTGACCGATGCGGCCGCGAACCGGCTGCGCACGCTCTACGCCGGCGGCCAGGAGGGCAAATTGCTGCGCGTGGCGCTCAGCACGAAGGGCTGCTCGGGTTTGTCCTATGACATGTCGTGGGTGGACGCGCCCGGCCCGGGAGATGAAGTGGTCACCGACCGTGGTTTGACCGTGCTAGTGGACCGCAAGGCAACCTTGTTCTTGATCGGCACCACGATGGATTTCGAGCAGACGACGCTGACGTCGGGATTTACGTTCGTAAACCCAAACGAGAAGGGGCGCTGCGGGTGCGGGGAGAGTTTCCACGTTTAGTAAAGTAAGGAAGGTCTTCTTTTTTGAAAAAAAGAAGCAAAAAACTTTTGTCTGTTGGCCTACACGACCCAATTCGAAGTCGGCCGCGTACGCCAAGTAGCAAAAGCTTTTTGGTTCTTTTTTTCAAAAAAGAACACTTCTTTCTACTTCTTCTCTGTAATCGCCTTCTGCGCCGCCATATATTCCTCAATCAACCGGGTCTGTAACAGCTCCATCGACGCGGTATACGCGTACGACACGCGTAGCAACCCTAGCGCCGCACGGATTTCCGGGTCGGTCAAGTTTGACACGTCGCCTGCCGTTGCGACTTCGATCCACTGGTCGCGCGCGCGGGCGGAAAAATCGTTCAGGGCGGCCTGATCGTTATAGGCCGCGGCCAGCGCCCGTGCCTCGCCGAATGGCAGTAGCCGGATCGCCTGGGTGGTAAGCGCGGTTTCCCACGCGGAATTGCGCAGGACGACGAATTTGCGGTTGCCGATATCGTCCAGCTTCTTGCTGGTGTCGTGCTTCAGCATGGCGGCGCCATAAGCCAGAGCGTTGCGTATCCATGCCTCGTCGCCGGCGGCCCTTGCCTGCACTTCCTGCGTCTTCTGCAAATTCTCGGCAATTTCCGTGGCAAAATCCTGTCGCGTCTCCGCCAGCAGCTTGGCATCCCGCCTGCTCTCGACCAAAGCTTCCAGGCCCAAAGCAATGACGATGCCGCAGGTGACGGTGAATATCTGGATCAGGAAATCACGCACTGACCGGATCGGGTGCTCGGGCGGATGTATGTCCATGTGGTCCTTAGCCGGCGAGATCGTTGAGGCTCAGCATGGCCAGCATCAGCGAACTGACAATGCCGGCCACCGCACCGCCGATCATAATGATCAGCACTGGCACCAGCAACGCCACCAGCCGTTCGATACCAAGGCGCGACTGCTCCTCATGAATTTCCGCGGCGCGCAGCGCCATCGGGCCCAATTGCGCGGTCTCCTCGCCCAGACGCAGCAGATACACCATGCGTAACGGGAATATGCCGGATTGCTGCAACGGACGCGACAGGCCGGCGCCCCCTTTGGCACTTTCGGTGGCGGCGCGCACCGCGGCTTCGCCGGCCTTGTTGTCGGTCACCTCGAGCACGATGCCGAGCGCGCTGACGAGCGGTACGCCGTTCTGCAATAAGGTGCCGAGCGTGCGGGAGAAGCGCGCCGCCAGCAGTTCGCTGGACAGTTTGCCGATTACCGGCAGGCGCAACAATGTTCGATCCCACACGGTGCGCACCGCCGGGCGTCGCAGCGCCTGCTGCCCCGCCACGACCAGGACGAGCACGAGCAGCAAAAGATAGAGCCCGTAATTGGTGAAAAAGTCTCCCAATCCAATAACAAAACGAGTTGGTGCAGGCAACGCGCCGCCGGCCTGCTGAAACAGCGGCACGAATTGTGGCAGCACCAGCGTCAGCAGCATCACGATGGCGCCGATGCCGGTTACCACCAGGATCGCCGGATAGACCAGCGCGCTGAGCACGCTGGACCGTAACGCGCGTTGCCGTTCCAGCAAATCCGCCAAGCGCGCCAGCGTGGCCGCCAGCATGCCGCCGGCCTCGCCGGCGCGGACCAAGCCGACATATAGCCGCGGAAAACTTTTTGGATTTTGGGCGAGTGCGGTCGCGAACGGACTGCCGTCGCGCACCGCGTCGCGCAATTGCGTCAGCACCGACCGCATGCGCGCATTGGCGGCCGTATCGACCAGGAAGCGCAGCGCGCGGTCCAGATCCTGGCCGGCGCCGAGCATGACCGCGAGTTCGCGGGTGATGTTGGCGACTTCGGCGCCGTTCAGCGCGCGGCCTTGGCCGAATTCGGCGGTCAGCAGGTCGGCGAGCAGGCCGCGCGATGTGTCTGCCGCCTCTGCCCGCATCGGCAGGCTGCCTTGCTGGCGGAGTTTCTCGATGACGGCCTGCTCGGAGGGGGCGTCGAGCACGCCCTGGACGAGTTCTCCGGCAGGGGAGACGGCGGTGTATCTGAAGGAAGGCACTAGGAAGAAGGCCTTCTTCTTTGGGAAAAAGAAGCAAAAAACTTTTGCTCACTTGGATACGCGGCCCGCGTCGAAATGGACCGCGTATCCAAAAGAGCAAAAGTTTTTTGGTTCTTTTTGTCAAAAAAGAACACTTTCTTACGCTTCCGCCCGAATACTGCGGACCACTTCCTCAATCGTCGTCGTCCCCGCCAGCGCCGCCTCCAGCCCAGCCTGGAACATCGTTACCATGCCGTTGGCAACCGCTGCTTTTTCGATCTCGGTATGATCCGCCTTCGAAAATATCAAATGCTCTACCGCGGCGTCAGGCACCAGGAACTCGGCGATTGCCTGGCGGCCGCGATAGCCGGTGCTGCGGCATTGCGCGCAGCCAACAGGATGCCACAACTTCAACGGCCCGCGTACGGCACGCTTCTGCAAGCCGAACCGGGCAATCAATTCCGGTGGCGCATCGGTCTCGCGCTTGCAGACGTCGCACAGGCGCCGCACGAGGCGCTGGGCCAGCACGCCGCGTAGCACCGCGGTCAGCAGATAATCCTCCAGCCCCAGGTCGCGCAGGCGCGTAATAGTGGCCGAGGCGGAGTTCGTATGCAGCGTGGACAGCACCAGATGCCCGGTCAGCGCTGCCTGCACGGCAATCTGCGCCGTCTCCAGGTCGCGGATTTCGCCGATCATGATCACGTCCGGATCCTGGCGCAAAATCGACCGCAGCATGGCGGCGAAATTCAGCCCGATCTGCGGTTTTATCTGCGTCTGATTGATGCCGGATAGCTGATACTCGATCGGGTCCTCGACCGTGACGATATTGCGGGTGACCGCGTTGATCGTGGTCAGGCCGGTATACAGCGTGGTCGTCTTGCCGCTGCCGGTGGGGCCGGTCACCAGCAGAATGCCGTTCGGCAACTCCAGCGCCTTGGTCCACGCCGCCACAACATTGGCCGGCAGGCCGAGTTTTTCGTAGTCGAACACCACGCTGCTGCGGTCGAGCACGCGCAGCACCAGCTTTTCGCCATATAACGTGGGTGTGGTCGAGACGCGGAAATCGACCTCGGTGCCGCGCACGGCAAGCTTGATGCGGCCGTCCTGCGGCAGGCGCCGCTCGGCGATGTCCAGCTTCGACATGATCTTGACGCGCGATATGATCGCCGGCGCCAGGCGGGCGGAGGGGCTTTCGGCTTCATGCAGCACGCCGTCATAGCGATAGCGGACGCGTAAGCGATCCTCGAACGGCTCGATATGGATGTCGCTGGCGTGCGTCTCCACCGCGCGGCCGATCAGCTGGTTCACAAGGCGGATTACCGGCGCCTCGCTGGCGAGGTCCTTCAGCCGCTCGGCGTCCTCCTCCAGCGCCTCGCCACCATCTCCGCTCCCGGTGGCCGCATCGCCGCTCTCGCCCTCGGGGTATAGCCGCCCGAACGCCGCCTCAAGTTCGATCGGCACGGCGATTTCCAGACGCACGACCAGGCCGGTTGCGGCCGAGATCGCCGCCGGCGTGAATTCGTCGAGCGCATCGGCTACCGCCAGCACCAGCATATCCTGCTCGACCGCGACCGGCACGGCGCGGGCGGTGCGCAGGAAACGGGGCGTCAGCCGCTCAGGAAATAGCGGCGCCTCGGGGTAGCGGGACGGGCCCGCGATCGGGGCGCCGAGCAGTGTCGCGTAGGCCTCGGCGAGCCCGCGCTCAGTCACCAGGCCCAGTTGCAGCAGCACCTGATCCAGCCGCTGGCCGGATTCGACCGCCACGCGCCGGCCGCGATCCAGCGTCACCGCATCGCACTGGCCCTGGCTCAGCAGGATGTTGGCCAGCAGTTCTACCTGGCGGCCGGCCGGCGCCTCGCTCGCCTGGTCGGACGCGCCGCTAGGGTTTAGACGAACGCCGGAAACAGTCATGCGGCCACAATTCCCTTGTCACCCGGCCCACCCCGGGCCGGCTGCCGCGATGGTCACAGCTAGGCGGCGCTCCTTCTCTACACCACACTGCGCCGCGATGGGCACACCGGACTTGTTAATCAATAGTTGGATTCTGCCCATCCTGGCCGGCCCGGCGATCGGCAGCTTTCTGGGAGTGCTGATCCGGCGGCTGCCGGCCGGCCGGCCGGTGGCCGCGGCGCGCTCTGCTTGCGAGGCCTGCGGCCATACGCTGGGCCAGTCGGAACTGATCCCTGTGGTGAGCTATATCATTCAGCGCGGCCGCTGCGCCGCCTGCGGCGCGGCGATTGACCCCGAGCATCTGTGGATCGAACTGGCGGCGCTCGTGGTTGCGGCGGCTGCCGCCCTGTGCGTGCCGGCCGGTCCGTTTCTATGGCTGACCTGCGCGCTGGGCTGGTGGCTGTTGGCGCTCGGCTGGATCGACGCCCGCGTTTTCCGCCTGCCCGACGTTCTGACACTGCCGCTGATCCTGGCCGGACTGGCCGAGGCGGCGTGGCTGGAGCCGGTGGCGCTGACGGACCGCGTGTTGGCGGCCGCCGTTGGCTTTGCGTCACTGTGGCTGTTGGCCGTCACGTATCGGCGGCTGCGTGGGCGCGACGGGTTAGGCCTCGGCGACGCCAAGCTGCTGGCGGCCGGCGGCGCATGGGTGGGCGTCGCGGCGCTGCCGTTCGTGCTGTTCACCGGTGCGGTGCTGGCGCTGCTCTACGCGCTGGCGCTGCGGCTGCGCGGCACCACGCTGAGCGGGACGCTGAAACTGCCATTGGGGCCGTTTCTGTCGGCTGCGATATGGCTGGCCTGGGTGCGGCCGTAAAGGAAGGAAAGCCTCCTTTTTTGAAAAAAAGAAGCAAAAACTTTAGCTGTGGCGCTGTCATCATCTGACACATGGTTGATTGACCTTACGCGGAGCCCAACAGACAAGAGTTTTTGCTTACTTCCTTTCTTTTCAGGACCCGGCGCCCGGCCGCTTAATCGGAATTTCACCTGAACGTCGGCTTATCTGCGCGCACCATGCGAGCGCTCCCTTCTGCCATCTTGATGCTGGCGACCCTGGTCCCGTTGGCTGTGGCGCTGGCTTCAACCTTGGCGCCCCTTCCGAGCGGCCCGGTTGCGGCCGTGTTCCCGCCCTGGTGGAGCGCCACACAGGCTGTCGCGTCCGCCGCTTCGGCAGGCCGGGTGATACGTTTCGGCGCCTTTCCATTCATCGTCGTCGTGCTGGCCGCCGACCGGGCCCAACTGCACGCCCAGGGCGCCTGGATTCTACTTGATCCGCGCGCACTGGGCGGTTGTACACAATCAGTAACGAACTCTTAACGGTGCATGATGAACTCCGGCCCATCTCGTCTGCAACGCGCTCTCGACAAACTCGTAATCCCTGGTATGTGGCTGCACGTTCCGCTTGTCGTTGCAGTTGCGGCGGTGCTGTCCGGACCGGCAATTCCGCTCGGGGCGACCGCCGCCGCGCTCGCGGCCTCGGTCACCGCTGTTTGGGCAAAGTCACCGGACGCGCGCGCGACACGGATCCTCATCAGCGTTGCCGCGGTTGGCATGGTGTCGCTGCTGCTGGCTGCCGCGCGCGGCAGCGCCTGGCAGATCGATGTGCATATGTATTATTTCGCTATGCTGGCGATACTCGCTGCCTACTGTGACATCGGGATGATCCTCGCCGCGGCGGCCGCGATCGCGGTGCACCACCTGACGCTGAATTTTCTGGCGGCCGCGCTGGTTTTTCCCGGTGGAGCCGACCTGGCGCGGGTACTGCTGCACGCGGCCCTCGTGGTGGCCGAAACCGCCGCCCTGGCCTGGATGTGCACGGAGGTCGCCGCGAAACTGCACGCGCTCGACCACTCGTTCGCGATGATCGAATTCACGCCGACCGGCCGGATCACGGCCGCAAATGCGATGTTCCTCAGCACGTTCGGCTACAGCATGGCGGAGATACAGAATAAGAATCACAGCATGTTTGTGGACAAGGCCGTACGCAGTACCGAGGAGTACCGGAGATTTTGGGCCGCGTTGCAGCGCGGCGAGTTCCAGACCGCGGAGTTCCGCCGTATTGCGAATGATGGGCGCGAGGTCTGGCTGCAGGCGACCTACAATCCGATCTTCGGCGTCGGCGGCAAAGTCCAAAAAGTTTTGCAAGTCGCCAGCGACATCACCGATCTCAAAAAGAACGAGCAGCTTGAACTGGAGAAACAGGCACGTCGAACCAGGACCGTGGAGTCGGCGGTGCATGTATTCGAGGCTAAGGTGGGCGGTCTGGTCGCCAACCTCTCGTCATCGGCCGCCGCAATGGAAGGCAGTGCGCAGACAATGTCGGGCACCGCCATCCAGACCGGGGAGAAGGCGCACGCAGTTGCGGCGGCGGCGGGACAGGCGCGCGCCGATGTGGCCATCGCCGCGGCCGCAACCGAAGCGCTATCGGCATCGATCAGCGACATCAGCCGCCAGGTCGCGCACTCGGCGACGATCACGAGCCAGGCGGTAGCGGACGCAGAGCGGACCAATGTAATCGTGGACAAGCTGGCTGCGGGCGCCAAAAACATCGGCCAAGTGGTCGAGTTGATCACCAATATCGCCGGGCAGACAAATCTGCTGGCGCTGAACGCGACGATCGAAGCGGCCCGCGCCGGGGATGCGGGAAAGGGGTTTGCGGTGGTGGCCTCGGAGGTAAAGACCCTTGCGACACAAACCACCAAGGCCACCGAGGACATCGGCGTCCAGATCAAGGCGATCCAAACAGCGACGCGAGAAGCCGTTTCGGCCATCCAGGCCATTGCCGGCACCATTGGCGATGTAAGTGAGATCGCATCGAGCATCGCCAGGGCGGTTGAAGCGCAGGGCGAGGTGACGTCGAACATTGCCGACAACGTCGCGCAAACCTCGTCGTCAGCCGAGGCGGTCAGTGCAACGATCAGCACGGTGAGCGACGCCGCCACCAGAACGGGCAGCGCGGCCGGCGAGGTATTGGCCGCCGCGGGCGACGTGTCGGCGAGTGCGCGACAACTGACCAGCGCGGTTGGCAATTTCATCGCCGAGCTTCAGGCGGCGTAGGGCGAAGGAGGAGTGTTATTTGTTTTGAAACAAGAATCAACAAACTGTTGCCTGTCCGGTTCCGCACAAGGTGACGCAAAAACCGCGTCAGGTGGCGAGGGCGCGGGAGCAAAAGTTTTTTGGTTGTTCTTTAAGTAAGAACATTTTTTCTTTCTTCCCCAGCCCGTAGCACCACCGAAGGCGCCACCGCCCCCATCCAATACGCAAGCTCGCGCGGATGCCGCACAGGCCACACCGCCATGTCCGCCACCTTCCCCACCTCCAGCGACCCCACCTCGTCCGCCAAACCCAACGCCGCCGCCGCATGCAGCGTGACGCCGGCCAGCGCTTCCTCCGGCGTCATGCGAAACAAGCAACAGGCCAGGTTCATCGCGGTCAGCAGGCTCAGCAGCGGCGAACTGCCCGGATTGGCATCGGTCGCCACCGCCATTTTCACGGCATGGGCGCGAAAGGCCGCCACCGGCGGCGGCTGCGACGCGCCGACGGTGGCGAACGCACCGGGCAACAGCACCGCGACCGTTCCGGCCGCCGCCAGCGCCCGCACGCCGGACTCCGACACATACTCTAGATGATCCGCCGATAGCGCCTCGAAGGAGGCGGCCAGCGCCGCGCCACCGCCATCGGTCAACTGATCCGCATGCAGCTTCACCCGCACGCCCGAACGCCGCGCCGCCGCAAACACGCGCGCCACCTGAGCGTTCGAGAACGCAATGTTTTCCGCAAACGCGTCGACCGCATCCGCCAGTCCGGCTGTGATCGCAGCCGGCAAAATCTCCCGCACCACATGATCGACATACGCATCGGCTTGCCGGTCGAATTCCAGCGGCACCGCGTGCGCCGCCAGCAGCGTCGTCCGCACCCGCACGCCCTCCGCCGCTCCCAGCGCGCGCGCCACCCGCAACATCTTCAATTCATCCGCCAGCGTCAGCCCATAGCCGGACTTGATCTCCACCGTCGTCACGCCATCCGCTAGCAACCGCCGCAACCGCGGCGCCGATAGCGCCATCAGCGCCGCCTCATCCGCCCCGCGCGTGGCCGCGACGGTGGACAGAATGCCCCGCCCGGCCTGCGCGGCCGCCTCATACGAAATGCCGCCCAGCCGCGCCTCGAACTCCGCGCTGCGCTCGCCCGCGAAAACCAGGTGCGTGTGGCAGTCGATCAACCCGGGCGTCATCACGCCGGTGAACTCATGCACCGCGGCCCCGCGCCATGACGCCGGCAAATCCCCCCGCGTGCCAACCCAGCCGATCCGCCCGTCGCGCACCGCAACCGCGCCCTCCGCGATCAGGCCGTAACCCTCGGCCATTGTCGCGACCGCGCCGCCTGCCCAAACCGAATCAGCCACACATTCCCCCTTTACCGGCGCAGGTAACCTGTCTAGACAACCTAACATGGCCAGTCAAAGAAACGCCAGGAGCGCTGCCCCTGGACCCCGCTGGGGACAAGTCCCCAGACCCCGCTACCTATGAGTTCCCTCTTCGCCGATGCCGCGCTGCTCGACGATGGTTTCGCGTGCAATGTGCGTATCACCGCGGTCCACGGCGACATCGAAACCGTTACGCCAAACGCAACGGCGCAGCCGGACGACGACCACATCTCCGGCGTGCTGCTTCCCGGCATGCCCAACCTGCACAGCCACGCGTTCCAGCGCGCCTTCGCCGGCCTCAGCGAATATGACGGCGGCGGCGGCGATTTCTGGACCTGGCGGGATGCCATGTACCGCACCGCCGCCCACATCACGCCCGAGACCTGCACCGCCATCACCGCCTGGCTCGGCAAGGAATTGCTCAAAGGCGGCTACACCTCGGTCGCCGAATTCCACTATCTGCACCACCAGCCCGACGGCACCGCTTACGCTCCGCTTACCACCATGGCGCAAGCGGTCGCCGCCGGCGCCGCGGCGGCCGGCATCGGCCTCACGCTGCTGGTCGGCGTCTACGAAACCGCTGGCTTCGACGGCGCACCGCTCACCGGTGGCCAGAAGCGCTTCCGCAACAGCGTCGACAGCGCGCTGACCATGGCCGCCACGCTGCACGCCAGCGGCCTCACGACGGGCCTGGCCCTGCATTCCCTGCGCGCGGTCCCCCCCGCGGCACTGCGCCACGCAGCCACCGACTTCGCGGGCCAGGGCCCGATCCATATCCACGCTGCCGAACAACGCGCCGAAGTGGAAGCCTGCATTGCCACACTGGGTGCGCCCCCGGTCGCCTGGCTGCTCGACAACGCGCCGCTGGATGCGTCCTGGTGCCTGGTGCATGGCACCCACGCCACTGGCGCCGAAATCACCGCGGCCGCCTGCACCGGCGCCGTCATCGGCCTCTGCCCGGCCACGGAAGCCGATCTCGGCGACGGAATCTTCGACCTGCCAGCGTTGTTGGACGCCAGTGGTCATTTCGGTATCGGCAGCGACAGCAACGTGCTGCTCGACGCGTTCGCCGAGCTTCGCCTGCTGGAATACGGCCAGCGCCTGCGCGGCGAGCGCCGCAATCTTGCCGCCGCCGGCGGTCACACAGGCCGGGCGCTGTGGCAATCGGCGGCGCGCGGCGGCGCGCGGGCAAGCAGCCGCACGGTCGGCCGCATCGCACCCGGCCAGCGTGCCGACTTGGTGGCCGTCGACCCCACTCCGGAATCAGACGGCAAATCGCCGGACTACATGCTCGACGCGGCGATTTTCGCCACCGCCCGGCCGCAGGCTCGGCACGTCATGGCAGGCGGCATCTGGCAGGTCCGCGACTTCACCCACCGCCGCGAAACGGCAATCGACGCGGCCTACCGCGCCGCGCTGAAGACCCTCGCGCTATGACCGAAAGCCCTTATCAGGCGATCAAGCGCAGCATTGCCGACGGCATTGCCACGCGCCTTTACGTGCCCGGCCAAGTGCTGCCGTCCGAGCATGAGCTCTGCCGCACCTTCGGCGTCGCCCGCATGACCGTGAACCGCGCCATGCGCGAACTCGCGGCCGAGCAATTGATACGCCGCGTGCCAGGCGTGGGCACTTTCGTTGCTGACCCGCCAGCAGAATCGAGCCTGATCGAACTGCGCAACATCGCCGACGAAATTGCCCAGCGTGGCCACACCCACAGCGCGCAGGTTTTTGCCCTCGCCGCGATCGCCGCGACCGCGGACATCGCCGATCCGTTCGACATACCGCCCGGCGCGCCGCTCTATCATTCCGCCATCCTGCATTTCGAAAACGGCCGGCCGATCCAGTTCGAGGACCGGCTGGTCAATCCCGCCGTCGCCCCCGACTATCTCGACCAGGATTTCACCCGAATCACGTCGAGCGAATATCTGATGCAGGTCGCACCCTTGCAGGAAGTTGCCCACACCGTGCAGGCGATCGCGGCACCGCCGGCCATCGCCGCGCGCCTGGCGCTGGAGGCCGCCGAACCCTGTCTGCTGGTCACCCGCCGCACGTGGTCTCACGGCCAACTCGCGGCGCTCACCACGCTGCATTATCCCGGCAGCCGCTTCCGGCTGACCGGTCATTTCGTTCCGGCAAAAAGGCTTGGCTAATGACCGAACTGCGCCGCAATATCCGCGTCGTCCGCGCCGCCCACGGCACGCATAAAACCGCGCGGACCTGGCAAACCGAAGCAGCTTTGCGCATGCTCATGAACAACCTCGACCCTGACGTGGCCGAACGCCCGGAAGACCTCGTGGTGTATGGCGGCATCGGCCGTGCCGCGCGCAACTGGGACTGTTACGACGCCATCGTCGGCGCCCTCACCACGCTGGCCCCAGACGAAACGCTACTGATACAATCAGGCAAGCCCGCCGGCGTATTCCGTACCCATACCGACGCGCCGCGCGTGCTGATTGCCAACAGCAATCTGGTGCCCCATTGGGCCACCTGGGAGCATTTCAACGCGCTCGATCGTCTCGGCCTGATGATGTACGGCCAGATGACGGCCGGCAGTTGGATTTATATCGGCAGCCAGGGGATCGTGCAGGGCACCTACGAAACGTTCGTTGAGCTTGGGCGCCAGCATTATAACGGGTCGCTTGCCGGGCGCTGGATTTTGACCGGCGGTCTGGGCGGCATGGGCGGCGCGCAGCCGCTGGCGGCGACGCTCGCCGGCGCCAGCATGCTGGCGGTGGAAGCACAAGAAAGCCGCATCGAAAAGCGCCTGCAAACCGGCTATGTTGACCGGCGCGCCGACACGCTCGATGAAGCGCTCGCGATCATCGAAGCGTCGCACCGCGGCGGCCGCCCGGTGTCGGTCGCACTGCTCGGCAACGCCGCCGAAATATTCCCCGAAATCCTGCGCCGCGGCATTCGCCCCGATGCGGTGACCGACCAGACCTCCGCGCATGACCCGATCAACGGCTACGTCCCCGCCGGCTGGACCGTTGCCGAATGGGAAACCAAGCGCGTCACCCACCCGGCCGAAGTCGCGGCGGCCGCAAAAAAATCCATGCGCATCCATGTCGAAGCCATGCTAGGCTTCCACGCGCGCGGTATTCCCACCGTCGATTACGGCAACAATATCCGCCAGGTCGCGAAGGACGAAGGCCTGGCCAACGCGTTCGACTTCCCCGGCTTCGTCCCCGCCTATATCCGCCCGCTGTTCTGCCGCGGCAAAGGCCCGTTCCGCTGGGTGGCGCTATCTGGCGACCCGGACGATATCCGCGTCACCGACGAGGTGGTGGCCGAATTGATGCCGCACGACACGCATCTGCATCGCTGGTTGGAACACGCGCGCACGCGCATCCACTACCAGGGCCTGCCTGCGCGAATCTGCTGGCTGGGCCTGGGTGACCGTCACCGCATCGGCCTCGCCTTCAACGACCTGGTCCGCAGCGGCCGCGTGCGCGCGCCGATCGTCATCGGGCGCGACCATCTCGACAGCGGTTCTGTCGCCAGTCCCAACCGGGAGACGGAATCGATGCGCGACGGCAGCGATGCCGTTTCCGACTGGCCGTTGCTGAACGCGTTGTTGAACACTGCGAGTGGCGCGACCTGGGTGTCGCTGCATCATGGTGGCGGCGTCGGCATGGGCTTTTCGCAGCATGCAGGCATGGTGATTGTCGCGGACGGCACTGAAGACGCCGCGAGGCGCCTGGAGCGTGTTTTATGGAACGACCCCGCCACCGGCGTGATGCGCCACGCCGACGCCGGCTACGAAGACGCGATCGCCTGCGCCACCGAACACGGCCTGAGCTTGCCCATGCAAAGCGCATCCAAATGAGCAAAATTGTTTTGCTTCTTTTTTTCAAAAAAGAAGTCTTTTTTCTTGTGTTGTTTTTTGAAAACAAGAAGCCACGAAATTTTGCCGGTTGGCAGCCGCTATGACATCAGTTTCCGATCCGATTCTCGCCGGCCGACCTGTTTCGCTGGCAGACCTGCGTCGCCTGGCAGCGGGCGCGGAACTGGCACTTGATATCGCCTCGATCCCGTTCATTGCGGCGTCGGCCGCGACCGTCGCGGACATCCTGGCCGAGGACCGCACCGTCTACGGCATCAATACCGGCTTTGGCGCGCTGGCAACGACGACTATTCCGTCAACGAAATTGGCGGAGTTGCAGCGTCGCCTCGTTCTCTCGCACAGCGTCGGCGTCGGCCCGCTGCTGTCGGACCAGATCGTCCGCCTGATCATTGCGCTGAAAATTATCGGCCTCGCGCGCGGCTTTTCCGGCGTGCGGCCGATGGTGATCGACGCGCTGTTTGCACTGCTGCGCGCCGGCATC
>Ga0116226_10002058_pt1 | contig 17452 bp, 15 predicted proteins | sample S1TSphfallax_FD_89692 | JGI IMG/M metagenome (GOLD analysis project Ga0116226, IMG submission 89692) | Host-associated microbial communities from peat moss isolated from Minnesota, USA - S1T2_Fa - Sphagnum fallax MG | ecosystem: Host-associated > Plants > Peat moss > Unclassified | place: USA... | reverse complement strand
TTTTGGCTGCAAAACAAGGTATGATTCTTGAAATAGTACCACTATTCCTGCGAATCACACCTTGTTTTTCGCACAAAATTCTCTAAAAATCCATCGTTAAAAAAGATTCTAAACAGGTTCTTAACTCCTCATCCACCACTGGCTCAATGCCAAACCAGATGAAAAAGGCTTTCTGTGCCTGATAAAGCAGCATATTCAACCCGTCTATCGTTCGGTTTCCCCTTGCTTTTGCCTGTTTTAGCAAAGGGGTTTCCAGCGGTTTATAGACAATATCCGTTACGCTTGCTTCTCTGGGAAGCGTAGTTAAATCCAGGATTAGCTCGGGATGATGCTGCATTCCAAGCGAAGTCGTATTTATCAGTATATCCGTTTGTTCAAGATGCGAAACGATTTCCTCCATCGCAATAACCGTTATATTTTGGTGACCCAAATGGCTTGCAAGTGCTTCTGCCCTCGCCTGATTGCGATTAGCCAGTATAATAGCGGTATTTTCCTGTAGCAGCCCTGCACAAATCGCTCTTGCCGCTCCACCCGCTCCTATCACCAGTGCTTTTTTGCCTGATAGCTTAACCTGATGTTTCGTCAGGCTGGTGACAAAACCATATGCGTCCGTATTGGTCGCCAAAAGTTTTCCGTCTTTTACGCTAATCGTATTGGTGGCTCCCATGAGCCTTGCTATTTCGTCCACTTCATCTACATATTGTAGAGCAGCTTCTTTATGGGGAATGGTAATATTACAACCCAAAAAGCCGTTTTCCAGCATGGTTTTGAGAAAATCCGGCAATGAATGGGGACTTATATCCAGTGCTTCATAACTGGCATTAATAGCATATTTTTTAAGCCAGTAGCCATGTAATTCAGGTGACAGGCTATGGGCGATAGGGCTTCCAATAACGGCAAGTTTCATAGCGTATCTTCCTTCTATTTTTTCTCTTAATTTCAAAACGGAATTAACTTACGGCTTTTTCAGAAGGAGAGGCAAGCGTTTTTTAGCTCTTTGGGGTTATCCCGCCCTACGATTTTTTAAGTTGTAATTTATGGTTATTCCCCCATAATGTAGCATAAACTGGCACTAAAACTAATATAATGGCAGAAGATACTCAAACCTTACCTCTTGGACTTACCTGGCAGCAAAGTGCAGGTGCAATGCTGCGGCGGGGCGATATTTACTTCGCTCTTGCCATTATGGCGATTATTATGGTGCTGCTCGTGCCAATTCCCAAACAGGTGCTGGATTTTTTACTCAGTATTTCCATTACGATTTCGGTACTGATTCTCATGACGGTGCTGTTTTCGGAAAAAGCCCTGCAACTCAGCTCTTTTCCTACGATTCTTCTGATTGCGACGATGCTGCGACTTTCGCTTAATATTGCGTCTGTGCGTCTGATATTATCGCATGGACATCTGGGACCCGATGCCGCTGGACAGCTTATCGAGGTGTTTGGAACGCTCGTAACCAGTGGACAGATTCTCATTGGGGGTATTATTTTTCTTATCCTTACCATTATTAACTTTGTCGTGATTACCAAGGGTTCAGGGCGTATTGCGGAAGTTTCTGCCCGTTTCAGTTTGGACGCTATGCCTGGAAAACAGATGGCGATTGATGCGGATTTATCGGCAGGGCTGATAGAGGAAAAAGTAGCGAAAGCAAGGCGTAAAGAGTTGGAAGATGAAAGTTCGTTTTACGGAGCGATGGACGGTGCGAGCAAGTTTGTTAGAGGTGACGCTATTGCGGGCATGATGATTACCTTTATCAATTTTGTCGGTGGTATTATTATTGGAGTCGTGCAGAAAAACCTTACCTTCACGCAGGCTTTGCAAACCTATACGGTATTAAGTATTGGTGACGGGCTGGTATCGCAAATCCCCGCCCTGATTGTCTCCACCGCTGCGGGTTTGCTCGTTACCAAGGCAGGTTCTTCGGGTTCGGCAGAAAAAGCCGTGCTAGGGCAGTTGACGCGTTCACCTTCTGCTATGGGTGTCACCAGTGGCTTGCTGTTTATGGTTGGTGGAGTGCTGGGCTTTGCTGGCTGGCCTTTCTTGATTCTTTCTGGCACTTCTGGCTATATTGCGTGGAAAATGGCGAATCGTCCGCTTGAAGTATTTGATGCGGAAGGCGTAGCAGTCAAACCCAAAGACGGTAAAACGCCTGCTGCTTCTGCTGCTGCACCCGCTGCTGGTACGGAAGATGCAGCCAAAGCGGAAGAAGCGATTATTGAATCGCTCCAGATTGATATTTTACGGCTTGAATTGGGTTATGGGCTGTTATCCTTAATTAATTACCAGAAAGGCAATCGCCTTACTGAACAGGTGCGATCGCTGCGTAAGCAGATGGCACGGGATTTGGGCTTTATCATCCCTGCCGTGCGGATTCAGGATAATATGCAGCTTCCACCCAATACCTATATCATCAAGGTGAAGGAAATTGAGTGTGCAAGGGGTGAAGTGCGTAATGATATGTTACTGGTGATGAATCCTACAGGGGGTAAGGTGGATTTGCCAGGGGAAGAATCCAAAGATCCCACCTTTGGCTTGCCCGTAACGTGGGTTTCGGAAATTTACCGTGAAGAAGCCCAGTTTAAAAATTATACCGTGGTGGATCCCCCTACCGTGATTACGACGCATCTTACGGAAGTGGTAAAGGAAAATATGGCGGAGATGCTTTCCTATATTGCTACTCAGAAACTCATTGATGATCTGCCCAAACCCCAGCAGAAACTGATTAGCGAGGTGATTCCTACCCAGATTACGCTTAGCGGTATCCAGCGTGTCTTGCAGAATCTGCTTTCCGAAGGCGTTTCCATTCGTGATTTGCCGACTATTATTGAGGCGATTTCCGAAGCCAGCCGTGCAGGACAGGGCGTGGCGATGATAACCGAACATGTCCGCACCCGCCTCGCCCGCCAGATCAGCCACGCCAATACCAGCGAAGCGGGCTATATCCCCGTAGTATCCCTTTCCGCCATTTGGGAGCAGCATTTTGCTGAAGCGATTGTGGGAAGCGGTGCAGAAGAACGCACCCTTGGACTGGCTCCCACCAAAGTCCATGAATTTATCAATGCCGTCCGCAAGAAATACGACCAGATGACGATGCAGGGCGAAAATCCCGTGCTGCTGGTAAGCCCGCAAATACGCCCGTTTGTACGTTCACTGATTGAGCGTTTCCGCCCTTCTACCGTGGTGCTTTCCCAGACGGAAGTGCATAATCGGGCTAAGATTAAGACGTTGGGGCAGATTTGAGGGCTATATCAATAGTCAAAGATAGTTAACGCACGGCTACTGGACGTGATGTTCGTTGGGGGGAGGCAGGTGCGGAAGTAGCAGGTGCTTCTGCTGGCTTATTATACATTGCTTCAAGATTCTGTTTTACTTCTTCCAACTTATTTGGATCTTTTAAATCCATTTCCTTTTTTTGAGAAACACGAAGTTGCTGTGCTGCATCTTTTTCTACATACTTTGCTGTTGCCTTATCTAGCTCTTTTGGATTTTTTAGCATTCTTGCAAAATCAATGATTTCCTGCTGGTATTGAGGGATAGGAGGTGTGGAAGGCTCTCTTCCTGTCCTGATTCTTTCTATATCTGCCAAATCCTGTGATGTCACATTATAATCAGGATCTGTAAATTCCCTGGCAACGCCTCTATCTGCTTGTATAAAAGCCAACCTATCCTCATACTTTTTAATCTCTTCTTTCACTTGTTCTGGAGCTTTTGGTTTAGGTTGCACATAATCATCGTGAATCTCCTCATTAGAAGGTTCAACTGCCGCCTCTTTTGTTCCTCCTTTTAGGAAATCAAAAAATCCCATAACTACTCCTGCTTACTAACTAATAATATATTTACAATAATAAATAAATTAATGAGTTATATCAATATATTTATTTTAATATATTTTTGTCATTGTTAATGATTTATCCATGATTTTATGCTGTGATTGGTAAGTGACAAGCGATAGGCTGTTAGGTGGGCAGGAGTTTCTTAATGCTTTGTAGAGCGTATCTGCAAACAGACTTACCGGGACGTAACAAAAATACCCGCTGGTGAAGCCACCTGTCCATTGCCACTTCCATTCGATAAATAGGTGGTGCATCCCGAGCCGTCAGGCAGGCATTTCTGGATAGTATTATTGGTGCTGGTAGTCCAGATATTGCCTATACTATCGGCTGCATTGGATGAGGCATTGCTAACGGTAATACTCCTGATAAATACGCCTTCACTGGTAAAAGCCTGCATCCGGGTAGTGTAACTGTCCAGCACCCACACATTGCCATAGCGATCTAGGGTAATGGCAGCAGGACTGCTAAATTGTCCGTTGGCATTGCCTGCTGCACAGGCGGGAACGGTGCTGCCGGGTGAAGTCATGCAGCTATTGCCAATTCCTCCTCCAATTGAAAGCAGCCAGGTTCCATCGGGGCGGAATTTCTGGATACGATTATTGGCACTATCCCCCACCCAGATATTGCCTGCACTATCGGTTTTTATGGCTTTGGGAGCAGAGAAATAGCCATTACTGGAAGAAGCTGTCGTACCCGTGCCAGGCATGGAAAAGAGATAATTATTATTACTGTCAAATTTCTGCACACGATTATTGCTGCTATCACTTACCCACAGCATATCGTTGCTATCTGGTGCCACACCGTAGGGATTGTTGAACTGTCCATTACCTGTACCCAGCCCACCTATAAGTCCACTTACGCCATTATAGCCTGCTCCAATGGCAGAAATAAAAGTGAAGCTACTGTTAAACTTCTGAACCCGCTGATTGGAACGATCCACCACCCAGATATTACCATATTTATCGACTGCCACATCGGAAGGTGCATTAAACTGCCCAATCAAAAGACCAAGGCTGCCAAACTGTGCAAGATAAGCTCCCTGCATATTCAGTTTCTGGATTCTGTTATTACCCGTATCAGCGACATAGACTGCCTGACAAAGTGCGTTTTTGGGATCAGAGGGACTCGCCAGTTGCCAGCGTTCTTTATAGACGACAATATCATCAAAATTCTTTAACGGGTTGGTGGTATCCTGCGTAACGGGGGATTCCTGTACATAATTTGCACTATAGGTTCCTACATTGGCAGACGCATCGCAATGGCAATTCGTCTGTTCGTCGCTATTGGCAGAGTTGGAATTTTGTATTACGCCATTTTTGGTATAGGCTCCGTGTGCATTGGCTCCGTGACTTAAGATAACATAAGTGGCATTGCTGCTACGCACCGTACTGGCAGGATAGTTAGGGCCTGTTTCTACCGTAGCACCACCGCATAACGCTCCCACCCCCGTAGCGGAAAAGCTGCCCTGTGTTACCATATCCGTATCCACCGCATAGCGGAAACGATTGCCCCAGCCATCATACATAAAATCACCTGGCAACCCGAGCGTGGCAAAGGGAATCGTACCTTCCGCTATTTTAATCGCTGTTCCGACACTATTATTAGCCGTGGCAATACCCGTGGCAGCACAGGCAGCGGAAGTTGCGGTTTCCGTTCCGTAAGTGCTACTGCCCGAGGTGGCAGTAATAGGGGCAGGGCAGGGCAGACGGTCATTGGCAATACGAAACGCCATCAAGGCTTCTTCAATACGGGCAATTTTCTGATTGGTGGCGGAAATGCGGGCAGTTGCCAGTACGGCAATTCCGCTGCTTACCCCTATACCCGTAATAACCGACATGATAACAAGCACAATGGAAAGCTCAAGCAGACTAAAACCTTTCCCACTGTTCATACCGCAATCCTTTGCATCCATTCCTGTAATAGCCCCAGTATATCAGGAAAAACAATATTAATAAATAGCGAAATGGCAAGGGCAGGGCCAAAGGGGAAAATGGCACCCCTGCCCAGCATCCGCCAGCAAAGTCCCGTCACAATGCCTATAATCCCTGCTAAAAACAGAAAAGGAATAAAAGTAGCAACCGTAATCCATGCCCCCCCCGCAGCCAGAAACTTGACATCTCCCAGCCCGAGTGCATCAATTTTGCGTAAATAGAGGTATCCAAAATGCAGGCAAAGTCCAATAATAAGCCCCGTTACTATCGGGTATATCATCTCCATTGCTTCGCTTCCCAGATAGATACGGTACGCAATACCCAAAAGCAAAATCCCTACCTGAATGCTATCAGGGATAATATAATGCTCAAAATCCGTTACGATCATAATGGCAAGGAGTGTTACCAGTATAAGCAGGAACAGGGTTTCCACCTGTAATCCCTCTATATAAACCACCCCCGCAAAAGCAAGTCCTACCAGTATTTCCGTCAGGGGATAGCGAAAACTGACGGGATTTTTGCAATGGCTACACTTCCCTCTCTGCACAAGCCACGAAAAAAGCGGAAATAAATCAAAAAAACCAAGGATATGATTGCATTTGGGGCAGTAAGAAGGTTTGAACACAATTTCGTTACCCAAAGGCAGGCGGTAGCTTGCCATCGTGACAAAACTGCCAAAGCACAAGCCAACAAGGAAGGCAAGGGGTAAAATCAGAAACAGATTGTCAGGGTCGATCATAATCATTTAAAAAATTGTTTTTTTTCACAATAGAAGCAGTATATGCCTTATGCAAGAATCTTATCCTTAAAAGAGAGAGAAAATAATTTGCTTGGGTTTTTATCGAATCTTTGCTAGATAGGGGCGTGAATATAACTACGAGGTCAGAAATTATTATGCAGCAAGCCAGTATCGTTACCGAACTTGAACATAAGCGTGAACTTGCAAGACAGGGTGGTGGACAGAAGCGTGTGGATACGCAGCATGAAAAGGGTAAATTAACCGCTCGTGAACGTATTGAAGTGTTGATGGATCCGGATTCCTTTGAAGAATATGACATGTTTGTAGAGCATCGCTGTACCAATTTTGACATGGAACAAAATAAAATCCCGGGTGACGGCGTAGTCACGGGGCATGGCACGATTAACGGACGGCTGGTCTTTGTCTATAGTCAGGATTTCACCGTAATGGGTGGTTCACTTTCCGAAACCAACTCGAAAAAGATCTGCAAAATCATGGACATGGCGATGCGGGCAGCCGCTCCCGTTATTGGCATCAATGATTCTGGCGGGGCAAGGATTCAGGAAGGTGTAGATTCGCTCAGCGGATTTGCCGAAATTTTCCAGCGTAACGTATTGGCAAGTGGTGTTATTCCACAAATTTCGCTTATTATGGGACCTTGTGCAGGCGGTGCGGTTTATTCCCCTGCGTTGACGGATTTTACCGTAATGGTGCGTGGCTCTTCCTATATGTTTGTGACGGGGCCTGATGTGGTCAAAACCGTAACGCATGAGATTGTTACTCAGGAAGAATTGGGCGGAGCCGATACCCATACCCATAAAACAGGGGTGGCGGATCTGGCGTATAATAACGATATTGAAGCACTGGCACAGGTAAGAAGGCTGTTTAACTTCCTGCCTTTGTCCAATAAATCAGGTGTACCTGATCGCCCTACCTTTGATCATGCCGACCGTGTCGATATGTCGCTGAATACGCTCGTGCCAGAAAATCCCAACAAGCCGTATAATATGAAGGAATTGTTGAAACGGGTAGTGGATGAGGGCGATTTCTTTGAAATACAGCCTGATTTTGCCAAAAACATCATTGTAGGTTTTGCCCGTATGGAAGGCAGGACGGTAGGATTCGTCGCTAACCAGCCTATGTATCTGGCAGGGTGTCTGGATGTGGATGCTTCCCGCAAAGCTGCCCGTTTTGTAAGGTTTTGTGATGCGTTTTCGATTCCGCTGGTGACGTTTGTCGATGTACCAGGATTTTTGCCAGGTACTTCACAGGAACATAACGCCATTATCAAACACGGTGCGAAGCTGCTCTATGCCTATGCCGAAGCTACCGTTCCCAAAATCACCGTTATTACCCGTAAAGCCTACGGCGGAGCTTACGACGTGATGAGTCCCAAACATTTACGGGGAGATGTCAACTATGCCTGGCCGAGTGCAGAAATTGCCGTGATGGGGCCAAAAGGAGCGGTCGAAATTATCTTCCGCGGTGCATTGAAAAATCAGGAAGAAGTGGATAGTAAAGTCAATGAATATAAACAGAAATTCGCTTCACCCTTCGTTGCAGCTTCGCGTGGCTATATTGATGATGTGATACGTCCGCAAAATACCCGCTGGCGTATTTGTCGCTCCCTTGCGATGCTGAAACATAAGGACTTGCAGAATCCGTGGAAAAAGCATGATAATTTACCGTTGTAGTGGTAAGAGTTAAGTAGTAAGTGGTAAGTGATAAGTGATGAGAAGATGGCAGCGGACGTATTGGTAAAACATTATCAGGATTTGGCAGTATGGCAGAAAGCAATGGATTTAACGGTTATGGTATATAAAATAACGGAGCAGCTTCCAAAAAGTGAAGTCTATGGACTTGCTTCCCAGATCAGACGTGCTGCGGTTTCTGTTCCTTCTAACATAGCAGAAGGGAGTTCAAGACGTTCTACAGGTGAATTTATCAGATTTACCAATATAGCATCGGGTTCAGTTGCCGAGCTTCAAACGCAGACTATGCTTATGCACAGGCTTGGCTATTGTAATGAAGAAATATATAGTACCTTAATTAATACTATCAATGAAGTAGGGCGTATGCTATACGGATTGCAAAATTCGCTGAGTAAGGTGCTGAATAGTAAATGACGATTTTACCACTTAACTCTTACCACTTAACTCTTACCACTTAACTCTTACCACTTAACTCTTACCACTTAAAAACTATGTTCGAAAAAATTCTAATTGCCAACCGTGGTGAAATTGCCGTTCGTATCATGAATACGGCAAAAAAAATGGGTATTAAAACCGTAGCCGTCTATTCGGAAGCGGACACCAACGCCCTGCATGTCAAACAGGCGGACGAAGCCGTCTATATTGGACCTTCGCCCTCTGCCAAAAGCTACCTCAATATTGAAAATCTGGTAAATGCGATTGAGCATAGCGGGGCAGATGCGGTGCATCCTGGTTATGGCTTCCTTTCGGAAAATGCGGATTTTGCGGCTGCGGTGAAAAAAGCCCATAGTACGCTGATCGGACCCAGCACACACGCCATCAAGAAAATGGGTGACAAGATTGAATCCAAGAAAATTGCGGTAAAAGCAGGGGTGAATACGGTTCCGGGAACACTGGATGTCGTGACTTCCGCTGAAGAAGCCAAAAAAATTGCAGCAGAAATCAAATATCCCGTGATGATTAAAGCGGCTGCGGGAGGTGGCGGTAAAGGAATGCGGGTAGCACGCAATGAGCAGGAATTGCTCGACGGGCTGAAATATGCTGCCAGTGAAGCCGAATCCAGCTTTTCCGACAGTCGCGTATTCATTGAGAAATTCTTTGAAAATCCAAGGCATATTGAAATTCAGATTCTGGCAGATAAACACGGCAATGTGGTGCATTTGGGTGAACGTGAATGTTCCATCCAGCGTCGTCACCAGAAGGTGATTGAAGAATCCCCGAGTCCTTTTTTAACCGAAAGCCTAAGGCAGGAAATGGGCAGGCAGTCCGTCGCCCTTGCTCGTGAAGTCAATTATGATTCTGCGGGTACGGTGGAATTTATTGTGGACGAAGACGGGCAATTTTATTTCCTTGAAATGAATACCCGTTTGCAGGTGGAGCATCGCGTCACGGAACTGGTGACGAAAATTGATCTGGTTGAGCAGATGATACGCATTGCAGCAGGCGAAAAACTCAGTATCACTCAGGAAGACGTGACGCTTACGGGCTGGGCGATGGAAAGCCGTGTCTATGCCGAGGATCCCCGCCGTGGTTTCCTTCCCTCTACAGGGCGTATTACCCATTATCAGGAGCCGGCAACCGATCATAACGTACTGATTGATACGGGTATTTATGAAGGGGGTGAAGTCAGCATGTTCTATGACCCCATGATTGCCAAAGTCTGCACCTACGCTGCAACCCGTGAAAAAACCATTGAAATCATGAAAGATGCTCTTTCTTCGTTCGTGGTGCGTGGCATTAACCATAATATCAGCTTTCTGGAAGCTATTTTAGGGCATGAACGCTTCGGGCGTGGCGATATTTCGACCAACTTTATTGAGCAGGAATATCCAGGCGGGTTTAGTGGAGCCGACCTTACTTCCGAAACCTCCAAGGTATTTTTGGGAGCTGCTGTTTTCATGTTCTTGCGGGATGCAGAGCGTGCCAGCAAAATCAGTAACCAGTTGCCCGGGCGTGGCAGAGCCATTGGGGCAAGATGGGTGGTGAGTATTGACGGTGAAAGCTATCCGATTTATGCCAGATCACGCGAATATGGCTATGATATAAGCTATGATAAAGGGCTGATTGTGGTTCGCAGCTCATGGAAACTGGGCAAAGGGCTGTTTCAGGGAACGATTAACGGCAAGTCCGTTAGCGTGATGATGCGTCACCTGAATGAAGGCTATAAACTTTCCCATGCAGGTTCGGAAGTCACCACGATTGTGCGTACCCCGCGTGCAGCCGAACTATCCGACTACATGAAAAACCACACCATTAGCGTACGCAAAGATCGCCTGCTTGCACCTTTAGCAGGGCTAATCCAGCATTTGCGGGTGAAAGAGGGTGATATAGTCAAAAATGGCGGGGAACTGTTTGTGATTGAAGCGATGAAAATGGAAAATGTCGTTTATGCTGATCATGAAGTGAAAATCAAAAAAATCCATGTAGAAGAAAAAGAAAGCGTACAGGCGGATCAGTTGATTATTGAGTTTGAGTGAGAGGGGACACAGGTAATATATTTTTTGCAAACTCTTCTACTTTTTAGTGTATTGATTATCACGATTCAAAAGATAAATGGATAAAAAGCTAAATGGCAGAACGCGTAATTATAAGCCTTGAAAATGTTCACCTCAATTTTGGCGGAAAGCCTCTGTTTGAGGATTTGAAAATCCATATAGCCGAGCAGGATAGAATCTGTCTGATTGGTAAAAACGGAGCGGGCAAAACCACGCTTATGAAACTGCTGATGGGTGAGCTGGAGCTGGATGCGGGAAAACGCTTTCTGCTTCCTGGAACCAGTATGGGATACCTCGCCCAGCAGGTGGAATTTTCGCCTCAGCAAAGCATCAGGGCATTTGTATTATCAGGGCTTGCTCCCAAAGAACGTGACGAAAGCCGCAATCATCTGGTGGATATTGTGATTGAACCCTTGCAGCTCGATGCAGAAGCCCTCATGGAAACGCTTTCAGGCGGGCAGGTGCGAAGAGCAGCCTTGGCACGGGCATTAATTACCGCTCCTGATGTATTATTACTGGACGAACCCACCAACCATCTGGATATTGCAGCGATTGAGTGGCTGGAAACCTATCTGGCGGGCTATAGGGGGGCGATATTATGCGTAAGCCATGACCGCAAATTCCTTGCCAATATTTCCCGCAAAGTATTCTGGCTGGATAATGGAGCGATTCGGATATGTGCAGGAGGCTATAGCAAATTTGAGGAATGGGTAGAAAATATTATTGAGCAGGAAGCCAGAGAACTGCAAAATATGAAGAAAAAACTCGGTGCGGAAATTGACTGGACGCAAGGCGGGGTGACGGGACGCAGGAAACGTAATCAAAGGCGACTGGCAGAATTGCACAAACTCAGGCAAACCCTGCAATCTGATAAGCAAGCCTATAATACCCGTATGCAGAAAATTGAGCTGGATGCTACGCAGCCTGTGTTAGGCTCCAAAGTCGTAGCAGAATTTAAAAATGTCAGTAAATCCTATCCTGCCAGCGTGATTGTCAAAAATCTGGATTTACGGATTTTACGGGGTGACAGAATTGGTGTGATTGGTAAAAATGGTTCGGGTAAATCCAGTTTTATCAAATTATTAACAGGTGAAGAACAACCTGATAGCGGGATTATCACGCGTGGCAAAACCGTAGAAATTTCCTATTTTGATCAAAGCCGTATGGTGATTGATGAAAGCAAAACGCTATGGGATACGCTCTGTACCGAAGGCGGGGATCAGGTGGCATTGGGAAGCGGAGAAAATAAACGTACCGTGCATGTCTGTGGCTATCTCAAGCAATTCCTGTTTGATCCCAAAATGGCAAGGGATAAGGTAAAAACCCTTTCAGGTGGGCAGCAAAGTCGCCTGATGCTGGCAAAAATCATGGCGAATCCGGGTAATCTCCTGATACTGGATGAGCCGACTAATGATCTGGATATGGATACGCTGGACATGCTTCAGGAAATTCTGGCGGACTATAGCGGAACTTTGATTGTCGTAAGTCATGACAGGGATTTCCTTGACCGTATCGCTACTGAAATTATCGCCTTTGAAGGGGATGGCGTGGTGGATTGCTCGATTGGGGGCTATAGTGATTATCTGGAACGCAAAAAAGCCCTCTCGCCTAAAAAATCCGAGCTTAAACGTACCCAAGAGACAGCAAAGCCCGAGCTAGCCCGTTCCAATCCTAAAATATCATTCAAATTCAAGCATGAGCTGGAAAAACTTCCTGCCAAAATAGCGGCATTGGAAGGCGAAATAGCCAGCCTGCGGGAGCTGCTGCTCGATAGTGAACTCTATGCCAAAGACCCCAAACGGTTTGATACGGCATCCGTGCGATTTGCCGAAGCACAGGCAGAGCTGGAAATGGCGGAAATGCGGTGGCTGGAGCTGGAAGAGATGGGGGCGGGTTGATTATTGAAATGGTGAGAAAGTCTTATTGCTTCGTCATATAAAAACAGGTACTTGTGAAGTCTTAATTAGTTGGTAGGCACTATGTCGAAACAAAAAAATACTTGTACACAGGAATCAGAAAATCTTAAATGTTTGAATATTCGCTCTTGGCGAATCGCTACTAAAAAGGAAATTGTTGATTACTTGCAATCAATCGCTTCTGGTAAAAACGATAGGATATCAAGAAATTTTTCTGTATTGGTAGTACGCAAATCTTTATCTCCTTTAGACGTGTACTGTTATCTAAAGGCACGATTTGGGGAGCCTAATGGATTTCAAAGCTTTCTTCGCAAAGATACAAGCGATAATTGGATACATTGGGAATTTGCTATTAAGGCAGATAACGTACATATTTCTATATGTGGAACTTCACGAGAAATACATTTTTTGATTTCAGAAAATCTTACTGATGAAGATTGGTACAATTTAATCCAAAAAATCAAATCTGATTATCAATATACTGGTAATGCAAAAAAAGCTGTCCTGAAAACATTAGAAAAGTGGATTATATTCCCGAATAAGTTTGTTGAAGTAGCAGGAATTTGCTCAGATCTTCATTTTAATGTTTCTCAAAGCGTTGCTAAATTAAAATCTTTTACAGACCTTGGGCTGTTTTCATTTGAATCTAAAGAGCAGATAGAAGAACAAAAAAACTTATTCAATGAAAATGGAAAAAATGTTGGCTTATTGTATAGAAGTTGTCTCGAATTGTCGCTGCTAACACCTGTTTTAGCAGAAGCATTCATAAATATGACAATTTTAATCTTATGTAAGAAAGAGATCAAAAATGATGAGCGACAATTTAACGCTTTTATAAGATCGCAAATAGATATTAAAATTTTCGATTTATATTATAAGTGTGATGGCTTTATAAAAAAAATAGATAAAGATTCAATTATATTCAAGAATTTTAAGACAGTTATGGATAAAAGAAATCATATAATACATGGGAATATAGACCCAGTAAAAGAAAAAATTGAAACCGTATATTTTGATCAAAAAATACCCCTATTTATTGAATCAGGTGACATTATATCAAAGTTTCAAGAGGCTTTAGAAAGGCAGCATCAACCTCAGACTGTTGTGGATGATTATATCAATACTTATCTTTTTTTAATTGAAATATCTTCTTGCTTATCCCCTCAACTTGAACAGCCTTTTTGGCATATTATGGAGGATAATTACCCAGGCTATGATTTAAAGCGTAATATTACAGGTGCTTTGTTGCCTGCCCATATGCTAAGTACCTATATGAAGGGATTGAGATATGATGATGAATTAAATATAAGTAAGTTACCTCTTTAAAAAATTAACTTGCTGTTTTTTTGATTATATTTCTCCAATACTAAATTGGAACGCCCTAGATGATGTTGAAAAAAACTGTGGTGTTTTCTTGCATAGCAAGTATAAAAGCTGTATAATTTCTATTATATAACTATTTAGAGATATTATGGAATATATTACCTCAAAGCAGGCACAGGCTCATTTTGGTGCATTGCTTGATTCTGCACAACGCAATCCTGTTGTCATCAAGCGTCATAAACGTGATTGTGTGGTGGTGATGTCCATGACGGATTTTGAGGAATACCGCAAGGCTCGTGCCAAAGCCCTGATGGAATTTTGTGATGAGGCTTCGGTTGAAGCGGCTGGAAATGGACTGACGGCGGATATTCTGAACACCCTGTTACCGTCGTAATTAATGAGAAAATAGGTTGTTTTGGATACCAATGTACTGGTAAGCAGATTGCTTGGGGCAAAAAACGCTCCATCAGCTATAATTCTTAAAATAGCCCCACTATTCCCGCTAATTAACCCTAACCCTCCCCTGCAAGGTGGGATGGGATTTTTTTCTTTATATATTAACAGGTTATAATGATTTGATAAAATAACAGATTACCCTTCAAACATCCTGATTTCCTCCACACTGGAGATGCAGGTTGCTTCCATTGTTTTATCAATACGTTTAACCAGTCCGCTCAGCACTTTACCAAAACCGATTTCCAGTATAGAAGTAACTTCTGCACTTGCCAGATATTGCACGGATTCCCGCCATCTCACCCTGCCCGTGACCTGTTCTACCAGCAGGTTACGAATCGTACCCGCATCCTGCACCTGGTTTGCTGTGACATTGGCAATCAGGGGCAGGGAAGGGTGTTGCATTGTGGTTTGTTCCAATGCTGCCTGCATGGCAAGAGCGGCGGGTTGCATCAGGGGTGAATGAAAGGGGGCGCTTACGGGTAGCATGACCGCACGTTTGGCTCCTTTGGCTTTAGCGATTTCCGCTGCTTTTTCCACCGCTGCCAGTGTTCCCGAAACCACCACCTGCCCGGGTGAATTATCATTGGCAATCGCACAGATACCAACGTCTCCGCTTGCTTCCACCACCTGTTCCACCACCTCATAATCCAGCCCTAAAATGGCAGCCATTGCCCCTTGTCCTACGGGTACGGCTTTTTGCATTGCCTGCCCCCTTAGCTTTAATAGCTTGGCAGTATCGCTTAGGGAAAAAGTCCCTGCTGCCGCCAGTGCCGTATATTCACCCAGTGAATGTCCCGCAATATAATGGGCATAGTTTGCCAGTTTAAAATCATATTCCTGTTCCAGAATGCGTAAAATGGCGAAGGATGCTGCCATAATGGCGGGTTGGGCATTTTCGGTCAGGGTTAGCTCCGCTTCACTGCCTTCAAACATGATTTTGGAAAGATTCTGCTTTAAGGCATCATTGACTTCTTCAAACACGGCTCTGGCAGCAGGAAAATTATCTGCCAGTTCACGCCCCATCCCTACGGTTTGCGAACCTTGCCCTGGAAATACGATCGCACGTTTCATATAATTCTCCTCCCAAATCTGTTTATTGCTGTGTGATAAAACGGAAAAGCCTTCGTGACAATAAAAATATTGCTTGCATTGCATAAAAATATGGCTATATTGCCTTTCTTTATTTTACTATATATCAGCGTTAGGTCTAAGTCCTAAGGTTTAATTCATGTTGGAGTTACGGGTGTATGCCTTTTTATGAAGTTACTTTTGTAGTGCGTCAGGACGTTTCCCGAGCAGACGTTGCCAAATTATCTGATGAATTTAGTGCGATTGTTACGGGACAGAATGGCAAAGTCGTCAAAAATGAATATTGGGGACTGAGAAATCTGGCGTATAAAATCAATAAAAACCGTAAAGGGCATTATGTCATGCTGGCTCTGGATACGGAACCCGCAGCACTCAAAGAGCTGGAAAGAAATATCGGTCTTCATGAAGACGTGATTCGTACGCTTACCGTGCGTGTGGATGCGATTGAAGAAGGTCCTTCCGTGATGCTGCAAAAAAGTTCACGCGATGATGATACTTCGGAAGTGTCTTCATCAGACGCTGCTTAACTATCAATTATATAAAAAATAATAAGGTTTCCTATTTATGTCTATTCATGATGAACCCCAGTCTTTTCAAGCTAATGCGGGTAGAAAAGTATTTTTCCGTCGTCGCAAATCCTGCCCTTTAAGCGGTAACAACGCTCCTAAAATCGACTATAAAGATGTAAAATTACTTTCCCGCTTCATCTCTGAGCGTGGTAAAATCCTGCCTTCCCGTATCACTTCCGTATGTTCCAAAAAACAGCGTGAGCTTTCTTCTGCGATTAAACGTGCAAGAAACCTTGCTTTGCTGGCATATGTGGTGCAGTAAGCCTTTACTTGCCAGGTAACAGACTATTTTATAAGAAATCACTTCACCCTGTGGAGTGATTTTTTTTGAGGGTTATGGCTATTTCAAATTTACGCTATTCGATTATCAGCGGGGTGGGAGCAGGAGTGATGTTTTGCCTGCCCGCCTGGAGTCCGCATTTCGGGATGCTGTTCCTGTTTCTTTCACTCCTTCCCCTTACGCTGCCCAGTTTTCAATATGGCTTAAAGCAGGGCTATCCTGCCTTTTTTTCTGCTATTATCATGATTACCGTGCTGCTTGGAACGGGTAACAGCCTGTTTTTTGCGATTGCCCTTGCCCTGCCTGCCCTGCATTTCTTACGCAAATGCCATTTGTGGCGAGGGGAGGTAGAAAACCCGCACCTCTACCCCGTTTTGGCGATTATGGTGGAACTTACCTGCATGATGGCGTGTTTCCTGAGCATTGCGGCAATCGTAACCGGGCATTATGAAACGCTGGAACTAAAAAGCCTTATGAGCAATATGCTGCATGAACAGCTTGCTCAGGATCCTGTATTTAGTCAATCCCCTGAAAAAGTCCGTCTTCTGGAACTCATTGATAAATGGAATTTTCTGTTTATTGTGATTATAAGCTGGTTGTGGCTTGCTCTGTTTTACGCCATGATGGTATTGTCCAACCATTTACTGGCATTACAGGGCAAAGCCCTGCGAGCCAGCCTGCAACTGGTACCTGAGGGGATTTCGCTCTGGCTGCCCGTTCTGTTCACGCTGTGTGCCGCACTTTCCTTGTGGGGAACGGGCAATGATGGCTATATGGGAGAAACCCTGACGATTGTTTTCCTGTTTCCCTATCTGCTCTGTGGATGTGCGGTTTTAAATATACGAAGCAGGCATTGGAAAAATCGTACGCTGTGGCTGGGGGGATTATATGTCCTGATGCTGCTATTCTTGCCGTGGAGTATTTTGCTGATGATTGGTATTGGCATGTATTGCTATATTACGCAGATGGGTTAGCCAACCTGTAGTCCTTGTGTTTGTGACCTTGAGCCTCCAGCAGAAGGACTGAAAGAATATTTAGCGGTTGGTACATCATAAACTTGGCACTTCATATTTGCAAACAGGGAAGCCATTTCAGGTGACATGGAAATA
>Ga0116226_10002057_pt1 | contig 17454 bp, 15 predicted proteins | sample S1TSphfallax_FD_89692 | JGI IMG/M metagenome (GOLD analysis project Ga0116226, IMG submission 89692) | Host-associated microbial communities from peat moss isolated from Minnesota, USA - S1T2_Fa - Sphagnum fallax MG | ecosystem: Host-associated > Plants > Peat moss > Unclassified | place: USA... | reverse complement strand
ATCGACCCGTCACAGGCGCTCTATACCCCGCACAGCTTCCTGATGTGGCTCGCGATCTATGCCGTCACCACCTCGGCATACTCCTTCTCGCTCAAGCGGCAAGTATTGGTGGATGTGATCGTCCTCTCGGGCCTTTACACGATCCGCATCATCGCCGGTGCAGCCGCCACCGGCATCACCATCTCCCCTTGGCTGGCCGCATTCAGCATCTTCTTCTTCCTCTCGCTGGCCTTCGTCAAGCGCTTCGCGGAGCTCGAATCGCTGCGCCTGCGCGGTGCCGCCCCCGCCAACGGCCGCGGCTACCTGATCGCGGATATCGAACAGCTTCGCAGCTTCGGATCGGCCAGTGGATACGTCTCCGTCTTCGTGCTCACGCAGTACATCTCCGGGCTCAACGCGGAGCCCCTCTATACCCACACCACCCGACTTTGGCTTCTGCTGCCCGTTCTTCTGCTGTGGATCAGCCGCCTCTGGCTGCTCGCCTCGCGCGGCGAACTAGACGAAGACCCGGTGGTCTACGCCATCACCGACAAGCGAAGTCTCTTCCTCGGCGCCCTGGTCGTTGCAATCGTCGTCGCCGCGCTGTAACACCACCGCAGCCACAATCACGAAATGGTGCAGCCCGTCGTCAGAAGATTCCCCAGCGTCACCTGCTTGAGAAACGACACCTCCAGCCGCAGGCCGATGATCTGCCGCAGCTCGTTGCTGCCCAGAAGATGCAGCCTGCAGGTGCAGAGGTCGGTCAGCGCAAGGTGGTTGGCCCGGGTCAACTCGATCCCGGCCGCGATGATGCCCGCGTAGAGATCCAGGATCGACCTTAGCTCCACCTCGATCGTGAACTCGTAGTTCGTCGCCGAAAGCGCACGTCGGTCCAGAATCCACCCGCCCGAGTTGATCAGGATGCGGTTCAGATTCCGCAGCAGCTCCTCGCTTGGCTCGTAGCTGTAACCCTGTATGTCGAGTAGCTGCATCAGCCTCGCTGCCTCCGCCACGGCATCTCTCCCGCCGCTTGCATCTTCATCGGAGCGCAACGCGCACTGCGTTATGTTTTCCGGCGGTACAACGGTCATGTGACTGCACTTGTGTGATGCGGAGGCGCAGAACGCAGTGGTCTGCGGCCCGCCGCGTGGAAACGCATAAGATACCGTTATGGGAATGCATCTGCGAAGGACCGCGGTCACGCCATGGTGCTAGGACTCGGCTCCGACCTCATCGAAATCGCCCGCATCGCCGCCAGCATCGACCGCTTCGGCGACCGCTTCCTCCACCGCGTCTTCACCCCCGGCGAGATCGCCTACTGCCGGCGCAAGAAGAACGCAGCCGAGAGTTTCGCCGCCCGCTTCGCCGCCAAGGAGGCCGGAGCCAAGGCGCTCGGCACCGGCATTAGCCACGGCATCGCGTGGCCCGAGATCGAGGTCCGCCGTGAGCCCAGCGGCCGCCCCACCCTGCATTGGAGCGGCCGCGCCCACCTCCGCGCCGCCGCGCTCGGGGTCCGCCGGACATCCATAACCCTGACCCACACCCGCGAGATCGCCATGGCCGTCGTCATCGTCGAAGACTGATTCCATCGCTCCACCCGAGACGCGACGATCCGGATCGTTGAAACCCCGACAGCGCTTTTCGCATCCATTCAGCATCCGCTTCGGATGGTATCGGATGGACGGACGGCTCCTGTCGGCTGATCTTTGCTTTGGTTCACCACGCCATAGGTTATAAAAAGGAAGACATGCCCAGCCAGCAGGAAGTCCGATGGTCGCAGTTGAAAGTCGGTGTGATCGTGCTCGTCGCCAGCGTGATTCTGGTGACCCTTTTGTTTCTCGTCACCAGCTCCTCCGGGATGGGCGTCCTCTCGCACAAGCTCACGATCAGCACCTACTTTGAGAACTCCGCCGGCCTAAAGGTGGGCGCGCCGGTCAACCTCGAGGGCGTCACCATCGGCACCGTCAAGTCCGTCGCCGTCACCACCGACCCGGCCCATAAGCTGACACCCGTGCTGGTGACGATGAAGATCGACGGCAAGTTTCAGAAGGGCCTCCACAAGGACTCGAAGGCGGCGCTTTCGACCCTGGGCGTCCTCGGCGACACCGTCGTCGATATCAACAGCCAGTACGCCACCGGCCCTGAGCTGCAGGACGGAGACGAGCTGAAGACGCTTGAGACGCCCAGCCTCACCGACGTCGTCAAGGCCAGCCAGGGTACGCTCGAAAGCCTCAACGTCATCCTCGCCAAGGCCAACGACATCGTAGACAACCTGCAAAGCGGCAAGGGCTCCATCGGCATGTTGATTAACGACCCCGGCCTCTACAACCGGGCAAATGCCACCGTGAATCAGTTGGACACCCTGGCGACCAACCTGAATCACGGTCACGGCACCATCGGCAAGCTGATGACCGACGACTCGCTCTACAACCGGCTGGACAACACCGTCGCGCGGCTCGACACCATCGCCGCCGGACTGGAAAACGGCAGGGGGACCGCGGGCAAGCTGCTGAAGGATGAGACGCTCTACAACAACCTGAACGCGACGCTGGTGCATGCCAACTCCATCATGTCCGACGCCGACGCCGGCAAGGGCGCGCTTGGCCTGATGCTCAAAGACCCCCAGTTCCGCGCCCAGCTCAGCGACACGCTGAACCAGGTGGACACGCTCGTCGCCGGCGTCGGCAGCGGCAAGGGCACACTCGGCAAGCTCGCCACCGATGACCAGGCCTACACCAACCTCAACAAGCTCCTCACCGAGAGCACCACCCTGGTCACCACGATCCGCAAAGACCCCAAGAAGTACCTCACCATCCATCTGAAGATCTTTTAGGCGAACGCGCAGTCGCTGAAACTTTGAAGCCCCGGGCGGCGTATCATCGTCACCGCACCCAAGAAGCCCATCAGGAGTCCCATGCGCATCCGCACCCTCGCCTCTCTCTTCTTGCTCTCCAGCAGTCTCTGTTTCGCCCAGAGCCTCGCGCCAGTCTTTGAACCCTCGGCGGACACCGCCTCCGGCCCCACCTCCGAACCGAAGCAGCCCATCAGCTTCGACATCTCCGCCATCGACAAGACCGCCGACCCCTGCACCAACTTCTACCAGTACGCCTGCGGCAACTGGATGAAGAACAACCCCATTCCCTCCGACCAGGTCCGCTGGGGCCGCTTCAACGAGCTCGCCGAGCGCAACAACTACCTCCTCTACTCCGAGCTGAAGTCCGCCGCCGACGCGCCGAAGTCGCCGCTCCAGAAGAAGTATGGCGACTTCTTCGCCGCCTGCATGAACACAGATCTCGCCGACAAGCTCGGTGCCCAGCCCATCCATCCCGAACTTGAAGTGATCGACGAATTGACAGACAAGAAGCAGTTGACGTCGCTCAATCTCGAGCTCTTCAAGAAGTTTGGCAGCCCGGAGCTCTTCTACGTCGGCGTCCAGCAGGACCAGGTTGATTCCTCGAAGCAGATCCTTGGCACCGGTCAAGGCGGGCTCTCGCTGCCTGACCGCGACTACTACCTGACCGACGACGACCGCTCGAAGAAGCTCCGCGAGCAGTATGTGGCCCACGTTACGAAGATGTTCACCCTGCTCGGTGACACCCCCGAGAAGGCCGCCGCCGAGGCCGCCGACGTCATGCGCATCGAGACCGCCCTCGCCAGCGGATCCATGCCGCGCGTCGAGATGCGCGACCCCGCCAAGCGCTACCACATCATGACCATCGCCGAGGTCTCCGCGCTCTCGCCCGACTACAACTGGAAGCAGTATCTCGACGGCATGGGACTCTCCGACGCGAAGACGCTCAACGTCGCCTCACCCGGCTTTGTGAAGGCGGTCAACGCCGAACTCGAGACCGAAAGCATCTCCGCGCTCAAGAGCTACATGGCGTGGCACGTCCTGCACGATGCCGCACCTTACCTGTCGAAGCCGTTCGTGGATGAAAACTTCGCCTTCTTCAACCAGACGTTGCAGGGCCAGAAGGAACAGCAGCCCCGCTGGAAGCGCTGCACCCGCCTCACCGACGCCGCCCTCGGCGAGGCCGTCGGCCAGGACTGGGTCAAGCAGTACTTCCCGCCCTCCGCCAAGGCAAACATGGAGAAGCTGATCGCCGCGCTCGAAAAGGCCCTCGGCGAAGACATCCAGTCCCTCGACTGGATGAGCGACGCCACCAAGAAGGAGGCCGAAGCCAAGCTCGCGACCATCCAGCAGAAGATCGGCTACCCCGAGAACTGGCGCGACTACAGCACCCTCACAGTCAAACGCGACGACCTCGTCGGCAACCTCGACCGCTCCAGCATCTTCGAGATGAAGCGCAACCTCGCCAAGTTCGGCAAGCCCGTCGACACCAAAGAGTGGGGCATGACACCGCCCACCGTCAACGCCTACTACAATCCGCCGCAGAACAACATCAACTTCCCCGCCGGCATCCTGCAGCCGCCCTTCTACTCGAACGCGATGGACCCGGCCGTCAACTTCGGCGGCATCGGCGTCGTCATCGGCCACGAGATGACCCACGGCTTCGACGACCAGGGATCCAAGTACGACCTCCACGGCAACGTCCGCACCTGGTTCACGCCCGAGGACCTCGCCAAGTTCCAGGCCAAGACCGGCTGCGTCGCCGACGAGTACTCCGGCTTCGAGGTCGCCCCCGGGCAGAAGCTCAACGGCAAGCTCACCCTCGGCGAAAACACCGCCGACAACGGCGGCATCCGGATCGCCTTCCAGGCGCTCCAGGAGACCATCGCCGCCGACCCCGCGAAGGCCCTCGCCGGCTACACCAGCGACAAACCATCGACCGCTGAGAAGGACGGATACACCCCCGCCCAGCGCTTCTTCATCGGCTTCGGCCAGGTCTGGTGTACCAACCAGACCGAGCAGAGCGCACGCGTCCTCGCCAAGACCGACCCCCACAGCACCGGCCAGTGGCGCACCAACGGCACCGTCCAGAACTTCGACGAGTTCGGCAAGGCCTTCGGCTGCAAGGTCGGACAGCCAATGATGCCCACCAACTCCTGCCGCGTCTGGTAGGTCCCCCTCACCCCGGGTACCCCAGGTCTCGAGTCGCGAAACCATCTCCGGGTGCCCCAGGTCTCGATTCTGAGACCTGGGCTCGCCCGCGCCGCTTCCGGTTACTTGTATCCGCGCAACCGTCACCTACGGAAACCCGGAACAAACTCCGCCTCCGGGTGGCATACACGCGCTGCACCTTCTACAATTGCCACAGGATCGTAATCCCGACAGAATTGCTCGCAGCACAGTGGTGGCGAACTTCCGCCACTCGCGAGGATTAAGGAAGCGCATGAAGTTGAGCAGGATTGGCCGGCTGACACTGGCCTTGGTCGTATCGGTGGCAATGGGATTGGGAATGACCTCATGTGGTGGCGGCACCGTCGGCTTCATGTGGGTCCTGGGCACGCAGTACAACCAGATCGGCGGATTCAAGATCGACGACCGCACGGGCAGCCTCACCGGGACCGTCGGCTCGCCCTACGCCTCTGGCGGAACCAATCCCGTCATGCTCACGATCCAGTCCGGTGGCCGCTACCTTTACGTCCTCAACGCCGGCGACTCCTCCGGCAAGACCGGCAACATCTCCCTCTTCAGCGTCGGCGGCGACGGCACCCTCAGCTACCAGACATCGTTCCAAAGCCAGGGAACCTTCCCGGTGTGGATCACCACCGACACCACCAGCACCTACCTCTATGTGCTCGACCAGCGCTCCCCGGCCTACGACGGCTTGACGGACTTCAACGGCTCCATCACTGTCTTCCCTCTCGACCCGAACACCGGCCGGCCAGTGAGCGCCCAGGCCGCCTCCTTCGAGGTCGGCAAGTCGCCCACCCAGATGACCGTCTCCGCAAGCTGCATCTACACCCTCGACAGCGGCGACCAGACGATCTTCCCCTCCTCCTTGAGCACTACAACCGGTCAGCTCACGGCGAACCCGACTGTCGCCCTCGCCACCACCAACGCAACTTCGGTGAACGTCGGCGGCAGCTTCGTATACGTTACCGATGCCGGTTCCACCATCGGCGGACCCGGCTCCATCGTTTCTCTGACCCCGGGAAGTTCTTGCGCGGCATTGGCCGTCAGCAGCACCGTCGCCAACCTGCCCACGGCAAGCAATCCCGTCCAGACCATCGCGTACAGCGGCGGCGGGGGCAACAGCTACCTCTACGTGCTGAACCACTCCACGCAGAACACAAACTACGGCAACAGCTCCATCTCGGCCTTCACCGTTGGGGCTGCGGGCGTGCTGCAGGCAGTCCCGGCCACCGTCGCCCCAAACAATCCCTTCGGCGTCGGCTCCGGCCCGGTCTGCATGGCCATTGACCCGACCAACCAATACCTCTACACCTCGGACCAGTACTCGAGCACGGTCACCGGAAACCGCTTGAGCAGCGCATTCGGGACCTTTACTCCGCTCCAGAAGGGCTCCAGCTTCGCCACCGTCGGAACGCCAAGCTGCCTGGTCATCAGCAAGAACACGGCATACTAGTGGACCGTCGCACCCGCTTCGTTACCGCGCCAACGAAGCGGGTGCCCCACGTCTCGACTTTGAGACGTGGGTCTATCCACGCTGACCACTGGCGATCTCTCCGCGACAGTCCATTAGCCCCGGCTCCTCTGCTCAGCGCAATTCCCCGTCCTCACACACTTCCCCGTGAGGCCCGTGCCCCTTGTGTCGCTGATGGTTCCTTGTAGGCAAACCTCTGTCACCTATGAAACCCGGAACAAACTCCTTTCCAAGGTGGCATAAACCGGCTTCACCTTCTACAATTGGGTCAGGATCGTAATCCCTACAGAATTGCTCGCAACAAAGTGGCGGGACGCTTCCGCCACTCGCGAGGATTAAGGAAGCGCATGACGTTGAGCAGGATTGGCCGGCTAGCAATGGCCTTGGCCGTATCGGTAGCGATGGGATTGGGAATGACCTCATGTGGCGGCGGCACCATCGGCTTCATGTGGGTACTCGGCGCTCAGAATCACAATATCGGCGGCTTCAAGATCGACGACTACACCGGGAACCTCACTGCAACCGTCGGGTCGCCTTATGACTCGGGAGGGACCAACCCGGTGATGCTTACCCTCAAGTCCGGTGGTCGTTTTCTCTACGTGCTCAATGCCGGAGATTCCAGTGGCGTGAAGGGAAACATCGAGCTCTTCAGTGTCGGCGGCGATGGAGTTCTGAGCCCGCAGAACTCGTTCACCAGCCAGGGAACCTTCCCGGTCTGGATCACGACCGACACCAGTGGCAACTACCTCTTCGAGCTGGACCAGCGCGCTCCGGACTACGACGGCGTCACTAACTTCAACGGCTCCATCACCGCCTGGTCGCTGGACCCCAACACCGGCCGCCCCTCGCTCATCACCAACGCCCAGGTCAAGAACGCCGCCGGTACCCAGCTCACCTACTTCGAGGTCGGCAACAAGCCCATCCAGATGCGCGCCTCCGCGAGCTGCATCTACACCCTCGACTCCGGCGACCAGACCATCTTTCCCTACTCCTTCGGCAGCGCAAACGGCCAGTTGACCCAACCCACGAACTCCACCGTGGCACTCGGCACGGCGAACGCCACCTCGGTCAACATCGGCGGCTCCAGTTACGTCTACGTCACCGACGCGGGTTCCAGCGTCGGCGGTGCCGGCACCATTCTCCCCTACACGCAGGGCAGCAACTGCTCCCTCTCGACGGTCACCGGCGGCTCTACGCCGAATCTTCCTACCGCCAGCTATCCCATCCAGACCATTTCCTTCAGCGGGGGCAGCGTCCAGTATCTCTACGTGTTGAACCACTCGACGCAGAGCACAAACTTCGGCAACAGCTCCATCTCCGCCTTCACCGTCCAGTCCAACGGCGAACTCACCCAGCTTGCAGCCTCGGACGCAAGTTCCAATCCCTTCCCCGTCGGCGCCGGCCCCGTCTGTATGGCGATCGATCCCACAAACCAGTATCTCTACACCTCAAACCAATTCGCGAACACGCTCACCGGCAACCGGCTGAGCAGCCAATACGGCACCTTCAGTCAACTCACCCGCGGCACCAGCTTCCCGACCGTTGCAGCGCCGAGCTGCCTGGTCATCAGCCCGAACACGGGATACTAGCCGTAACTCTCGGGCGGCATCGACCGGCTTCCATAACGCTTGGCGCCGCCCAATCGAATCTGAACCTTCACCGCCGTCAAAGATCCGGCCCCGCGGATTCGTTACCGATCCAATCCGCTTCGGATTCGGGCCATCTGCAAGCGAAACACCCGCAACAACGGAGTCAGGCAAGCACATGAAGTCAGTCAGTGAGATCGGTCGTGGGAGCGCGTCGCAGCAGACCGCCCCGCGCTCGTCGTCCGGAACAGAGGCTCTGCAACAGGAACACAGCGCGAGGAACGCGCCGGGCTTGTCGGCATTCGCCAAGGCCGCCTCGGTTCTGACGCTCGCCGCTCTCACCGGCATCGCCGCCTGTAGCCGGCAGTACACCCTCGCCTTCGTCTACGCTCCATCCGAGACCACCACCACCTCCGGCCTTATCAACGCCTACGGCGTCAATAACCAGACCGGGGCCCTGTACCTTCTCGCCGACTCGCCTATCCCCTCCGGGGGCCGCAAGCCCACCGCCATCGCAACCGCGCCGAATGGCGAGGCCATCTACGTCTCGAACCACGACGACAGCGACGTCGTCGAACTCACCGTCGGCACGGACGGCAAACTCTACCCCGTCAACACCTACAACACCACGGGCAGCTTCCCCACCGCGCTCGCCGTCTCCGCCGACGGAAAGTATCTCTACGCCGCCTACACCTACCAGAAGGGATACACCACGGCGAGCCCCGGCCCCGGCGGCATCACCATCTATCCCATCAACAGCGACAGCAGCCTCGGCACCCCGGTCGACTTCCCCGTCGGCCGTACGCCCGTAGCCATCACCGTCAGCAGCAAGCCGACCAGCAGCGGAGCGAACGCCGTCTACGTCGCAGCGCAGGACTCCGCAGCGACCAATGGCGCATCCACCACGTCCGTTACGACCCTGAATCTCTTCGCCTTCGCGGCCAGCACGACCGACGGCACGCTCTCCGTGCTTCCGGGAGAGACGATCGTCGCCGGCAATGCTCCTTCGCTCGGATACGCCACCGGCCTTCAGCCCTCCGGCCTGCTCGAAGATGTCGCCGGGGCCCACCTCTATGTCACGGACTATGCCAACAACACCATCACCACCTACTCCATCGCGGCCAATGGCGTCCCATCCCCCCAGGATCAGGGCATCTCGCCCGGCGGTATAGCTGCCACCGGCACCGGCCCCCTCGGCATGGCCATCGACCCCACCGGCAAGTACCTCTACGTTGCGAACTACACCTCCGGCACCGTCAGCGGCTACACCTTCAGCGGGGACGGCGACCCGGTTCCGTCCACCGTCGCCGCCAGCACCGAGGCCGGAACCGGCACCAACTGCGTCACCATCGAGCCCAGCCAGGGCATCTACCTTTACGCCTCCGGCATGCTCAGCAACAATATCACCGGCGAGCAGATCATCCCGGCGGACGGCAGTCTGAAGCCGATCATCGGCTCTCCATACTCCGCGACGACCCTGCCCGTATGCGCGGTCGCCGTGGCCAATCACCGGTAGCACCTCTCACCTCGCCCGGTGGAAGCAGCCGGCCGGACGTAGCGGAGCCGAAGTAAAATGACCCTTAGCAGGGTCCTGAGCCGTATCGAATCAGTTCACGGAATGGTTTTTGGGGGCCAGAGCCCCCGGGACAAAGGAAGCGCATGTACCTGAAGAAGATGGGTCGCCCCACGGCATCCCAAACTGCAAGCCAGACCGCAAGCCGCATTGGCATCAACACCGCAAGAACAGCGGTCGCTCTCGCGTCGCTCGCCCTGGCCTGCGGCCTCACCGCCTGCACCCGCGACTACACCCTCGCATATCTCTACGTCACAACCTCCAAGGCCTCGCCGGGCGTCATCAACCAATACTCGGTGGACTACCAGTCCGGAGCGATCGTGCAGTTCGGAACGCCAGTAGCCGCCGGTGTCAACCCCGTCGCCTCCGTCGCCGCGCCCAACGCCACCGCCATCTACGTCGTCAACCAGGGCGACTCTACCGTCCAGGAGTTCGCCGTCGGAACCGATGGTACGCTGACCTCCAAGAACACCTACAAGACCACCGGCAACACCCCCACCGCCATCGCAATCGACTCCACAGGCAAGTTTCTCTTCGTCACCTGCACCTATCAGGGCACCAACACCTCCGGCGCGGGCGCCCTCTCGGTCTTCCCCATCGGCTCGGACAACAGCCTCGGCTCGGCGACCAACATCGACATCGGCAACAATCCGGTTGGCGTCGCCGTCGCCAACTTCAACCCGACCGTCTACGTCGTCGATCAGGAGCCCGCAACCACCCCCCAGGTGCTCGCCTTCGCCGAAAACACCACCTCCGGCGCTCTGACACCCGTCTCCGGAACCACCGCTACCGCCGGCTTCCCCGCCGGAGTCCAGCCCAGCGCCATCGCGGAAGACCCCACCGGCCGTTTCGTCTACGTCACCGACCGGGCCGCCAACCAGTTGATCGGCTATATCGTCACCACCGGCGGCGGCCTGCAGGCTATGGTCAACGGACCCTTCGCCACGGGCCTCTATCCCGTTGCCATCCTCACCGATCCGCGCGGCAAGTACGTCTATGTCGCCAACTACAACGCGAGGTCCATCAGCGCCTACACGCTGAACACTGGCACCGGAACTCCGTCGGCCGTCGCTGGGGCGGCTGTGCTGACCGACCCGAACCCAGTCGCGATCGCACTCGATCCCGCCCTGGGCATCTATCTCTACACCGCCAACAACCTCGCCTCGACCATCACCGGCGAGCAGTTGAACGCGAGCACCGGCGTTCTCACCGCGATCACAAACTCGCCCTTTCCAGCTTCGGGCAACCCCACCAGCGTCGTGATCGTCGGGAACGGATCGCACCCCACGCAATCCCTGCTGCAATAGCGGTCTCCAGACACTGGAACGTCCCTGCGCAGATATGGCCCCGCCTCGGCGGGGCCATTCTCGTTCACCCCAGAGCTATGCCTGCCGCCCGCTGTAAGACAGCGCGCTGAACGCCGGTTGGGCGGCCACCTGCCCGGCCTCCCGCCTGCGCGCAAACACTCGCAGAATCGCCTTCCGCGCTGGCGTCTCCACAAACCGGTGCGCCGCCAGCGCCAGACCGACGACCGCGGCATACGAGATCCACGGATCGAGCGCCGTAAGGTGCAGTCGGTCGACCAGCCCGCTCGACCGCAGCAGCAGCAAAGCATTGAAGTGCAGCAGATACAGGCAGAATGTCGCCTGCCCGATGTACACCAGCGGCCGAAACGCAAAGACCGTCGCGATCGGGTTTGGCCCGCTCAGCCCCAGCGTGAGCGCCGCGAACAGCGGCAGCAGCAAGCCTCCATGCAGCAGGATGTAAGGCATCCGCGGTAAAAATACATACAGCGCCAGCCCAATCCCCGCCAGTGATCCCGCCGCCAGCAGCATCCTGTCCCGACTGCGCAGCGTCCACTCCGCCTGCAGCCGTCCCAGCAGCAGTCCTGCCAGGAACGTGCAGATATAGGATGGCGGCGTGTACTTCAACAGCCGGACCAGATAGGTCGATGTGTACCGGTCCGCCTGTCCCGCAAGATGGTCTGGATTCAACACCGCATAAAGGCCGTGCGGTACCAGCCCCACCAGCCATACGCCGAGCAGCAGCGCAATCAGCCGCCCTGGATGGCGCGGCAGCGGGATCCTAATCAGGTAGGGAAATGCCAGATACAGCATGATCTCGCAGGAGAGTGTCCATGCCACCGTGTTCCAGAAGGTCGCCAGGTTCGGCAGCCACCCCTGTAGCAGCAGCGGCGTCAGCACCACCCCCTGCCAGAACTCCGCCCGCGACCGCGCACCCCACTCGCTGAACAGCATCTGGTAGGAGACGCCCAGCGCCAGCAGATACACCGGATACAGCCGCGAGAACCGCGCCGTCCAGAACTCCCGTTTATCGAGCTCCGGCCGGTCCGCATAGTTATACGTCAGGATGAACCCCGACATCAGAAAGAAGAAGCCCACGAAGATGAACCCGTTGTCGATGATCGGATAGAGCAGCGACATGTGCGGCGGGGTGAAGTGGAAGAAGACGATGCTCAGGGCCAGCAGCGTCCGCAGACCCGTCAATGCGGGCAGTTGAGGCTTGCGGGCGGCGGATCCTGTCGTCAATGGGGAGCTCTTCACGTTCGAGGCTGGGCTGCGTCTGTAAGCCTGGGCTGCGTAGGTAGATAGATGCCGCTGAAGTCCCGGGAAGCACCCGATGCGGCGAGTTCTGTTCCTTTAGACCCCTCTCAAATCCCTAAGTTTTGCTCAACCACGAAGGATTCAAACTCGAGTAATCGCTCCCGGCGCCGCTCATGCGGTCACCAGCGAACCCAGCATCTCGCCGCTCACCACCCGCACAATGTTTCCCGGCTCCCGCATACTGAAGACCATCATCGGCATATTGTTGTCCTTGCACAGCGAGACCGCCGTCTGGTCCATCACCCGCAGGTTCAGCCGCAGAATGTCCATATACGTCAGCCGGTCGAGCTTCGTCGCCGTCGGGTCGGTCTTCGGGTCGGCCGTATAGATGCCGTCCACCGACGTCGCCTTCAGCAATATCTCCGCCTTGATCTCCATCGCCCGCAGGCTCGCCGCCGTGTCGGTCGAGAAGAACGGGTTCCCCGTGCCGGCGGCGAAGATCACAATCCGGCCCTTTTCGAGATGCCGCATCGCCCGCCGCCGGATGTACGGCTCCGCGACCTGGTGCATCTCGATCGCCGACATTACCCTACAAAATAGACCGCGCTTCTCGATCGCGTCCTGCAGCGCGATGGAGTTGATGACCGTCGACAGCATCCCCATGTGGTCCGCCGCAACCCGGTCCATGTCGATCGCCTGCTGCGCCACGCCCCGGAAGAAGTTCCCTCCCCCCACCACGATCCCAATCTCGCAGCCCAGCGCGTGGACCTCCGCGATCTCTTCGGCTATTTTGTGGATGAAGACAGCATCGATGCCAAAACCCTTGCCCGCGGCCAGAGCTTCGCCTGAGATCTTGAGGAGGACTCGCTTGTACATGTCAGCTTTAAGTATCGCATGGCCGCTCAGCGTTACGTTTTACAGGCGACCCAGCACTCACCGCGCTCGCCATCACCCCACGATGAAGTTGTCGATCAGCCGCGTCTCGCCAACCTTCGCCGCAATCGCCACCAGCATTCCCGGCACCACTTCTGAGACAGGCAACAGCGTCTCCGGATCGACCACCGCCAGATAATCCAGCGCCAACCCGGCCTCCGCCGCCAGCTTCGCCTCTCCCGCGCGAACCAACTCCGCCGACCGCCGCTCGCCGCTCTCCATCCGCCCCCGCAAATTCGCGAGCACCTCCGGGATCACCAGCGCAATCCTCCGCTCCTCCGCGCTCAGATACCGGTTCCGAGAACTCAGCGCCAGACCGTCCTCGTCGCGCACAATGGGACACGCTATCAGCTCCAGATCGAAGTTCAGGTCCCGCACCATCTGCCGCAGCACCGCCAACTGCGCCGCATCCTTCTGCCCGAAGTACGCCCGGTCCGGCTGAACGATGTGGAGCAGCTTCGCCACCACCGTCGCCACGCCCGCAAAGTGCCCCGGCCGCGACGCCCCGTCCAGCCGCGTCGCGATGGCACCCGGATCGACCATCGTCTCCGGCCTTAGTCCGTTCACGCGCGGATACATCTCCTCCGGCGTCGGCGCAAAGAGCAGATCGACTCCCCCGCGCTCCAACTGCTCGCAGTCATCCTCAAACGTCCGCGGATACCTCGCCAGGTCCTCGTTCGCCCCAAACTGCAGCGGATTGACAAAGATACTCGCGGCCACGGCACCGTTATCGCCGCGTGCGCGTTCGATCAGCGATAGATGCCCGGCATGGAGCGCTCCCATCGTCGGCACCAGCCCCAGGCTCGCGTCGCTCCGAGCACGCCGGCACTCCCGCTGCATCTCTTTGACCGTCCCAATGATCCGCATATTGCCGTCATTCTGTGCGGAGCGAAGAATCCCCGCATTTGCCACGCCCCAGCCCCAAGAGACAGCCCCTAAAGCTGCAACCCCGCCGGAAGATGATAGCTCTCCTCCTCCGTCGGGAAGCTCCGCGACTCCACATCCCGCTTGTACTCACCCACCGCCTCGCGGATGCTCGCGCCGATGTCCGCATACCGCCGCACGAACTTCGCCGGCGGCGAAAACGTCAGCGAGAGCATATCGTGCAGCACCAGGATCTGCCCGTCGCACTCCGGCCCGGCACCGATGCCAATCGTCGGAATCTCCAGCTCCGCCGTCAGAATTGTCCCCAGCTCGCGCGGCATTCCTTCCAGCACAATCGCGAAGCACCCGGCCTCCTGGAGCGCAAGCGCGTCGGCGCGCAGCCGGTCGACCGCCGCCAGCGTCCTGCCCTGCACCTTGTACCCGCCCATCCGGTGTACTGACTGCGGCGTCAGCCCGATATGCCCCATCACCGGAATCTCCGCATCCGTAAGCCGCCGCGCTAGCCCTGCCCGGTTCGCACCGCCCTCGATCTTTACCGCCTCCGCGCCCGCCTCCTTGACAAACCGTAGCGCATTGGCGATGCCATCGCGGTCGTCCGCCTGGTAGCTTCCATAGGGCATGTCCGCGACCAGCAGCGCGCGCCGCACCGCCCGCCGCACACCGCGTGTGTAGACGAGCATCTCGTCCATCGTCACCGCCAGCGTGTCCGGCTGCCCCTGCATCACCATCGCCAGCGAGTCGCCGACCAGGATCAGGTCCAGCCCCGCCTCGTCGATCAGACGCGCCGACGCGTAGTCATACGCGGTCACGCAGGCAATGGGTTGGCGAAGGAGCTTCTTCTGCTGTAACGAGGGAACCGTAACCTTCGCCTGCGCGGAGGCAGGCACGGCCTTTGCGCCCACTCGCTGGCCAGAAGACACAGCAGACTCGAACCGCGCATCGGCGGCGACAAACGTAGTCAAACTCATGCGGTGGACTCCCAGTGCAGCTCCACCGCGCGCCGCGCAGGCTGAACGCCCGCTCTCGGCTTTGGCCGGATGCCGCCAATCACCGTCTGTGAGACTACGCTGCTAGCACAACTTCGCGCAAACTGCGTTAGCCAGCTACACCGTCTCCAGCCGCAGAGCCGCCTTCGCCTGCAGCGCAACAAGCTCATCCAGAATCTCTCCCGCCATCCTGGACTTCTCCATCGGCGGCAGCTCGCGGCTGCCCTCGCGGGTCAGGATCGTCCCGGCGTTCCTCTCCGAATCGAACCCCAGCCCCGCCGCCGACACATCGTTCACCACGATGGCATCCGCTCCCTTGCGCTCCAGCTTCGCCCGGCCGTTGGCAATCGCGCTCGCCGCATCTGTCTCCGCCGCAAAGGCCACGAGCAGCGTTCCCGCCGCGCGCTTCGCCGCAACCTCCGCCAGAATATCCGCCGTCGGCTCCAGCTCGATGGTCAGCGGGCCGCTCCGCCGCAGCTTCTCCGTCGCAACCGTGACCGGACGGAAGTCCGAGACCGCCGCCGCCCCAATCACGGCCGTCGCCCGCGGCAGATGCTCCATCACCGCGACCCGCATCTCCTCCGCAGTCGTCACCGCGACAAACTCGCACCCCGCCGGCACCGCCAGCGCCGTCGGCGCAGAGACCAGGATCACCCTCGCCCCGCGCGCCGCCGCCTCCGCCGCCAGCGCATACCCCATCTTCCCGCTCGACCGGTTCCCGAGAAACCGCACCGGATCGAGCGCCTCCCGCGTTCCGCCCGCCGTAATCAGCACCGTCTCGCCGGCCAGATCGTGCGCCCGCCTAAGCGCCCGCAGCACCGCCTGCACAATCGTTGCCTCGTCCGCCAGCCTGCCGCTCCCGGTCATCCCACACGCCAAATATCCGCTCCCCGGCGGCACGATCACCGCGCCGCGCGCCTCCAGCGTCGCCACATTCCCCTGCGTCGCCGGATGCTCCCACATGTTTACGTTCATCGCCGGAGCCAGCACCACCGGCGCCTTTGTCGCCAGGTACATCGTTGTGAGGAAGTCGTCCGCGATCCCGTGCGCGAACTTCGCCAGCGTATTCGCCGTCGCCGGCGCAACGACCAGCGCCTCGGTCGTCTGCGCCTCGGCAATATGCTCGATGGCCGAGTCGAGCGTCGCGTCGCCGCCTTCGGAATCCCGACCAGCGTCCGCATCTGCCTCCGCCCAAAGGCTGGTGATCACCTTATGCCCGGAGATCGCCGCAAAGCTCAGCGGCGTCACAAACCGCTCTGCCGAGGCTGTCATCACCACATGCGGGTCCAGCCCCGCCTGCTGCAGCGTGCGCACCAGGCCCAGCGCCTTATACGCCGCGATCCCGCCCGACACCCCCACCGTCACCTTGCGGCCCGCTCCGAAATTGCCGCCGACCCTGTCTCGCATACTCACAAGCACGATGTTCTCACACAGGCGAAACCCATGTCTCACGGGGCTTAAACCGATGCCCCCAGTCCCAAATCGGCCCTGGCCGTGTACTTTATTGATTCAGACCATGACAAACACCGAAAACAGCCGATAAACTACGACTCTCCTTCGCCAAACATCAGCAAAAACGATTATTATTAGGTGTTTTGAATTTAGGAACTTGCACAACCGGAGTGAACGACCATGAACCTCGCATCGCTTACCCTGCGGGAGTACACCGCAGGCTTCAACACTGAATCTGGCCTTGTACCTGCTTCGAGCAACACCAATGTTCTCTCCAACAACCGCGTCATGCTGCGCCGCTGCCGCACCCGCGAGCACGGTGCCGCCCTCATGACCGTCGGCCATGCCATCGAGTACCTCATCGATACGCGGCTCGTCAAAGAACCCAACACCTCCGGCGCCGAACGTGAAGCCCTCGCCATCCTGCTCCGCGCCAACCTCACCGTCTACAACGAAGGCGCGGAGATCGTTCCCCTCTCCACCCGCCTCCGCCAGTGGTTCCATGGCGGCACCATCGCCAAACGCGAGACCGCCAACGCCTCCGCATAACCCTCACCACAGTCGCCACTAACGAAGAAGCCCGGCATCTCGCCGGGCTTTTCGTCTGCCTTCTCACTCCATTGTTTCGCCGAGCCGCCCCGCTCAATCCTTGTACGGATCGAACTCGTTCGCGCCCGCCATCGCCACGCCCAGCGGAGTCAGCGCGTGCAGCACACGGATCGTCTCGCCGTGCGCCGCCAGCACCTCGTCCAGACGCTTGTAGCAGTGCGGCGACTCGTCCACTCCGCCGCCACGCAGCACGACGCTGGAGCGGGTCAGCCACTCCTGTATCATCTCCGGCTTGATGAGTCCCTCGCGCTTATACGGCTTTTAAATCAATTGGGATGCGAATGAACTCGACCTGCGCGCCAGCAGTCCCCGGAGTCTTCACATAGAACGCTTGGCGGGCGGGGACGGGAGCAAAGTCGATGAAAACATATCGTT